>Ga0307509_10000930_pt1 | contig 50124 bp, 42 predicted proteins | sample 10_EM_MG_FD_202245 | JGI IMG/M metagenome (GOLD analysis project Ga0307509, IMG submission 202245) | Populus trichocarpa ectomycorrhiza microbial communities from riparian zone in the Pacific Northwest, United States - 10_EM | ecosystem: Host-associated > Plants > Roots > Unclassified | place... | reverse complement strand
GCGTATTCGAGCGTCAGGATGATGGGCGGCGTGATCTTGATCGCGTCTTCCTTGCCCGAGACGCGGAAGTTCGTCAGCTGCTTGCCGCGCACCGCGTTGACGACCAGGTCGTTGTCGCGCGAGTGGATGCCGATGATCATGCCTTCGTACAAGGGGTCGCCCGCCTTCACGAACATGCGGCCGCGGTCGTCGAGCTTGCCGAGCGAATACGTCACCGCTTCGCCGTCGTCCTGGCTGATCAATACGCCGTTCTTGCGGCCTTCGATCTCGCCCTTGAAGGGCTCGTAGCTGTCGAAGATGTTGCTGATCAGGCCGGTGCCGCGCGTCAGATTCAGAAACTCGTTCTGGAAGCCGATCAGCCCGCGCGCCGGGATCTTGTAGTCCAGCCGCACGCGGCCCATGCCATCCGGCTCCATGTTCACGAGTTCGGCCTTGCGCTCGCCCATCGCCTGCATCACGGCGCCCTGGTGCTGATCTTCGACGTCGGCGGTCACGGCCTCGATCGGCTCGAGGCGCTCCTCGCCTTCCATGTGGAACACGACGCGCGGCTTCGACACGGCCAGCTCGTAGCCTTCGCGCCGCATCGTCTCGAGCAGGATGGTCAGGTGCAGTTCGCCGCGGCCCATCACCTCGAAGATGCCGTCTTCGTCGGTTTCCTTCACGCGCAGCGCGACATTGCTCTGCAGCTCGCGCTGCAGGCGGTCCCACAACTGGCGGCTGGTCACGAACTTGCCTTCGCGGCCGGCCAGCGGCGAGTTGTTGACGCAGAAGTTCATCGTCAGCGTCGGCTCGTCGACCTTCAGCATCGGCAGCGGCACCGGGTTCTCGATGTCGGTCAGGGTCACGCCGATGCCGATGTTCTCGATGCCGTTGATCAGCACGATGTCGCCGGGGCCGGCTTCGGTGGCTTGCTGGCGCTCCAGGCCTTCGAACTTCAGCACCTGGTTCACGCGGGCATTGAACGGCGTGCTTTCGGGGCCGCTGTAGACGGCGACGTTCTGCATCGGCTTCAGCGTGCCCTGGTTGATGCGGCCGATGCCGATGCGGCCGACGTAGGTCGAGTAGTCGAGCGAGCAGATCTGCAGCTGCAGCGGCGCGTCGACCTCGCCGGCGTGCGCGGGCACATGGCTCAGCACGGTGTCGAACAGCGGCGCCAGATCGGTGCCGATCTCGCCCTGCGTCATCGTCGCCCAGCCGTTCAGGCCGGAGGCGAAGACTACGGGGAAGTCGAGCTGCTCCTCGGTCGCGCCGAGCTTGTCGAACAGCTCGAAGGTCGCGTTGATCACGTAGTCGGCGCGCGCGCCCGGGCGGTCGACCTTGTTGACGACGACGATGGGCTTCAGGCCCAGCGCCAGCGCCTTCTTGGTCACGAAGCGGGTCTGCGGCATCGGGCCTTCGACGGCGTCGACGAGCAGCAGCACCGAGTCGACCATCGACAGCACGCGCTCGACCTCGCCGCCGAAGTCGGCGTGGCCCGGGGTGTCGACGATGTTGACGTGCGTGCCCTTCCATTCGACCGCGCAGTTCTTCGACAGGATCGTGATGCCGCGTTCCTTCTCGAGGTCGTTGTTGTCCATCACGCGCTCGGCGACCTTCTCGTTCTCACGGAAGGTGCCGCTCTGGCGCAGCAGCTGGTCGACCAGCGTGGTCTTGCCATGGTCGACGTGGGCGATGATGGCGATGTTGCGGATCTGACGGGTCATGGTGTGGCAGCTTTCACTTCTTTGGTGTTCAGAAGGCCTTGCACCTCCACCGGGCTCAAGAGCCTTGTTGAAATCAGTTCGCCGGCCGTGATGTGCGCGCCGCCGAGAAAGGCGCGCGGCTCGGGGCCGTAGACGCGCACGTGCGCGGCATCGGGCAACGGTGTGCGGCGGCGCACACCAGCCAGGAAACGGCCCGCATCTTCCGTGCCCAAGCGCACGACCGGCCAGTCGGCGAGCAACGCGTCGGCGGCTAGCAGGGCGTCATCGCGCTCGGGCTCGGTCATCGCGGCCAGCGCCTCGAGCGTCAGCGCGCCATCCAGCGTCAGCGCGCCGCTGCCGGTGCGGCGCAATGCGCTCAGGTGTGCGCCGCAGCCCAAGGCCTTGCCGATGTCTTCGGCGAGCGTGCGGATGTAGGTGCCCTTGCTGCAACGCACGTCCAGCGTCCAGCTGTCATGGTCGCCGCCGGTGATGACGATGTCGTGAATCGTCACGCTGCGGGCTTCGCGCTCGAGCTCGATGCCGGCGCGCGCGTATTCGTACAAGGCCTTGCCGTCGCGCTTCAGCGCCGAGTGCATCGGTGGCACCTGCTGGATCGGGCCGGTGAATTGCGCACAGGCAGCTTCCATCTGCGCGCGGGTCACGTTCACTTCGCGCCGCTCGATGACCTCGCCTTCGGCGTCCGCAGTCGTCGTGGTCACGCCCAGCTTCAGCGTCGCGAGGTAGCGCTTGTCGGCATCCAGGCTGATCTGCGAGAACTTGGTCGCGGCGCCGAAGCACAGCGGCAGCAGCCCGGTCGCGAGCGGATCCAGCGTCCCGGTATGCCCAGCCTTCTCGGCCCGGTAGAGACGCTTGGCCTTCTGCAACGCATCGTTGCTCGACAGGCCGAGTGGCTTGTCGAGCAAGAGCACGCCGTGCACGGCACGACGTTGAATGCGTGGTCGCTGCGCCAACATGAATTCAGTCTTCCTTCGCCCGCGTCGAGTTGGCCTTCGCGATCAGCTCGCTGAGTTCCAGCGCGCGCTCGGTCGTGCGGTCGAACTTGAAGTGCAGCGTCGGCACGGTGTGAATCTGCAGGCGCTTGAACAAGCCGTTGCGGATGAAGCCAGCGGCCTCGTTCAACGCGGTCTCGCACTCTTGCGGGTCGCCGATCAGCAGCGAGAACAGGATGGTCGCGTGCGCGTAGTCGGCCGTCACCTCGACCGAGTTGATCGTGAGCATGCCGATGCGCGGATCCTTCAGGTCGCGGATCAGCTCCGCCACATCGCGCTGGATCTGGTCGGCGACGCGGAAACCGCGGTTGGGGATGGATCGTTTGTGTTTCATACGGACTCTCTAAACACAAACCCCGCCGTCTTTTGGAGGGCGGGGTTTGGGACGAGACCAAAACCGCCTTACAGCGTTCGGGCGACTTCCTTCACCTCGAAGAACTCGAGCTGATCGCCCTCTTTGATGTCGTTGTAGTTCTTCAGCTTGATACCGCACTCGAAGCCGCTCGCGACCTCGCGCACATCGTCTTTCAGGCGGCGCACCGACTCGATCTCGCCGGTGTAGACAACGATGTTCTCGCGCAGAAGGCGGAAGCGCGCGCCACGCCGCACCACGCCGGCCGTGACCATCGAGCCCGCCACCGTGCCGATCTTGCTGGCCACGAACACCGTGCGGATCTCGGCCGTGCCGATGACTTCTTCGCGCTGCTCGGGGGCCAGCATGCCGGTCATCGCCGCCTTCACCTCGTCGACCGCGTCGTAGATGATGTTGTAGTAGCGGATGTCGACGCCGTTGTTCTCGGCCAGCTTGCGCGAGCCGGCATCGGCGCGCGTGTTGAAGCCGATGATGACGGCCTTCGAGGCGATCGCGAGGTTGACGTCGGATTCGCTGATGCCGCCGACCGCCGCGTGCACGATCTGCACCTTGACCTCGGCCGTCGAGAGCTTGAGCAGCGATTGCGCGAGCGCTTCCTGCGAGCCTTGCACGTCGGCCTTGACGATGAGCGGCAGGGTTTGCGTGGCGCCCTGCCCCATCTGCTCCATCATGTTCTCGAGGTTCGCGGCCTGGCGCTTGGCCAGCTTCACGTCGCGGTACTTGCCCTGGCGGAAGGTCGCGATTTCGCGCGCACGGCGCTCGTCGCCCAGCACCATGAACTCGTCGCCGGCTTGCGGCACTTCGGTCAGGCCCTGGATCTCGACCGGGATCGACGGGCCGGCTTCGGTGATGGCCTTGCCGTTTTCGTCCAGCATCGCGCGCACACGGCCGAAGCTCGAACCGGCCAGCACCACGTCGCCGCGCTTGAGCGTACCGCTCTGCACCAGCACCGTGGCGACCGGGCCGCGGCCCTTGTCGAGCTGCGCTTCGATCACGAGGCCCTTGGCCATCGAGTCCTTGGGTGCTTTCAGCTCCAGCACTTCGGCTTGCAGCAGCACTTGTTCGAGCAGCGTGTCGATGCCTGCACCGGTGCGCGCCGAGACGCCGACGAAAGGCGAATCGCCACCGAAGTCTTCCGGCACGACCTGTTCGGCCACCAGCTCCGACTTGACGCGCTCGAGGTTGGCTTCCGGCTTGTCGATCTTGTTCATCGCGACGACGATGGGCACGCCCGCCGCCTTCGCGTGGTGGATCGCTTCCTTGGTCTGCGGCATCACGCCGTCGTCGGCTGCGACCACCAGGATCACGATGTCGGTCGCCTTGGCACCGCGCGCACGCATCGCCGTGAAGGCCGCGTGACCCGGGGTGTCGAGGAAGGTGATCATGCCGCGCGGCGTGTCGACGTGATACGCGCCGATGTGCTGCGTGATGCCCCCGGCTTCACCGGCGGCCACGCGCGAGGTGCGGATGTAGTCGAGCAGCGAGGTCTTGCCGTGGTCGACGTGGCCCATCACGGTCACGACCGGTGCACGCGGCAGCATCTCGTGGGTCGACTCGGCGGCCTCTTCCTCGAGGAAGGCATCCGGGTCGTCGAGCTTGGCCGCGAGCGCGGTGTGGCCCATTTCCTCGACCACGATCATCGCGGTCTCCTGGTCGAGCTGCTGATTGATGGTGACCATCTGGCCCAGCTTCATCAACTGCTTGATGACCTCGGAGGCCTTCACCGACATCTTGTGCGCCAGATCGGCCACGCTGATGGTCTCGGGCACGTGCACCTCTTGCACCTGCGCCTCTTGCGGCACGACGAAGTTCGACGGCGCGCCATCGTTGCGGTCGCCGCGACGGCCGACGCGCGGTGCGCGCCAACCCGGGCGGTTGCCGCCTGCCGGCGCACGGGCGCCGGGCTTGAGCGCGCTGCGCTTCTTCGCGTCATCAGCCCAGCTCGACGAGAGCTTCTCGGACTTGACCGCCTTCTTGTCGCCAGGCTTGGCCGCGGTCGTTGCCGCGGTGGTAGTGCCGGGCGCGCCGACCTTTTTGTGGATCGTGCCCTTGATCTCGGCAGCGACCGGCTTCGGCGGTTCTTCCGGCTTCTTGGCGACGAGCACCTTCTTGGGCGCGTTCATCATCGCGCGGATCGCATGCGCTTCGTCCTCGGCGGCCTTGCGGCGCTTGGCGAGGTCGGCGGCGCGCACCTTCTCCTCGTCGACGACGTCGGCGGCCTTGATCACGCGCAGTGCGGGCTTGACGACCTCGGGCGCAGCCGCGACAGCGGGTGCCTCGGCCGGCTTCACCTCTGCGGCGGCCGGCTTGGTGCCAGCGGCCGGCTTGGGCGCGGATGCCGCGGCGGCAGCCGCAGCGGCAGCCGCGGCTTCGGCGGCCGCAGCGGCAGCGGCCTGCTTCTCGGCGGCCACGCGCGCAGCCTCGGCCGCGTCGCGCGCTTCTTGCTCTTCGCGCAGGCGGCGCTTCTCGGCGAGCGCGGCTTCCTGCTCGCGCAGCTGCAGCGCCTGGGCCTGGGCTTCTTCTTCGCGGCGCGCGAGGTCGGCGTCGCTGACGACCGGTTCGGCCGGCTCGTCGGCGCTGGGCGCGGCTTCGTCGCGCTTGATGAAGGTGCGCTTCTTGCGCACTTCCACCTGGATCGTGCGGGCCTTGCCGCTCGAGTCGGCCTGCTTGATCTCGCTGGTGGACTTGCGTGTCAGCGTGATCTTCTTGCGTTCGGCGCCGGCGACCGTGCCGTGCGTCGTGCGCAGGTGGTCGAGCAGGCGCTCCTTGTCGGACTCGGTCAGCGCATCGTCCGTCGACGCCTTGCTGACGCCGGCCGACTGCAGCTGCTCGAGCAGTGCCGCGGCAGAGCGGTTGAGCTCGGCGGCGAGTTGGGCGACGGTGGTCGTTGCCATGGGTTGAGTCCTTGCGTTCTGCTAGCTACTTGCTACTTTGCGATTCGGTGCCGGTGCGATCAGGTCGTGAACCAGTGTTCGCGCGCCTTCATGATCACGGCCTTGGCCTGCGTCTCGTCGCCGCCGATGATGTCGATCAGCTCGTCGACCGCCAGATCGGCCAGGTCGTCGCGGGTGTGGATGCCACCTTCGGCGAGCGTGGAGATCAGTTCGGGCGTCAGGCCTTCGAGGTCGCGCAGGTCTTGCGAGACATCGCCCACGCCTTCTTCCTTGGCGAGCTCCATCGTCAACAGCGCGTCCTTGGCGCGGGTGCGCAGCTCGTTCACGGTGTCTTCGTCGAAGCTCTCGATCTCGAGCATTTCCTGCATCGGCACGTAGGCCACTTCTTCGAGGCTGGCGAAACCCTCGTTGATCAGGATGTCGGCGACCTCGGCGTCCACATCGAGCTTCTCGATGAAGAGCTTGCGCACGTGGTCGGATTCGGACGCCTGCTTCGTCGCTGACTCTTCCGCGGTCATGATGTTGATGCGCCAGCCGGTCATCTCGGAGGCGAGGCGCACATTCTGGCCGCCGCGGCCGATCGCGATCGCGAGGTTTTCTTCGTCGACGACGACGTCCATCGCATGACGCTCTTCGTCGACGACGATCGACTGCACGTTCGCCGGCGCCAGCGCGCCGATCACGAACTGCGCCGGATCTTCGGACCACAAGACGATGTCGACGCGCTCGCCGGCCAACTCGTTCGTCACCGCGGTGACGCGCGAACCGCGCACGCCGACGCAGGTGCCGATCGGGTCGACACGCTTGTCGTGCGAAACGACGGCGATCTTGGCGCGCGAACCGGCATCACGGGCACACGACTTGATCTCGAGCAGGCCTTGCTCGATCTCGGGCACTTCTTGAGCGAACAGCTCGATCATGAAGCCCGGTGCGCTGCGGCTCAACAGAATCTGCGGCCCGCGCAGCGTGGGGTCGACCTCGGCGATGTAGGCCCGCACGCGGTCACCCGAGCGCAGGTTTTCCTTCGGGATCATTTCACTGCGGCGCAGCCGGCCCTCGATGCGGCCCTGCTCGACGATCACGTCGCCCTTGTCGAGGCGCTTCACGGTGCCGACGAAGATCTTCTCGCCGCGCGACAGGAAGTCGGTCAGCAGCTGCTCGCGTTCGGCATCGCGGATCTTCTGCAGGATGACCTGCTTCGCCGCCTGCGCGCCGATGCGGCCGATCGAGACCGATTCGACGCTCTCTTCGATGTAGTCATCGACCTCGATGTCGGGGATCTGCTCCTGCGCTTCGAACAGCAGGATCTCGGAGTCGGGCAGTTGCAGGCCGGCCTCGTTCGGCACCACATGCCAGCGGCGGAAGGTCTCGTACTCGCCGCTCTCGCGGTCGACCGAGACGCGCATGTCGACCTCGCCGCCATGCAGCTTCTTGGACGCCGATGCCAGCGCGGCCTCGACGGCGGCGAACACCACTTCCAGATCCACGCTCTTCTCGCGCGAGATGGCGTCCACCAGCATCAACAATTCGCGGTTCATTGAATACGACCTCCGTCAACCTCAACATTCGGGCCCGTCCCGGCGGGTGATGCGACTTCGGGTTGCGCCGCAAAGCGACGCCCCTTGAAATCGACCACCGGCACCAGGCGCGCCTCGCGTACTTCGTCCAGGGAAAAATCCAGTGCCAGATCGCTGCTGCCTGCATCGGCCGCTGGCTGCGCGGACGCTTGCGCCGCAGCGCGCTTGGTGGCGCGCGTGTGGGTCTGCTTCTCGTTCACCAGCACGAGCCGCCAGCCCGCGTTGTCACCATCACCCAGCGCCTGCAGCTCGCCGCTGTACTTCTTGCGGCCCTTGAAGGGCAGCTTCAGCGTCAGCTCGACCTGCTCGCCCACAAAGCGCGCGTAGTCGGCGGGCTTCTTCAGCGGGCGGTCCAGGCCGGGCGACGAGACCTCGAGGCGCTCGTAAGAAGCGCCCTCGACCTCGAGCACGTGCTGCAGCTGGCGCGTGACCCTCTCGCAGTCATCCACGGTGATGGGCTCGGTCGATGGCGGCAAGTGGTCGATGAAGACGCGCAGCAGGCCACCGGCGCTTTTTTCAGCGTCGACCAGGTCGTAACCCAGGCCTGTCACGGTGTCTTCAACGGCGCGTTGCCAATTCATCAAAAGCGAGTCCAACCTTGCAGAAAAAAACGTGATCACCAAAAAAAAATGGGCTGGAAGAATCCGCCCAATCGTTTAGCGCGACATCACAACGTTTCCGTTGAAGAGATCACACCTAGCAGCTTTCTAGCAAAACCAGGATTGTACTCCGGACGGCCATACCCGGCAAGGCGCACGCCTGTCAAGAGGGGTGGTCTCGCCCCCGCTGCATGCCAAAATCCGCCCCGACACAACGACAACACGGGTGAGACGATGGGATTCCTGGCCGGCAAACGCTTTTTGATCACGGGCGTGCTCTCCAACCGCTCGATCGCGTACGGCATCGCCCGCGCGTGCCACCGCGAAGGCGCCGAGCTGGCGTTCAGCTACGTCGGCGAGCGTTTCAAGGAGCGCGTCAGCGAGTTCGCCGCCGAGTTCGGCTCGACGCTGGTTTACGACTGCGACGTGGCCAATGATGCCCAGATCGACGCGATGTTCGCCGACCTCGGCCAGGCCTGGCCCGAGTTCGACGGCTTCGTGCATTCGATCGGCTTCGCGCCCAAAGAGGCGATCGCCGGCGACTTCCTCGAAGGCCTGTCGCGCGAGTCGTTCCGCATCGCGCACGACATCTCGAGCTACAGCTTCCCGGCCCTCGCGAAAGCGGCGGCACCACGCCTGCGCGCCGGCAGCGCGTTGCTGACGCTCACCTACCTGGGCGCGCTGCGCAGCATGCCGAACTACAACACGATGGGGCTGGCGAAGGCCTCGCTCGAGGCCAGCGTGCGCTATCTCGCGGCCTCGCTCGGGCCGAAGGGCGTGCGCGTGAACGGCATCTCGGCCGGCCCGATCAAGACGCTCGCCGCGGCCGGCATCAAGGGCTTCGGCAAGATGCTCGAAGCCTCCAGCCACTCGCCGCTCGGGCGCAATGTGACGATCGACGATGTCGGCAACGCGGCGGCCTTCCTGCTGTCCGATCTGGCCGCCGGCATCACCTCGGAAATCACCTACGTCGACGGCGGCTTCAGCCAGGCGGCGCTGGGTGGCATCGCAGACGCGTGAACCGCCGTGGCTGACTCCTCCACAGCCCGTTTGCTCGGCGACGTTGGCGGCACGAACGCGCGTTTCGCCTGGCAGGACGGCGACGGTGCGCCGCTGCGCGACATCGCGACGCTGCCGACCGCCGACCACGCGACGCTGGCCGACGCGATCACCGCGTACCTGAAGTGCCTGGGCCGCACGGCGCCGCCGTGGTGCGCGATCGGCATCGCGAACCCAATCACCGGCGACCACATCCAGATGACGAACTCCCACTGGGCGTTCTCGATCACGGCGATGCGCCAGGCGCTCGGCTTCGAGCGGCTGGTGGTCATCAACGACTTCACGGCACTCGCGCTCGCACTGCCCGATCTGCAGCCCTCGGAACTGCGCCAGCTTGGCGGCAGGTCTGCCGTGCCGCATGCACCAATGGCCTTGATCGGGCCGGGCACCGGCCTCGGCGTGTCAGGCTTGATCGCGGGCGATGCGCCGGGACGCTGGTTGCCGCTGCAAGGCGAAGGCGGACACGTCACGCTGGCCGCATCGAATGCGCGCGAGGCGGCCATCGTCCAGGTGCTGCATGACGAGTTCGGTCATGCATCCGCCGAACGCGCGATCTCGGGCCAGGGCCTGGAGGCGCTGTACGCGGCGGTGTGCCAACTCGACGCGGTCGCCGGCTTCGTCCCGCTGACGGCAGCCGACGTGAGCCAGCGTGCGCTCGCCGGCCGCGACGCGCAATGCGTCGAGGTGCTTGACCTGTTCTGCGGCTTCCTCGGCAACGTCGCGGGCAACCTCGCACTCACGCTCGGCGCCATCGGCGGCGTCTACATCGGCGGCGGCATCGTGCCGCGCCTCGGCGACGCGTTCACGCGCTCGCGCTTTCGCGCATGTTTCGAAGACAAGGGCCGCTTCCGCGGCTACCTGGAAGCGATCCCGGTCTACGTGATCCACACGCAGGTGTCGCCCGCGCTGCTGGGCGCGGCGCGCGCGCTGTAGCCGCCTCAGTCCGCGCGCACGCAGTCGACGTAGTACGAGTGCGTGCCGGCGTCGCCGTCGGACTCGACCAGGCCGTGCACGTCGGTGTCGAAGCCCGGGAACGCGGCGTTGAACTCGCGCGTGAACTTCAGGTAGTCGACGATCTTCTTGTTGAAGCGCTCGCCCGGGATCAAGAGCGGGATGCCCGGCGGGTACGGCGTCAGCAATGAGGTCGTGATGCGGCCCTCGAGCTCGTCGATCGGCACGCGCTCGGTCTTGCGGTGCGCGATGTAGGCGAAGGCGTCGCTCGGCTTCATCGCCGGCTGTAGATCGGACAAGTACATCTCGGTCGTGAGCCGCGCGATGTCGCCCTTCGCGTACATCTGGTGGATGCTCTGGCTCAGGTCGCGCAGCCCCATGCGCTCGTAGCGCGGGTGCGCGGCGCAGAACTCCGGCAGGATTCGCCACAGCGGCTGGTTGCGGTCGTAGTCGTCCTTGAACTGCTGCAGCGCGGTCAGCAGCGTGTTCCAGCGGCCCTTCGTGATGCCGATCGTGAACATGATGAAGAACGAATACAGCCCCGTCTTCTCGACGATCACGCCGTGCTCGGCCAAAAACTTTGTGACGATCGCGGCCGGGATGCCGGTGGTCGCGAACTTGCCGGACATGTCCAGCCCCGGCGTGATGATCGTGCACTTGATCGGGTCGAGCAGGTTGAAGCCCTCGGCCAGGTCGCCGAAGCCGTGCCACTTCGCGCCCGCCTTCAGCACCCACTCGTCGCTCTTGCCGATGCCTTCAGTCGCGATCTTGTCCGGGCCCCAGACCGTGAACCACCAGTCCTTCTTGCCGTAGTCCTTCTCGACCTTGCGCATCGCACGCCGGAAGTCCATCGACTCGGCGATGCTCTCTTCGACCAGCGCCGGCCCGCCAGGCGCTTCCATCATCGCCGCGGCCACGTCGCAGCTCGCGATGATCGCGTACTGTGGGCTCGTCGAGCTGTGCATCAGATACGCTTCGTTGAACAGGCTGCGGTCGAGCTTGCGCTGCTGCGAGTCCTGCACCAGCACCTGCGAGGCCTGGCTGATGCCGGCGAGCAGCTTGTGCGTCGACTGCGTCGCGAACACGAGCTGGTCCTTGGGCCGCTTGCGCTTGCGGCCCATCGCATGGAAGGTGCCGTAAAAGGTGTGGAAGGCCGCGTGCGGCAGCCAGGCTTCGTCGAAATGCAGCGTGTCGATGTAGCCGTCGAGCGAGTGCTTGATGGTCTCGGTGTTGTAGAGCACGCCGTCGTAGGTGCTCTGCGTCAGCGTCAGGATGCGCGGCTTCACCGTCTTGGCGTCGGTGCCCTTCAGCAGCGGGTTGGCCGCGATCTTCTTCTTGATCGCGGCCGGCGAGAACTCGCTCTCGGGGATCGGGCCGATGATGCCGTAGTGGTTGCGCGTCGGCCGCATGAACACCGGCACCGCGCCGGTCATGATGATCGCGTGCAGGATCGACTTGTGGCAGTTGCGGTCGACCACGACCACGTCGCCCGGTGCGACCGCGTGGTGCCACACCATCTTGTTGCTGGTGCTGGTGCCGTTGGTCACGAAGAAGCAGTGATCGGCGTTGAAGATGCGCGCCGCGTTGCGCTCGCTCTGCGCGATCGGGCCGGTGTGGTCGAGCAGCTGGCCGAGTTCGTCGACCGAGTTGCAGACGTCGGCGCGCAGCATGTTCTCGCCGAAGAACTGGTGGAACATGCGGCCGACCGGGCTCTTCAAGAACGCCACGCCGCCCGAGTGGCCGGGGCAGTGCCACGAGTACGAACCATCTTGCGCATAGTCGACCAGCGCCTTGAAGAACGGCGGCGCGAGGCCGTCCATGTAGCTCTTGGCCTCGCGGATGATGTGGCGCGCGACGAACTCCGGTGTGTCCTCGAACATGTGGATGAAGCCGTGCAACTCGCGCAGCACATCGTTCGGCAGGTGCTGCGAGGTGCGCGTCTCGCCGTAGAGATAGATCGGCACCTCGGCATTCTTGAAGCGCACCTCTTCGATGAACTTGCGCAGGTTCAGCACCGCGGGGTCGAGCTCAGGCCCGCCGGTGAACTCCTCGTCGTCGATCGACAGGATGAACGCGCTGGCGCGGCTCTGCTGCTGCGCGAACTGGCTCAGGTCGCCGTAGCTGGTGGCGCCCAGCACCTCGAAGCCCTCTTTCTCGATCGCCGCGGCGAGCGCGCGGATGCCCAGGCCGGAGGTGTTCTCCGAGCGGAAGTCTTCATCGATGATGACGATGGGGAAGTTGAAACGCAGCATGGGCGGGCCTCGAAAAGCGTGGGCACGGAAAACGAAGCGCGAAGTGTAGGGCCAGTCGATGACAGGCCTACACTGCGCGACGACTCACGGGCCAAGGAACTCGAATGGATCTGTCCGCACCCATGACCTGGTGGATCGCCGCCGGTGCGGCGATCGCCGTCGAACTGGCGACCGGCACCTTCTATCTGCTGATGATCGCGCTCGGCCTCGCGGCCGGTGCGGTGGCGGCGCACCTGGGTTTGGGGCTCGCCGCACAAGTGATCGCGGCCGCGCTGATCGGCGGCGGCGCGACGGCCGCATGGCATTGGCAGCGCTTCAAGCAGCCGCGCTCGGCGCCTTCGCGCGCGAACCGCGACGTGAACCTCGACATCGGCGAAAACCTCCAGGTGACCGCCTGGGCGGACGATGGCAGCGCGCGCGTGCAGTACCGCGGGTCGACCTGGATCGCGCGACTCGCACCGGGCGCGGGCCGGCAATCCGGCGCGCACCGCATCGTTGCCGTCGAGGGCAACTGGCTCGTGCTCGAACCCGTCGTCACACCCTGATCCCAGCGCCCTCACCCGAAAGCACGCACGCCATGGAATTCGCACTCGTCATCGCGGTCATCGCCGCCCTGTTCGTCATCCGCACGATCAAGATCGTGCCGCAGCAGCACGCGTGGGTCGTCGAGAAGCTCGGCAAGTACGACCGCACGCTGACGCCGGGGCTGAAGTTCGTCGTGCCCTTCGTCGAACGCGTGGCCTACAAGCATTCTCTGAAGGAAGTGCCGCTCGACGTGCCGAGCCAGGTCTGCATCACCAAGGACAACACGCAGCTGCAGGTCGACGGCATCATCTACTTCCAGGTCACCGACCCGATGCGCGCGAGCTACGGCTCGAGCAACTACATCTCGGCGATCACGCAGCTCGCGCAGACGCTGCTTCGCTCGGTGATCGGCAAAATGGAGCTCGACAAGACCTTCGAGGAGCGCGACCACATCAACATGTCGGTGGTCGCTGCGCTCGACGAGGCTGCGAGCAACTGGGGCGTGAAGGTGCTGCGCTACGAGATCAAGGACCTGACGCCGCCGGCGGCGATCCTGCATTCGATGCAGGCGCAGATCACCGCCGAGCGCGAGAAGCGCGCATTGATCGCGGCCAGCGAAGGCCGCAAGCAGGAGCAGATCAACATCGCTACCGGCGAGCGCGAGGCCTTCATCGCGCGCTCCGAGGGGCAACGCCAGGCCGAGATCAACAAGGCCCAAGGCGAGGCCGCGGCCATCATCGCGGTCGCCGACGCAACGGCCGAAGCGATCCGCAAGATCGCCGAGGCGATCCGCTCGCCCGGCGGCGAACAGGCGGTGCAGCTCAAGGTCGCCGAGAAGGCGGTCGAGGCCTATGCCCAGCTGGCGCAGAAGAACAACACGATGATCGTGCCGGGCAACATGACCGAGGTGTCGGCACTGATCGGCACCGCGATGGCGCTGATGAAGGCGCCGGCCGCGCCCACCCGGTGAGCTAAACTCCCGCGTTCCGGAGAGATGGATGAGCGGTTTAAGTCGCACGCCTGGAAAGCGTGTGGGGGCTAATAACCCCCCGCGGGTTCGAATCCCGCTCTCTCCGCCAGGACCGCCTCTCAGGCGGTTTTTTTTCGCCTCGGATGGGGGAACTTGAAGAGCGTTCTTACTCTAGAGTTCGATCCTACTCGTCTCAACCCGCATCAACCAAGCGCATAATGCGTTGGCCGTATGGATGGGGGGACCGGATGCCAAAGCTAGCCAAGCCGCTGACCGCACTGGAGGTCAAGAGACTCGCCAAGCCAGGCCCGCACGCTGTCGGAACCGTGCCGGGGCTGCGCCTAGAGATCAAGGACAGTGGCGCCCGGAGCTGGGTGCTGCGCACGATGATCGGCAGCCGCCGTGCCGAGCTGGGATTGGGCGGCTTTCCAGCCACCACACTCGCGCAGGCGATCGACTACGCCCGCGAGGCGCTGCAGGCGATCCGCGCAGGCACCGATCCGGCCGCCGAGCGCCGGGCCAAACGCACCACCGTCGAGTGGACGTTCGAAAAGACGGCCAAGGCCTACATCGCGGCTCATCGCGCCGGCTGGAAGAACGCCAAGCACGCCGACCAATGGGGGAACACGCTGCAGGCCTATGCCTATCCGCACTTCGGCGAAAAGCACGTGCGCGACGTGACGAAGGCCGATGTGCTCGCTGCCATCGAGCCGATCTGGTCGGTGAAGAACGAGACCGCGACGCGCGTGCGCAACCGCATCGAGCTGGTGTTGAACTACGCGGTACAGCGTGAACTGCGGCCCGAAGGATTGAACCCGGCACGGTGGCGCGGCAACCTCGATGCAGCACTGCCGAAGGCGTCCAAAGTGGCAGCGGTCGAGCATCACTCCGCACTGCCGATCGACGCCATGCACGAGTTCATGGTCCGACTGCGCAAGGCCGAGGGCATGGGGGCTCGGGCGCTGGAGTTCGCGATCTTGTGCGCCTCGCGCTCGGGCGAAGTACGCGGCGCCGCGTGGTCGGAGATCGACTTGCAGGCCGCCACGTGGTCGATCCCTGGCCCGCGCATGAAGTCGGGTCGCGCGCACCGCGTGGCGCTGAGCGAGCGCGCTCTCGAGCTGCTCGATGCGCTGCCGCGGTTCGAAGGCACCGACCTCGTGTTCCCCGGCCAGGGCGACAAGGCGCTATCCGACATGACGCTCACGGCCGTGCTGCGGCGCATGAAGGTCGACGCAACGGCGCACGGGTTTCGCAGCACGTTTCGCGACTGGTGTTCCGAGAGAACCGGCACGCCCGCCGAGGTCGCCGAGATGGCCCTGGCCCACGCGGTGGGCGATGCGACCGAGCAAGCCTATCGACGAAGCGACTTGTTCGAGAAGCGGCGCGAGCTGATGGAGCTGTGGGCGAAGTTCATCGACACCGAGCCGCCGAGCGGGAACGTGCGCGCGATTCGGAAGAAGGCCGCCGCAGCATGACGCCCGCGGAGTTCGAGGCCTTCCGCACCTACTGCGTGCTGATGGGATTCGACCTGGTCGGCTTCGATGCATGGCTGTCGACGCTAGAAGGCGAGCCGGTGCACAAGGAACTGACCGGCCGCCGAGCGCTCGCCTGGGCCGCGATCCGCGCGAACGACGAACAGCGGGGGTTGCGTCACCTCGAATGGATGCTGCTGCGCTGGCGCTGGATCAAGCGCGCCGATGCACTCGTGCCACTTGCGATGCTGGGTGACAAGTTCAAGCGCGGCCGCAGGCGCGGCACCATCGGCGCGGTGCGCAAGTTCGTGACCGTCTACATGAAAAAGCACCCGGCCGCCAAAGCCGCCGACGTGTGGCTCGCCATCGCGTGCAAGCCACCTCGCGATGTCGAGGTGTACGAGGCCAGTGGCGCCCTGGGGCCGTACATCAGAACGGCCGGAAAGCCCGACACGAGCTACCGCCAGTTTCAGAACATCGTGAGCGAGGAACGGTCGAAGCTGCCGTGATCTTCAGGAGTTAGCGAGCCCCTGAAGGCCGCTTGCTTCAATGCGCCCCAAGCCACCGCATCCGGTGGCATGCGAGGTGCAAGCAATGTCAGCAATGTTCATCCGAATCAGCGGACTGGCATCGACGAAGCGTAGGGCCGGCCGCTGGCCGGCGAGTGCGGCCACGGTGTGGCGCGGGGTCACTGCCGGCACGGTAACTGTCCCGATCAAGCTCGCGAAGCAAGTCAGCGCGTGGCCGCTCAGGGAGATCGAGGCCGTCGAGGAGGCGCGCATCGCCGGCAAGAGCGACGACGAGATCCGCGCACTTGTGCGCCGGCTACACGAGGCGCGGAAGGTGGCGGCATGACGACCACCAATGAACTACGCCCGCAGGTGGGGACCGAGCGGGCGCAGCAGGAACATTCGACAACAGACACTGCAAGTATCGGCGCCGCAAGTGGACTAGACAAGTCAACGACCCGCTCCGAGGTCGAGCAGCGCGACTTCGCCAGTTTGCGCGCGACGGCCGCAGCGCGCGGCTACAGACTCGTGCGCATGTTCTCGACGAGCAGCGGTGCGCCGTCGTATTACGTGTCGAGGTGGAACTTGCTGCGCGAGTTGCCCGACCTGGCCGCGGTCGAAGCCTTTCTCGATCGAGCGAGCGCGCGATGAGCGACGAACACACGCCGCCGCGGGCGCAGGACGACGACATCGAAGACGAGCAGGCGAGCAATGACGAGCTGGCGCGGGCCACGTTGCGCGCCATGGAGGACTTGCTTGCGTCGCTCTCGGTCTGGCCCGCATGGGTCGACTACTTGCGCAAGTGGGTTCCGGCGACTGATCTGCACGCGCGCCGTGTCGAAGTCTTGTATGCCGTCGACCAATGGATTCAGCGCGGCTTGGTGGGCGTACTCGTGGCCGCAGGCGGCACCGGCAAGACGACGTTGCTGTTGGCGCTCGGCATCTGTCATGCACTTGGCATCCTGTTCTTCGGCCGCAAGGTTCAACGGGGCACGTTCGTGCTGTTGTCGTCCGACGATTCACAGGCAGACCTCGACGGTGCGCTGTCGCTGGTGGTGCGCGCGATGAGGCTGACGGCAGCGCAGGCGGCGACAGTTGCAGCGAAGTGTCGCGTCGTCAGCCTTCAGCAGTCCGATGGCTGCAAGACCTTCACCACGTTCGCCGCCGGCAGGGTCGAGCTGACCGGCCTGGAGGCCACCATCCTGCATGCCGTCGAAGGCATCCCCGATCTGGTTGGCATCGCGCTCGACACCTTGCGCCAGTTCAGCGGCGGCAACAGCAACGACGAGGTAGTGATCAAGCTGACGATCGGTGCAGCCACCTATCTGGCACAGCGCACCGGCGCCTACGTCATCCTTCCGCATCACACTGGCAAGCAGAACTACCGCGACGGCGTGACCGACATGTATGCCGGCTCAGGCAGCGCAGCCATCGCAGACAACGCCCGGTTCGTTCTGCTGTTGCAAACCGCAACCTGGAAGGACATCGAGGGCCAGGTGAAACGCACCGGCCAGGAGCGCGGCACTCCGCTGGTGCTCACGTCGACACGCGGAAGCCTGCTGGTCAAGCCCCCTGCGCCGCTGTACTTGTACCGCGACGGGTTCCACATAGGCCACATTGCCGGAGCCGTTCTGACGCGAGAACAGCAACTGGACGAGCGCGACCGCGAAGTGCTTCGTGCAATACGCGACGGGTGCCAATCGAAGCGAGCCATCCTGCACCGCGTTGGCGGCAAGGCGGCGGACCAGAGTGCTCGCATCGACAACTTGGAGGCGCGAGGGTTGATCGCTTCTCAAAGTGCTTCCCGCTCGAAGCTGGCTTTCATCGTCACGGCCGAAGGCGCCAGCTGGTTGGACTACCGAGCATGAAGGGAAACGCTACCGGGCTACAGATGCGTTTCCCCCCTAGTAAAGGGAAACAGGGAAACGCTCCGAGCCAGACTGACGTTTCACTACGTCTGGTCGGGCGCTTCGGGCTGCGTCCGCTTCCCGCGTTTCCTGATTGCTTCCCAAAATGGGAAACACTTTGCCGACCTGCAAGGGGATCGAGAGCATGACTGTCAGCGCCATCAGGGTTTCGGTGTTCCGGGTCGGCCGCTACACGTGCCGGCATGGCGCGGCTGACGGCCACCGTGATTGGTTGAAGTGAAAGCCTCGACTCGATGCTCATGCGTGCAGTCAAAGCCTCGGCTTTGGGTCAACTCATGCGGACTTCTTGTGCCACAAGAGGGGGGGCGAGGCCGCTTTTTTTCGGAGCCATCGTCTAGAGCGGCCGCGAAGTGTCTGAAAAACTGCCGAGGGATGGGCCACCCCCTCGGAAAAAATTGGAGCCATGATGACGCGAACGACTACCGCTGAACCTCCTTCGAATGGTGTTGGCACCCCGCCGGCACACCTCACCGACGATCTGCGCGCGCTCTGGGTCGAGCTTGCTGCTGACGTACCGACCGGCGTTGCGACGACAGCGGACCGACACGCCTTCGGTTTGCTGGTGGCGCTGTGCCAACGAGCCCGCTCCGGCAACGTCATCGCGAGCGAGGCCGCACAGATGCGCCAGTTGCTCGATGACTTTGTTTTAACGCCGAGCGCCCGCCAGCGGCGGGCCTGGCAGCAGAGCTGCGACCCTCGAGGCTAAGGCGTCATGGTCGATCGCGACGCCTTCGGCCGGGTGCTCGCGCCGCCCTCGTCGCGGCGCGAGCGGGTCGATTGCATGCGCCGGCTCGCGGGTTCGATGCAGGCCTCACGTGACATCGATGAACAGTGGTTCGGCGAGAAGATCAGCGCCTGGCTGCAGGGCAGCGCTCCTACCTTGGAAGCCGCCCTCGGTGTTTCGCCGGGGCAGCCCGCTGCGATCGTGCGACAGGCCGAGACGGCACGCTTGCTGGTACGCCTGGCCTCGCTGGTGGGCAGCGATGAGCGCGCGTCGCGGATCTTGCGCGGTGTCGAGCAGGTGCCGCCCGCGGCAGTCGACCTGGCGGCCGAACTGCGTGCGCTGCGCGCTCCGACATCGCGACGGTCCTTCATTCGAGCCCGAACTGCGACACGCGCGGCACCTTGATTTGTCACTCTCTACGCTGTGCACTCGTCTTCACGCGAGCACGTCCACACCATGAGCAACCCTGTCATTCACTCTGCGCCGCGAGCGATCCACGCCGCGCGTTTCGGCATTGCGATGGCCGTCTGTGGAAGCGACCTGGTCGCGGCTGAGCGGTTTGCCGCCGGCAAGGGCTGGACTGTGGTCGAGGACTGCTGCAAGGGCTTGATCTCGGCACAAACCGCAGCTGACTTCGCGGCAGCGACAGCGCCTATCTTCGGCGGCTTCGTCGAATCGCTTCGCGCTGAAACGATCATCGGCAAGCTGCGCACGCGCCCTGCGATGTTGAACATACGCACGATTGTCGGCGCCGGCGCGGCGGTCGCGGCCTTCGCGGGCGAAGGCGCACCCAAGCCGTTGACGGCCGGCGCGTTCTCCGCAGTCTCGCTGCCGCCGCGCAAGTGCACCGCGTGGGCGATCGTCACGTCTGAAGTTGTGAAGGCCAGTCATCAGCACGCCGAGCAAATCGTGCTCGGCGAGCTGCAGCGCGCCGTCGTCGAGTCGATTGACCAGCACTTCATCGATCCGAGCGCCGCCGGCAGCATCACCGCCGGCGCGCCGACCATCACGAGTACAGGTTCCTCACTGGCGCAGATCGACGCCGACTTGAAGGCCGTCCTGCTGCAGGCGGGCGACATGAAGGCGCCGGCATGGGTGTTGAACCCGTCAAGCGCGGTCTACCTGTCGACGCTTCGCGGCAGCGGCGGCGTGCCGGCGTTCGGATCGATCTCTATGAAGGGCGGCCAGTTGCTCGGTCTGCCGGCCATCGCCTCAAGCGCGGTCGCACGCTCGGGCTCGCCAAGCGAAAGGGCAATCGTGCTGGTCGACGCCGATCAGGTGCTATACGCGGACGACGGTGAGACCGAGATCTCGATCGCAAAGAGCGCGAGCGTACAGATGTCCGACACGCCGATCGCCGGCTCGACTTCCCTCGTCAGCCTTTGGCAGGCTTCGTTGATTGGCCTTCGCGTCGAGCGCTGGCTCGCATGGCACCGCGTGCGCGACTCGGCGGTCATTGTTTTGGATGGCGTCGAGTATTGATCATGGCCGCCGCGTTCACGACCGCCACCAGGCCGCACGTACTCGCCGATCCGGCCCGGGATCACGTCGAAGCTTTCGAGGCGCGTGCGCACGCCATGCTGGCGCCGGTGCTGAGGAGTTCCGACGCGACGCCCGGCATGCGCAGCGTCATGCAGAGTCTGCTCGGGGCACAGCTGCAGAGCAAGGCCCAGATCGAGACGTTGATGATGACGTTGGATCATCTAGCCGCGATCGTCGAGATGGTGCCGGACCTGCAGCGACGCATTGCTGTGCTGGAGGCGAAGAATCATGGCGACTGACCTCGACGCACTGTTGCAGCGCTTCCGCACCGCGGCCGAGTTGTTGACGACGAAGAGTGCCGTCTCGGTCGCGACGCCGGCGCCGCATGATCTTGCTGCGCTCGCGCAGCGCTATCGCGCTACTGCCGCAGCGGCCGAACGTGCCGAGCACCAAGGACCGCCGGGCCCCGCTGGCAAGCCTGGCGCCGAGGGTCCGCCCGGGCCGATGCCGGCTCACCGGTGGGAAGGCACTGCCCTGCAGTTCGAGCAGGCGCCGGGCGGCGAGTGGGGCGAAGCGGTCGACCTGAAAGGCGATCGTGGAGAACCAGGTCGTCGTGGTAGCGGTGGCACGCAGCAAGCGGCTAAGACACAATTTTCGTATTGGCCGGCCGGCTGGTGACGCAGAACAAATCAGATGAACACGCCGACAACGCGAAAAGAGATGCCGTTGGCAGATCTCACCGGGGCAGAAGTTCATTCGCTGGGCTGGATTCCCGAAAGTCCCCTAACGTTTTCGGTCTGGTACACATTGTCCGACGGCGCGACTGCGATTGCGACCTACGAACTCGGCGGCGCGGACCAGGATCAGCGAGCCCGGGTGGTCTGCGGCCCGGATCGATAGTTGGCGACGCGATGTCGCGCTGAAGCTCCATGACGCCGGCCGATTGCAAGGCAGCGAGTTCGCCCTTGCCCGGATTGATGCATGCCTCGCTCGAGCTTCTTCGTGATGGCCAGATGGACGACGCTCTCGCGATGCACCGCCGCGCGCTCGACGACTTGCCCCCGAACGCAATCGGCGCACGCCGCTTGATCTCGCCTTCGGTGCCGCGCTGGGATGGTGACTACGTCCGCCGCCTGGTGGTGCTGTGGCCATTCGGTCCTGAACTTGCGGCCACTGGGCAGGGAGATTTTTTCCAGTTCGCGCGATACCTGCCCGAAGCGAGAAGGCGGTGCGACCATCTGACCGTGCTCGCGCCCCAGGCCCTGCACGCCATCGCGCTACGCTCGACCGGCGCCGACGAGGTGCGCCTGCCACACGAGATGCCGGCGGCGCTGCGATCGGCTGACGCGTACACGGTTCTTTGGCTCGCGCTGCCCGTGGCGTTGGGGTGCGGGTACGGCGCGCCCCTGCCGATCGAGCCGCTGCAGGATCTCGCGCCGACGCTTGCACCGGGCGTTCGTCACGTCGGCTTGTGCTGGGCAGGCTCGCAGGAATTCGCGGCGGCGCGCTCGATCCGACCGCCGCGTCAGTTTGATGCGCTGCAGGCGCTGCCTGGCGTGCAGTTCCACTGTCTGCAGGCCTGGCCGTTCCACCATGAAGCCCGCCCGTGGATGGTCAAGCACGCGTTCACCTCGTGGGACCACACGGCGGCAGTGATTGCAAAGCTCGACGGCGTGGTGAGTGTCTGCACCGGAGTCGCGCATTTGGCGGGTTCACTCGGCATCCCGACGCACCTGGTGCTGACCGACTATGAGTGCTGGCGATGGGGACCAGGTGAACGCACGGACTGGTACCCGTCCATGCGCTTGCATCGCGGCGACCCGGTGGCCAGCTTCTGCGACGCCGCATCGGCACTTGCGAGCGGCCTTGCACCGACACCCCGCGCGCGCGTCGATCTGCCGACGGTGCAGCCGTCATCAATCGGAGCCTTGCCGGCCGCCGACTCCTCGCGCTACATGGGGTCGGCCGATCGGCAGGCCCTCCTCGCACTCGTGCGCGGCGCGCGCCACGTGATCGAAATCGGCGTGCAAGCGGGCGACACCGCCGCGTTCCTGCTGGCCGCGTTGCCCGACCTTGAAGGCTATGAAGGGGTCGACGTGCTGCGAGGCTATCGCTTCGCCAGAACTAACCAGGCAAGTGAGGTGCCCGGTACACCAGGCGCCCGCGCAACGCGCGATCCGCGGTTCAGGCTACTGCTGCGCCCCCGAGGCTCGTTTGACCTCACAGCGGCCGATCTGACGCGCTGCGATGCGGTCTTCATCGACGGCGACCACGGACGCGAGGCCGTGCTGCATGACACCGAGCTTGCTCGTTCGGTCATTCGTCCGGGTGGCGTGATCTGCTGGCGCGACTACGGCAACCCGACCACGCCCGACGTTCGCCACGCCTTGAACGAGATGCGTGCCGCTGGGCGCAACATCCAGAAGGTGGCCGGCACGTGGATCGCGTTCGAACGATGCTGAGGCTTGCCTGCCGAGCGCCGCGTCGGTGAGCTGCTGAAGGAACTGGCTCGGGCCACACCGCAGACGGCGAGCCCGAATGGACGCGCTGGGAATCGTGTCGCACCGTTGGACATGATTCCGGCTCCCACACCCTATGCCCAGGCGCTCGCCGACAACGCGATCAGCCGGCAGTCGGCGCATCGCTACGAGCAGCTCGCCGACGTGCCGCAGGACGCCTTTGATGAGGCATTGCGCGCACCGGATGTGAAGCCGAGCACGACACGAATCATCGCGCAGATCGGCGTGACGCTCGACCCGTCGAGCAAGTGGCAGTAGGTCGCTACGCTGACCGAAGCCAGCAAGACCGCCGATCTCGCATCATGTGCGCATACTTTGACATACGTGCGCACATCGCCTAATGTATGCGCACCCACCCACCGGAGATAGCACATGGCGACGGTCAACGTTTACGTTTCTGATGAACTCAAGGCGGCGATGGGCGAGCACGAACTCAACTGGTCGCGGCTTGCGGCCGATGCGTTCGAGACAGCAATCAACCTGGAAAGGACCAAGGCAATGAGCATCGAACAAGGATCAATCGAGCGCCTACGCAGTGAGCGTGCACAGGCCATTGATCGACGCGAGGCGGAAGGCATAGCGCTAGGCAAGCAGTGGGCGCAAGGAACCTCGTTCGAGCAGCTCGAGCGGGTCGCGGCGATCGACGAAGATCAACTCACCGGCGAAGATGCCGACGCCCAGATGACGCTGGCGACCGCCTTGAATGGCGATGATGGGCGGCTGTCTTGGAACGAAGTCGCCGCGGAACTCGAGCCGATCTTCGGACGGGATTCCCCAATCTACTCTGAGGTCTTCGGCTTCATCATCGGAGCGACGGAGATATTCGATCAGGTCTGACAAGCTCGACCCAGAGCGGCCCTTCGGGGCCGCTTTTCGTTGGGGTGTCAGGGCTTCGACCGCCTTGGTCTTGGTTGGCTGGATGGATGGGGGAGCCGCCGAAAAGATGGCCGCTAACCCGCGCCGCTGCTCATGGTGCTACGGACGCTCTCTCCGCCAGGACGCCAGAAATACGGGCCTTTGCGGCCCGTTTCTGAGAGTCGTCGCCGCCACCAATCGTCCCCGTCGGCCTGCGTCCTCGACCAGCTGTCGATGGGTGGGCGCCAAGCTCTCAGTGTGTCTGGTTCGCCTGCACGGCGATCGCGTTGGGCAAGCGTGCAATCCTTCGCACCGGGAACGTCGAGCCCTCGCAAAACTCGCGAGCGGGCCGTTAGGCTCGCCGGCTTGACCGGCATTTCCTCTCCACGTTCATGACTGTCGCGCTGCACCGCCTCGCCTTGCTGTTGTGCCTTGCCTTCGTGCTGTGCGGGGCCGGCGTAGCCCGCGCCAGCCAGCCGGACCTGGCGCCGGCCGCATTGAAGGCGGCGCTCATCGCGGCCGACCTGCCGGCGTCTAGCCTGCCGCCGGGCGATGCGCCGCCGCTGTGGGAATCCGAGGGCACGCGCGTGCAGCAGATGCTGCCGTATCGCGAGCACGGCAGCTGGGTGCGCATCACCCCGCGCGCGCTGCCGTCCAAGGCGTTGCTGGTCGTCGAAGGCCAGGTCGCCGGGTCGGTGCTGCTCGTGCTGCCCGACGGCACGCGCGTCGAGCGCGCCAAGACCCGTCCACCCGAGCGCGGCGGCTCCGCGATCGCTCTCGTCTTCCCGCTGCCGGCATCGCTCGAGCCCGGCGCGCCGCTGCTGCTGCACCTCGCGCACGGCCACCGCGTCAATGTCGACTTCTCCATCGTTGCCGGAGAGGCGTGGCGCGAGTACGAGAAGACGCGCCTGATCGTCTCGGCCGCGATGTACGCCTCACTCATCGCGTTCGCGGTGATCGCCGGCTGCTACTGGGTCGCGCTGCGCGAGCGCATGTTTTCCGACTACACCTGCTACCTGCTGAGCCTGATCCTCTTCATGACCGCCAGCAGCGGGCTGCTCTATGCCGCGCCGGGGGGCGAGTGGCTCGGGCGGCTCGGCATCCACGGGCAATGGGCCGCGGCCACCGCGGCGATCGGCTTCGCCGTCGGTTTCGCGCGCGACTTCCTCGACATCGGGCGCCATGCCGCACGGCTTCTTCCGCTGATGGATCGTCTGCGCACCGCCCTGCTCTTGTCCGCGGTCGGCATCGTGGCATGGCCCTGGTCGGCGAGCCGGTTCGGCATGGTGGTGGTGGCCGTGCTGCTCGCGGTCAATCTGTTGATGATCGGCCTCGGGGTGCACGCGGCGCTGCAACGCAACCGCTATGGCTACTACTTCCTTGCGGGCTGGGTGCCGTTGACCGTTGCCACGTCATTGCGCAGCATGCAGGCGGCCGGTGTGATCGACATCGCCGCCAACGAGGTGTACCTGTATGCACTCGGCGCGGTGTGGGAGGCGCTGGCCCTGACGCTGGGTATCGCGGACCGCGTGCTCGGCTTCCGGCGCGAACGCGATGCCGCGCGAAAGATGGCCGAAGAGGACATGCTGACCGGCGTGCAAAGCCGGCGCGCGATCGAGATGCAGCTGCGCGCGCTCGCCAGCGAGGCCCGCGCCGGCGGCAGCGGGCTGGGCGTGCTGTTCGTCGACATCGATCACTTCAAGTCGATCAACGACCGCTTCGGCCACGGCATCGGCGACGCCTGCCTGGCCTCGGTCGCGCAACGGCTGCAGGCCGAGCTGCGCGACGGCGACCATCTCGGGCGCTGGGGCGGCGAGGAGTTCGTGGCGCTGCTGCCTGGCGCGAATCTGGACAACGCCCACCACACCTCGGAGCGCATCCTGCGCGCCGTGTCGGCAGACCCGGTCCGGATCGCGAACGGCGAGGTGTCGATCACCGTGAGCATCGGCATCGCGGTGCTCGACCCGATGCACGACGACATGCACAGCCTGCTGCATCGAGCCGACTCTGCGCTCTACCGCGCCAAGGCCAACGGGCGCAACCGCGTCGAACGCGATCCCGGGCTTGCGGCGATGCCGGCGAGCTGAGGCGCCGCCTAGCGCCGCGCAGCCGGCCTGGGTGCGGCGGCGCGCGCCAGGTTGGCCGCGATGAGCGCCGCGGCCAGCGTGACGAGCCATGAAAAGTACACCCACAGCAAGAACACGGGGACCACGGCGAAGGCGCCGTACACGGCCTTGTAGGTGGGGATCTTGAGCAGGTAGGTCGCGAAGCCCCGCTTGCCCAGCTCGAGCGCGACGCTGGCGATCAGCGCCCCTGCGATCGCGTCACGCCGCCGCACCTTGGTGTTCGGAATGAAGTGGAACAAGCAGGTCAGGCCGACCCAGCTCAGCGCCAGCGGGCCCAGATTCAGCACGAACTTCGCCGACGGCGGCAGCGGCCCGATCAGCCCCATCGACACCCCCAGCACATACGACGCCGCCCACAGGCTGACCCCGAGCACCGGCGGCGCCACGGCGAGCATCAGCGCGTAGAGACCGGCCCGCTTGAGGAACGGGCGCGCGCGCTTCACGTTCCAGATCTGGTTGAAGGCGTTCTCCATCGTCAGCAGCATCGTGACCGCAGTCACCAGCAGGAACAGCGAGCCGACCAGGGTCAGGTCGCTCGCATTCGCGGCGAACTGATGCAGGTAGCCCAGGACAGTGCGCGCGATCTCCGCGGGCAGCAGACTCTTCAGCAGATGATCTTCGAGCGCGGCCTCGAATCGGCTGAACATCGGGAACCGCGTGAACAGCGCGAAGCTCACCGCGAGCAGCGGCACGATCGAGAGCAGGGTCGTGAACGTCAGGCTGCCCGCCACCTGCGGCAGTCGCTCCTGCCTGGCGCGTTGGACGGTGAGGCGAATCAGATTGAACATTCGTCGCGCAGTGTAGGGGACCGACAGGAGGCTCCCGTCGATCTGTCGGTCGTCGGCATCACACACAATGTGCGCGCCGTGGCCGCACACCGTCGTTCGGCCCGAGCACCGATACGAGGAGGGTTCGATGGCGCTCTACGACGTCTTCGCGCGCGCGGTCGCCCTGGTGGGCGCCGGCGCCATCCAGTGGCGCCGGTTGCAGCATGGCAGCGTGCACACCGCTGCGGTGGGCACGGCACCGCAGATCCCGGCCGCGCGGCCGCAGGGGCGCATCCCGACGCTGAAGATGCCCACGGCCCAGGGCTGGGCACCCGGGCAGCTGCCTGCAGCGGCGCCGGGCCTGACGGTCAACGCCTTCGCGTCCGGCCTGAAGCACCCGCGCTGGATCAACGTGCTGCCCAACGGCGACGTGACGGTGGCCGAGGCCTTGCAGTCAGGCGGCCGGCCCGAGTCGCTGTTCGACCACGCGATCGTGGCCACGATGCGCCGCGCGGCCGCGTTCGGCGAGAGCCCCAACCGCATCACGCTGCTGCGCGACGCCGATGGCGATGGCGTGGCCGAGCAACGCCACACCCTGCTCGAGGACCTGAAGCAGCCCTTCGGCATGGCGCTGCTGGCAGACACCTTCTATGTGGGCAACACCGATGGCGTGATGGCCTTTCCGTACACCGTGGGCAGCACGAAGATCAGTGCACCGGGCCGCCGGCTGACCACCTTCAAGCCCGGCGGCCACTGGACGCGCAGCCTGCTGCCCAGCCTGGACGGACGCCGGCTCTACATCGGCGTCGGCTCGCTCAGCAACATCGCCGACCACGGCATGCAGGTCGAGGAAGGCCGTGCCTGCATCTACGAGCTGGACGTGGCGACGAACCACTGCCGCATCTTCGCCGCCGGCCTGCGCAACCCGGTGGGGCTGGCGTGGGAGCCGGTCACCGGCCGGCTCTGGACCGTCGTCAACGAGCGCGACGGCCTGGGCGACGAGACGCCACCCGACTACCTCACCTCGGTGATCGACGGCGGCTTCTACGGCTGGCCGTACTGCTACTGGGGCCGCACGGTGGACGACCGCGTGCCGCAGGACGCAGCGCTGGTCGCCCGCGCCGTGACGCCCGACTACGCGCTGGGCGGGCACACCGCATCGCTCGGCCTGTGCTGGATGCCGGCCGGCACCCTGCCCGGCTTCGACGTGGACGGCATGGCCATCGGCCAGCACGGCTCATGGAATCGCAGCACGCTCAGCGGCTACCGGGTCGTGTTCGTGCCCTTTGCCAACGGTCGGCCTGCGGGCCCGCCGCGCGACATCCTGTGGGGCTTTCTGGCGCCGGACGAATCGGTGTCCTTCGGCCGCCCGGTGGGTGTGACGATCGGCCCCGACAAGAAGTCGCTGCTGGTGGCCGACGACGTCGGCGACGTGATCTGGCGGGTGACCGGCAGCGCCTCGGCGTAGTCCCCCGAACCGTGCTCAGTGGCTGGACTTGCCGGTCGCCGGCGGGAGATCGCTGAAAGCCGCCCATTCGGACGGGGACATCTCCAGCTCCACGACCTGCGGCTTGCGCGCCTCCAGTGTCGTGCGGCGTTCGCGTTTGCCGGGCGGGCCGGCTTCTGCGTTGCGGCGGTCCTTGCCGGTGCGTCGGTCGCTCGGCTGCGCGGCCGGCAAGCCAGACGGCGCAGGGGCACTCAACAGGTCGCCCTGCGGGTTGAGTTTGTCCATGCGTCCCATCTGATCGCTTTCGTGCTGTTGGGCCATGGTATTCATACCGCATGCCTGCCGGCAAGCGGCCGAGCGGTCCAAAGTCACGCGTTGTGCGAGGGCGCCCGCGGGCGGGAAGAAGCGGACACGCCAAGCGTGCGAAGTCCACGACTTCCCGGTGGCGCAGATCTCAGAGCGCGCTGCCGCGCTCGCGATCAGCGCGGGGTCTCGTCGCTCTTCGCCTTCTCGGGCGAGCCGCCCATCTTTTGGCCGGTGCGGCGCAAGGCGTCGCCGGTCTTGCGCCCCGCATTGCCGATCGCGTGACCGGTCTTGTTGACGCCACGCTCGATCGCGTGGCCGGTCTTGCAAGCACCGCGCTTGATCGATGCCTCGGCGCGCGCGAACGTGCCGCCGTCGGACATCTGCGCGCAGTCCGCCGAGCGCTTGTCGGCGCTTGCGCTCGGCTGCCCTGCGCGGTAGTCGGCGAGCGCCTCGTCCATGCGCTGCTGGCGGGTGCTGGTGGCGGCGTCGGCCCGGTCAGCGATGGCAAGCGTCGAGGCGGCGGCCAGCATCGCGCCGCAGACCCACACGGAAGTCGTCTTCTTCATCACAAGCTCCTCGTTCAGGCTGCCCGCGCCTGTCGCGGGCTATGAGCAGAACGATACGCAGCGAATGCAGTGGCACGCACCAGCGAACGCCGGCACGCGCTGTCGGCGCACTCCTACGGGCGTTGGCGCGAAAGAGGCTGCAATCTGACACAAAGCCGATTCTGCGAAACGGGCCCGCGTGGATAGGATGAGACGCTACATCGAGGGAACGGCTGGTCATCACCGGCTGGTCATCACCATGACCCATTCGACCCGGACCAACGTCGTGCTTGCCGCCACGGGCGGGATCTACGCGGCGCTCGCGCTCGTGCTCTGCGTGGGCGGTGTGTGGCTGCTGTGGCGCGGCGGCTCTGCCTACTACCTGATGGCCGGCCTGGGCCTGCTGCTCTGCAGCGGGTTGGTCTGGCGCGGGCATCAGGGTGCGCTGCCGGTGGCTGCCGCGTTGCTGCTGGGCAGCTTGGCGTGGTCGGTGTGGGAAGTGCGGTTCGACTGGTGGCAACTGCTGGCACGCAATGATGTCTGGTTCATCGTCGGCGCGTGGCTGTTGGTGCCGGCCGTCAATCGGCGCCTACGCTCACCTGGTTCGCAGGACAGCCCCGGCGGCCGCGGCGCCAACGTCATGTTGTGGGCCGCACTTGGTGCCAGTGCGCTGGTCGGCCTGTTCTCGCTGACGCAGGACTACGACACGCTCGATGGCGAGCTGCCGGCACGCTCGGGCGGCAACGACTCGGCAGCGCCGCTCGCCGCATCGAAAGACTGGACAGCCTACGGCAGCACCGCGTACGGCAACCGCTACGCGCCGGCCGCGCAGATCACGCCCGCCAACGTGAAAGACCTGAAGCCGGCGTGGACCTTCCATACCGGCGACTTCAAGGGGCCCGGCGACCCGGGCGAGATCGCCAATGAGGTGACTCCGTTGAAGGCCAACGGCAAGCTCTATCTGTGCACGCCCCACAACATCGTGATCGCACTCGATCCCGACAGCGGCCAGGAGATCTGGCGCTTCGACCCGCACATCAATCGCCAGGCGCGCGGCTACCAGCACATGATCTGCCGCGGCGTCGCCTACTACGACGCGAATGCCGCCGGCCCGGCCGCGTCCGACCCGGCGCATGCTGCCGCGGCCGCAGCCTGCCCGCGCCGCATCTACGCGCCGACGGCCGACGCGACCATCGTGGCCGTCAACGCCGACACCGGCCGACCCTGCACCGCGTTCGGCGCGCAAGGCGTTGTCGACCTGAAGGTGGGCCAGCGCAAGGTCGCCAACGGCTCGCTCAACCCGACGTCGCCGCCGCTGGTCACCGCGCGCGTGCTGGTGGCCGCCGCCAGCGTCACCGACAACGACTCCACCGACGAGCCGTCCGGTGTCGTGCGCGGCTATGACATCGACAGCGGGCAACTGCTGTGGAACTGGGACGCCGGCAATCCCGAAGAAACGGCGCCGCTGCCAGCGGGCCGCGACTATGTCCGCAACTCTCCGAACATGTGGAGCGTGGCCAGCGCCGACGAAGCGCTCGGCCTCGTCTATCTGCCGATGGGCAACCAGACGCCGGACATCTGGGGCGGCAACCGCATACCCGCCGGCGAGCGCTTCAACAGCGCGATCGTGGCGCTGGACCTCGCAAGCGGCAAGGTCAAGTGGGTCTACCAGACGGTCCATCACGACCTCTGGGACATGGACATCGGCGGCCAGCCGAGCCTGATCGATCTCGACACGCCGCGCGGCAAGGTCCCGGCGCTGATCGCGTCGACCAAGCGCGGCGACCTGTACGTCCTCGATCGCCGCGACGGGTCGCTGCTGGTGCCGGCCGTCGAGCAGCCGGTGCCGCAAGGCGCGGCGCAAGGCGATCGCACCTCGCCGACGCAGCCGTTCTCGGCCCTGTCGTACAAGCCCGAGCGCCGACTCGCAGAGCGCGACATGTGGGGCACGTCGCCGATCGACCAGATGATCTGCCGCATCCTGTTCAAGGGCCTGCGCTACGACGGCATCTTCACGCCGCCCAGCGAACAAGGTTCGCTCGTCTACCCCGGCAACTACGGCGTGTTCGACTGGGGCGGCGTGGCAGTCGACCCGGTGCGCCAAGTGCTCATCGGCAACCCGAACTACATGGCCTTCGTGTCGAGGCTGCATCGGCGCGAGACCATCGACGTCAAGGGCGGCAGCGGCACCGAACAGGGCTTGCAGCCGATGACCGGCACCCCGTTCGCGGTCGACCTGCACCCTTTGCTGTCGCCGTTCGGCGTCCCGTGCCAGGCGCCGCCGTGGGGCTACATGACGGCCGTCGACCTGACGACGATGCAAAAGGTCTGGATGCGCAAGAACGGCACGATCCGCGACAGCGCGCCCTTGCCTATCCCGATGCCGCTCGGCGTGCCCAGCCTCGGCGGCCCGATGGTCACCGGCGGCGGCGTCGCGTTCATGAGCGCGACACTCGACTACTACCTGCGCGCCTATGACACGCGCACTGGCCGCAAGCTCTGGGAAACGCGCCTGCCCGCGGGCGGCCAGGCGACGCCGATGAGCTACGTGTCGGACAAGACCGGCAAGCAATATGTCGTCGTCATGGCGGGCGGCCATGGCTCGCTCGGGACCCGGATGGGCGACTCGCTGATGGCCTTTGCCTTGCCGGATGACGCATCAGCAGGTACGCCGCAGGGATCACGAACATCGACAACAAGGGCGCCGTGATCATGCCGCCGACCATCGGCGCGGCGATGCGCTGCATCACCTCCGAACCGGTGCCGGTGCCCCACATGATCGGGAACAGGCCGGCCAGGATCACCGCCACCGTCATCGCCTTCGGGCGCACGCGCAGCACGGCGCCTTCGCGGATGGCGTCGAGCAAGTCGGCGCTCTCGCTGCGCCCGTCGTCGACCCGCGCCTGCCAGGCCTGCTTCAGGTAGAGCAGCATGATCACGCCGAACTCGGCCGAGACACCCGCGAGCGCGATGAACCCGACCGCGCCGGCGACCGACAGGTTGTAGCCGAGCAAGTACAGCAGCCAGATCCCGCCGACCAGCGCGAACGGCAGCGCTGCCATGATCAGCAGCGCTTCGTCGACACGCCCGAAGCACAGGTACAGCAGCACGAAGATGATCAACAGCGTGAACGGCACGACGATCTTCAGCTTCGCGGTGGCGCGTTCGAGGTACTCGAACTGGCCTGACCACGAGACCGAGTAGCCCGGCGGCAGCGTCACCTCCTGCATCACTCGCTGCTGCATGTCCTGCACCGCCGACTTCAGGTCGCGGCCGCGGATGTCGACGTAGACCCAGCCCGACAGCCGTGCGTTCTCGCTGCGCAGCATCGGCGGGCCATCGGTGATGCGGATGTCGGCCACATCGGACAGCACCAGCCGCGCGCCGCGCTCGGTATTGATCGGCAAGGCCCGCAGCTTCTCCAGCGAGTCGCGGGTCTCGCGCGGGTAGCGCAGGTTGATCGGGAAGCGCTGCAGTCCCTCGACCGTCTCGCCGATGTTCTCGCCGCCCACCGCCGAGCTGATCACCGACTGCACGTCGGCGATGTTCATGCCGAAGCGCGCGGCTTCGTCGCGCTTGATGTTCACGTCGACGTAGCGGCCGCCGGTCAGGCGTTCCGCCAGTGCGCTCGACACGCCCGGCACGTTCTTGACAGCCCGCGCGATCTCGCCGGCGATGCGGTCGATCGTGGCCAGATCGGCGCCCGCGACCTTCACGCCGACGGGGCTCTTGATGCCGGTCGCCAGCATGTCGATGCGGTTGCGGATCGGCGGCACCCAGATGTTCGCGAGGCCCGGCACCTTGACGATGCGGTCGAGCTCGTCGACGAGCTTGTCCTGTGTCATGCCGGCGCGCCATTGGTCGCGCGGCTTGAACTGGATCGTCGTCTCGAACATCTCCATCGGCGCGGGATCGGTCGCCGTTTCGGCGCGGCCTGCTTTGCCATAGACGCTGACGACTTCGGGCACCGTCTTGATCAACCGATCGGTCTGCTGCAGCAGTTCGGCCGCCTTGCCCGTCGACAGGCCCGGCAGCGCCGATGGCATGTACAGCAGGTCACCCTCGTCGAGCCGCGGCATGAACTCGCCGCCGATGTGCTGCAAGGGCCACAGGCTCAGCACGAGTGCGACCGCGGCGCCCGCCAGCGTCAGCTTCGGCCAGCGCAGCACCGCGTCCAGCAGCGGGCGGTAGACCGCGATCAGCAAGCGGTTCAGCGGGTTGCTGTGCTCGTCGGGAATCTTGCCGCGGATCAGGTAGCCCATTAGCACCGGGATCAGCGTCACCGACAGGCCCGCCGCTGCCGCCATCGCGTAGGTTTTCGTGAACGCGAGCGGCGAGAAGAGGCGCCCCTCTTGCGCCTCGAGCGTGAACACCGGGATGAAGCTGAGCGTGATGATCAGCAGCGAGAAGAACAGCGCCGGCCCGACCTCGGCGGCCGACGCGCCGATCACGTGCCAGTGCGCGTCGCCGCGCAGCGTTTCGTCGGGGTGTTCGTGATTCCACTGCTCGACGTGCTTGTGCGCGTTCTCGATCATCACGACCGCCGCATCGACCATCGCACCGATCGCGATCGCGATGCCGCCCAGCGACATGATGTTGGCGTTGACGCCCTGGTAGCGCATCACGATGAACGCGGCCAGGATGCCGAGCGGCAGCGAGACGATCGCAACCACGGCCGAGCGCAGGTGGAACAGGAAGACGAAGCACACGAGCGCCACGACGATGAACTCCTCGCCCAGCTTGTGCGTCAGGTTCTCGACGGCGCGCTCGATCAGGCTCGAGCGGTCGTAGACCGGCACGATCTCCACGCCTTTCGGCAGGCTCGCCTGCAAGGTCTTCAGCTTGTCCTTCACCGCGGCGATCGTCTCGAGCGCGTTCTTGCCGGAGCGCATCACGATGACGCCGCCGGTGGCTTCGCCCTCGCCGTCGAGCTCGCCGATGCCGCGGCGCATCTCCGGGCCGATCTGGATGCGTGCGACATCGCCAAGGCGCACCGACACGCCGGCATCGCTCGTCAACAGCGGCACCTTGCGGAAGTCGTCGAGGCTTTGCAGATAGCCCGACGCGCGCACCATGTACTCGGCCTCGCCGAGCTCGAGCACCGAACCGCCCGCTTCCTGGTTGGCTCGCTGGATCGCGGCCACGACCGTCGTGTGCGGGATCCTGTAGGCCGCGAGCTTGTCCGGGTCGAGCACGACCTGGTACTGGCGCACCATGCCGCCGACCGAGGCGACCTCGGCGACGTTGGGCACGGTCTTCAGTTCGTACTTGAGGAACCAGTCTTGCAGCGCGCGCAACTGCCCGGCGTCCTGGGTGCCGCTGCGATCCACGAGCGAATACTGGTAGATCCAGCCGACGCCAGTCGCGTCCGGGCCAAGCGAGGCCTTCGCCGTCGGCGGCAAACGCGACTGCAGCTGGTTCAGGTACTCGAGCACGCGCGAGCGCGCCCAGTACGGATCGGTGCCGTCCTCGAACAGCACGTAGACGAACGAGTCGCCGAAGAACGAGTAGCCGCGTACCGTCTTCGCGCCCGGCACCGACAGCATCGTCGTCGTCAGCGGGTAGGTGATCTGGTTCTCGACGATGCGCGGCGCCTGGCCCGGATAAGTCGTGCGGATGATGACCTGCACATCCGACAGATCGGGCAGCGCGTCGAGCGGCGTGCGCAGCACCGAGTACACGCCCCAGGCACTGAGCATCACGGTCGCCAGCAGCACCAGGAAGCGGTTCGCGATCGACCAGCGGATCAGCTTGGCGATCATGGCTTGCTCCCGGCGGATGCGGGTGGGGTTGCCGCCGCAGCGCTTGCAGCGGCGCTGGTTGGTTCGGCATTCAGCCGCGCTTCGACGCCTCTCAGGCTGGCCTCGGAGTCGATCAGGAACTGCGAAGACACGACCACGCGCTGGCCGGCTTGCAGCCCGCGCTTGATTTCGGTCTGGCCGCCGCTGTCGATGCCGGCGTCGACCTCGACCGGCCTGAAGCGGCCACCGTTGTCACCCGGTTCGGCCAGCATCACGACCGTGCGCCTGCCGGTCTGGATGACGGCTTCGGTCGGCACCAGCAGCGTCTTCTCGCCACGCGCGTCGGCGAACTGCATCTGCACGAACATGCCCGGCACCAGCCGGCCGCCCGGGTTGGCCAGCTCCACACGCGCCTTCAGCGTGCGGGTGGCCGCGTTCACCTCGGGCAGGATCGCCTGCACGCTGCCGTTGATCGCGGTGCCGGGCGCGGCTGCGCTTCGGGCCTGCACCTGGGTGCCGGGCCGCAGCAGCGCCGACTGGCTTTCGGGCACCTCGGCGTTGGCCCACACCGTCGACAGGCCGTTGATGCGGAACAGCGTCGCACCCGCCATCACCGTCATGCCTTCGCGCACCATCAGCTCGGCCACGACACCACCGAGCGGCGCCGCCAGCGTGATGCGCGGCTGCGTCTTGCCGCTCCGCTCGACGAGGCCGATCTGCGCGTCGCTCATGCCGAGCTGGCGCATGCGCTGGAGTGCGCCGTCGACCAGCGCCGCCAGCTCGGTGCCCTGCATGCGCCGCACCGACAGGAACTCTTCCTGCGCGGCGATCCAATCGGGCACGTAGAGGTCGACGAGCGGCTGGCCCTTGGCGACGCGATCGAGCGTCGCGCGCACGTGCAGTCGCTCGACGTAGCCGCTCGCGCGTGCCTGCACGATGGCCTGGTCGCGCTCGTTGAAGGCGACGCTGCCGACCGCCGCCACCTGCGGCGACAGCGTGCCCTCGGTGACCGCCGCGGTGCGCACGCCGAGGTTCTGCTGGATGCGCGGGCTGACGGTGACGTTGCCCTGGTCGCTGTCGCCATCGGCATAGACCGGCGACATCATCATGTCCATGAACGGCGACTTGCCCGGCGTGTCGAACTTGCTCGCCGGCACCATCGGGTCGTGGTAGTAGAGGATCCTCTTGCCGGTGGCCGGGTCGACGTCGCCGGCCTTCAGCCCGGCGGCCATGTGGCGCCGCGTGGCCTCTTCGCCGTCGGCGACGGCTGGGGCGGCCGGGGCGGCCGTCATGCCCATGCCGCGCTGCAGGCCGACGGCATACAGGCCATAGCCGGCCGCGCCGAGCACACCGGTAGCGAGCAAGCCGATGAGGAGGAAGTGCTTCGATTTCATGGTTTGTTCTCCGTGATGACGGCTGCCGGGCGATCCTGCGCAGCGGCCGGGTGCTCGGCCGGGACCAGGTACTCGAGCCGGGCCCACAGGCTCGCGGTCTCCATCTCGAGACGCAGGCGGTCCATGCGGGTGTCGATCTCCATGCGCCGCGCTTCGAGCACGGCGCTGAGCGCAGCACTGGCACCGCGGTAAGCGGCCAGCGCGGCACGCGTGCGGTCGGCGGCCAGCGGGATGAGCGCGCTGTCGTAGTGGGTCAGCCGGTCCCGGTTGCTCTGCCATTCCTGCAGCCAGGCCAGCGTCTCGGCCACGTGCTCTCGCGTGGCGTCTTCGCGCTGGGCGCGCATCTGCTCGGCGAGCGCGAGCTTGGCCGCCACGTCGCGGTCTTGCCGGTTCTTCTGGTCGAGCTGCAGCGGGATCGAGACGTTGACCGACACCATGTTCGAGTAGGCCGAGCCGCGCTGGCTGTACATCAGCTCCACGCTCCAGTCCGCGCGCTTGTTGCTCTGCGCGATGTCGGCATCGGCGCGCGCCATGTCTTCCTGCTTGGCCATCAGCGCGATCTGCGGGTGGTGCGCGAGCTGCGTCTCGAGGCCCGCCGCGTCGAGTCGAACCGTCGAGAGCGACGGCGGCGCGGCCAGTGCCTGATCGGCATCGGCGCCGATCCAGCGCGCGAGCCGCGTCTTCGCGGTCGCGATCTGTCGCTGTGTCTGCCGGATGCGATCGTCGATCAGCGCCACGGCAGAGCGCGCGGCGAACACATCGCCCTGCGCGCCGCGCCCCCCGCGGTAGGCGGCATCGGCCGCATCGATCTGCAGGCCGGCCTCGTTGCGCTGCGACTGCAGCAGGTCGAGCATGCGCTCCTGGTAGTAGCGCTCGAGCCAGGCCTGAGCCGTGTCCCGCCGCAGATCGGCCAACGCTACCGCGCGAGCGGCCTCGGCGGCCTCGGCTTCGCGATCGAAACGTGATGCCCGCGCCTTGCGCTTGTCGCTGCGCGTGAACTCCTGCATGACGCCGACCGAGCGCATCGTCATGAAGTCGTTGGTCAGGTTGAATCGGTCCGAGCCATTCACGGGCAGGTTGTTGACGCCGGCCTTGAGTGTCGGGTCGGGCAGCTGCCCGGCGGCCACGGCCAGCTCGCGGGCTGCGGCCGCGGCCGACTCCTGCGCCACGAGTTGGCGCGACCGGTCCTGCGCAATGCGCAGGGCCTGATCGAGCGTCAGCGTTGCTTGGGCTTGGCTGCCGAAGCCGACGAATACCAGGCAAAGAGCGGCCAGCGTGGCGAGCCGGCGGCCAGCACGCGAATGGCGCGAGCCAGGATGAAATGAGGCAAGAAACATGGGTTCTCCAGACAACGAAACGATGGCTTCGTGTCGGCTCGATCGGCGACGGCCGGCAAGGGCCCACGCGTGGACGAGCACGACCGATGCGCCTGATCTACCACGAAGGTCGTCAGCGCACGGTCTGGAGAATCAGATTCGGAAACAGCAGTGCAGGATGGCGTGCGGCGGGGACGCCGCCACCAGCGCACTCGCCGCATCGGCCGCAGGGCGCGGCCGGATCTCGGGCTGCGCGGCCAGGGGAGCCACGTAGAGCGCAGTCAGCAGTGCCACGGGCACGCTCAACGTGGCGGCCTGATCGCTTTGCTGGCCGTGATGGCAGTGTTCGGCGCAGAGATTGGCGAGATCTGAATCCATCGTCCCGGCGGCCATGCCGTCGCAATCGGGAGCCTGCCGATCCGTGGCGGCGATCGCAGCGTCACTCGCGTCACCATCGCGCGCGGCGGTCGACGGCGTCGGCATCGCCGCAGATTGCAGTGCCGGACACGCATAGGCCGAAACCGCCAATTGCGCGAGCAGCAGCACCCCGATGAGCACGCGGCAGATCGCGCGCAGGAACCGGCGCGTGATCAGTGGCGAGTGGCCACCAGTGAAAGAAAGAGTTGCAGCGCTCACGTCGGCGAGTTTAGTGGCTCTTCTGAGGCAAGAGATGCGCAGGCTATTTCGCAGGCTGGATGTCGGTGATGACGAGCGCCCCGCCCGCCTTCTCGGCCTTGAACTGGACCTTGTCGCCCTGTTTGACGGTGTCGAGCATTGCCGGGTCCTTGACCTGGAACACCATCGTCATGCCGGGCATCTCGAGGTTCTTGATCTCGCCGTGCTTGAGCGTGATCTTCCTGCTCTCTTTGTCGACCTTGCGAACCTCGCCCTGGCTCATGTCTGCAGCGGCGCCGTTGCCGGTCTGCGCTTGCGCGGACACGCAGGCACCGAGGATCGCCGCGATGGCGATGAACGAGTTGAGCTTCATGATGAATTCCTTTTCCTTCTTCAATGGATCGACTTCGAGTCAGTGCTTGTGATCGGCAGCGGCCTTCGTAGCGGCCACCTTGATGGCGCCCTTCATGCCGGCGTCGTAGTGGCCCGGCTGCAGGCAGGCGAAGTCGACCTTGCCGGCTTTCGTGAACTGCCAGACCACCTCGCCGGTCTTGCCGGGCGCGACGGTCACCATGTTCGGCTCGGCGTGCTCCATCTCGGGGAACTTCTTCATCAGTTCGTAGTGCTCCTTCAGTTCCTTCTCGGTGCCCAGCACGAACTCGTGTTTGAGCTGCCCCGAGTTCTTGACCGTGAAGCGGATGGTCTCGCCTTGTCTGGCCGCGATGCTCGCCGGGTTGAAGCGCATCGCATCGGTCATGTCGACGCTCACGGTGCGCGTGACCTTGCCGGCCTGGCCCGGTTCGCCGATCGCATGGTCGTCGCCATGCGCGAGCGCGGCACCGGCGAACATGCCGGCAAATGCGAGACAGAGAAGTTGCGTTTTCACAAAGGCTCCTTGGTAGTGAATCAGGTTCGGCGTTGAAGACTGGCGGCCGCGGTCAATGCTGGTGCTGCGCAGAGCCAGCGCCCGGCTTGCGTATCTGCACCTCGATCTCCTTAGGCGCATTGCGCCGCGACGCCGGCATCGACTGGCCACCCTCGGAGGCGAAGCGCGCCGGCTCGGGCATCGCGCCGGTCCACTCGAACGCGTTGGTGCCGGGCGGGTGCCGGTACCAGCCCGGGTCCTTGTAGTCGCCGCGCGCTTGGTCGCGCCGCACCTTCACGACGCTGAACATGCCGCCCATCTCGACCGAGCCGAACGGGCCTTCGCCGCCCATCATCCGGGCGGTGTTGTCGGGGAGCGGCATCTCCATTTCTCCCATGTCGGCCATGCCGCTGTCGCCCATCACCATGTAGTCCGGGATCAGCTTGTTGATCTCTTGCACGACACCGTGGTGCTCGACGCCGATCATCGTCGGCACCTCGTGGCCCATCGCGTTCATCGTGTGGTGGCTCTTGTGGCAGTGCAAGGCCCAGTCGCCCTCCGCATCGGCGATGAAGTCGATCTGGCGCATCTGCCCGACCGCCACGTCGGTCGTCACCTCCGGCCAGCGCGCCGATCGGGGCGTGGGGCCGCCGTCGGTGCCGGTGACGACGAACTCGTGCCCGTGGATGTGGATCGGGTGGTTCGTCATCGTCAGGTTGCCCATGCGAATGCGCACCTTGTCGCCTTGCCGGACATTGAGCGAGTCGATGCCCGGAAAGACGCGGCTGTTCCAGGACCACAGGTTGAAGTCCAGCATCGTCATGATCTTCGGCGTGTAGGCGCCGGGCTCGATGTCGTAGGCATTGAGCAGAAAGACGAAGTCGCGGTCGACCTCGTCGATCAGCGGGTGCCTGGCCTTCGGGTGCGTGATCCAGAAGCCCATCATGCCCATCGCCATCTGCGTCATCTCGTCGGCGTGCGGGTGGTACATGAAGGTGCCGGGGCGCCGCGCCACGAATTCGTAGACGAAGGTCTTGCCGGGTTTGATCGCGGGTTGCGTCAGCCCCGCCACGCCGTCCATGCCGTTCGGGACGCGCTGGCCGTGCCAATGGATAGACGTGTGTTCGGGCAGCTTGTTGGTGACGAAGATGCGCACCCGGTCGCCCTCGACCACCTCGATCGTCGGCCCCGGCGACTGGCCGTTGTAGCCCCACAGATGGGCCTTGAAGCCGGGCGCCATCTCGCGCACCACGGGTTCGGCGACGAGGTGGAACTCCTTCACGCCGCTGTTCATGCGCCAGGGCAAGGTCCAGCCGTTGAGCGTGACCACCGGGTTGTAGCCGCGCCCGGTGTTCGGCACCAGCGGCGGCATCGTGTTCGGCGTCGTCTGGAACACGGGTTCGGGCAAGGCGGCCAGGGCCACCTTGCTCACGCTCGCAGCGGCCACCGCGGCACCGGCGGTCGCGCCGCCGAGCAGAAAGTTGCGTCGATTCGTCGTCATGGGTTGTCCGTCAAGGGGTGGCGAGCGGCATCGCCGCGGTCGGCCGGCCGAGCACGCTCGCTTGCAGCGACGCGTCGGCCAGCCAGAAGTCGCGCTGCGCGGCTATCGTCTGGATGACGCTGGCGATCTGTTCGCGCGAGTCGGCGAGTAGATCGAACACCCCGATCAACATGCCGTTGTAGCGAAGGAGGTTCTCGTCGGCGATCGTCTTGCGCAGCGGCACGATCTCGTCGCGGTAGTGCCGGGCGATGTCATAGGCGGTGCGGTAGGCGCCAAAGGTCTCGCGCACTTGCGAGCTGGCGTCGACCGCCGTCTGCGCGGCGCGGTTCAGCGCCGCCATGTAGGTCGCCTCGGCCCTGGCGCGTGTCGCGTCGCCGAAGTCGAAGATCGGCAGCGGCACCGAGAGCTCGTAGCCGCGTTGCGGCGCAAGGCCGGTCTCGCTCTTGCGCGTCACGCCGAGCTCGAGCCCGTTGACGACACTCGTGACGCGGGTGAGACCCTGCTCGCGGGCGATGAACGCCAGGTGCGCTCGAGCCATCTGCACATCGAGGCGCTCGCCCATCGCCAGCGTTGCGATGCTGGCTTCATCTTTGGGCGCCGCCGGCAAGTCGGGCAAGCGATCGGGCAGCGTCAGCACGGCCGCTTGCGCGTCGTTCAACCCGAGCGCGCGAACCAGGGCCTCCCGGCTGCTTCGCGCGGCCTGCGCGGCGCGTGCGAACTGCGCGACCGCATCTGCCGCAAAGGCCTGCTCGCGGGCGCGCTGCAACTTGCTGAAGTTGCCGACCGCCAGCATGCGCCGCGCCAGTTCGGCGCTCGCATCGGCGGTCGCCTTGACCTGCTGCGCGTATTGCAGCGCCTGCTGCGCTGCGACGGCCGCGACCCAGGCCTGGCGTGCCTCGGTGGCGGCCTGGACGACGCTCGTCGCCAAGCCCAGCCGATTCGCCTCGCTCTGGTAGTCCGCCATGCGCATCCGGGACGGGAGCAGCAGCAAGTCCAGCACCGAGAAGCTCAGCGTGCGCGTTAGTTCCAGCTCGCGCGCGCCGCCCTCGTTGCGCGCCAGGCGCTCGAACGCGAACACCGGATTGGGCAGGCGCGCCGATTGCGTCGCCGAGGCCGACGCGGCCGCGCTCTCGTACAGCATTGCCTGCAGCGCCGGGCTGTAGGCGAGCGCCAGGCGCACAGCATCGTCGGCGCCCAGGGGTTTGGCGAGCAGTGCGTCGGCGTCGCGCTGTGCCTGGCGCCGCGCGTCGTCGGTCGTCAGCCACTTGAGCTCGCTGCCGAGGCGGTCGCGGCTCAGCTGCTGTGCGCTGCTGACGTTCCGGTCGATCGCCGTGCTGGCACAGCCGGCCAGCATGAGCGCCGCAACCGCGGCGGCGGTGAAACAACGAACGGGCATGAGAGTCCTCGCGGGGCCCCGTGCAGCCCGACACACGGTCGGGGCTTGCTCAGATGGGGCGGGTCAACGGAGCGACGACGACACGCCGGAGCGGCGCGCCATCTATCGCATCACGGAGGCGTCATCAAAGACGCGTCAGGCGAGGACGGATCGGGGCGGTCGCTCGGGCCCGCCACTGACGAAGCTGGCCACGTGCTGCGGGGCCGGGAGGACGAAGGCATCTGGCGCCAGCGTCGTCGGTTCGAAGACGACTGGTGTGGCAGGCAAGGCGGCCGATGCGCAGCACGCGGCGCAGGCGCTGCAAGAGGCCTTGCCGTCGGTGTGCTTCTTGTGCGTACTGTCGCCATGCTGATGACCCGATGCATGCGAATGCTCGCTGGCCGGCGCGGCGACGCGCTGGTGGCTGCCTGCGCACCCCAGCATCGATGCAGCCGCGACACCATGGACGGAAACCGCCAAGGTCAGCAGCCACATCAAAATGATTCGCAGTGCGCGCGACATATCAGGCAGCGAGCCTTCAGACCGGAACAGGCGTGTAGCCAGCGTCCTTGATCGCGTCGCTCAGCGCCTGAGCGCTGGCGCCGCGCGGCTCGATTTCGACACGGTGGCGCGCCAGGTCGATGCTCACCGTCGCGTCCTTGTCGGCACCCTTCACCGCCTGGGTGATGCTGCTGACGCAATGGCCGCAACTCATGTCGTTCACTTCAAAGGCAATCATTCGGACTCCGGCACCAAAGCCAAGCAACAGGCACACTGTCATCCTTCCCACACTGGGAAGGTCAAGCGGCCGGCCAAAGACCTTGTTGTTGTACCGGCAAACCGAGCCGCCTTGACCTTGCCAACGTTGGAAGCTTGAGCATTCTCACATCAGCCGCGCCATGGCATTGCGTGGACCCATCAACATGAACTCGCCCGTCGCAGCACTCGCCCACCCCAACGACATCCAGCTCCAGGTCACCGGCATGACCTGCGCGTCCTGCGTCGCGCGGGTCGAGAAGGCGCTGAAAAAGGTACCCGGCGTGTCGTCCGCATCGGTGAACCTGGCCACCGAACGCGTGAGCATCCAGGCGCCGGCCGGCGTGCCGGTGTCTGCGCTCAAGGCCGCCATCGAAAAGGCCGGCTACGGCGCGAGCGAAGTTCAACCAACCCAAGCGGAGCAGCCCCAGCGTTGGCCCGACTGGTGGCCGGTCGCCGTCAGCGCCGTGCTGACCATGCCGCTCGTTGCGCCGATGTTGGCGCAGCTCTTCGGCATCGGCTGGATGCTGGCCGGCTGGCTGCAGCTCGCGCTGGCCACGCCGGTGCAGTTCTGGCTCGGCGCGCGTTTTTATCGGGCGGGGTGGAAGGCCGTCCGCGCCGGCACCGGCAACATGGACCTGCTGGTCGCGCTCGGCACCTCGGCCGCGTACGGCCTGTCGGTCTACCTGCTCTGGCGGCACGCCGGGCACGGCATGCCGCATCTGTACTTCGAGGCGTCGACCGCGGTCATCACGCTGGTCCTGCTCGGCAAGTGGCTGGAGGGCCGCGCCAAGCGCCAGACCACCGATGCGATCCGCGCGCTCAACGGGCTCCGGCCGACCACGGCACGCGTGCGCCGCAACGGCGTCGAAACCCAGCTGCCGGTCGAGCACGTGGCGCTCGGCGACCTGGTGCTGGTGCGCCCCGGCGAACGCATCGCGGTCGATGGCGAGATCACCGACGGCCGCAGCCATGTCGACGAATCCTTGATCACCGGCGAGAGCCTGCCGGTCTCGAAAGCGGTCGGCGACCACGTGACTGGCGGCGCGATCAACGCCGAAGGCGCGTTGACCGTGAAGACGCTCGCGGTCGGCGCCGAGACGACGCTCGCGCGCATCATCCGCATGGTCGAGTCGGCGCAGGCGGCCAAGGCGCCGATCCAGCGCATCGTCGACCGCGTCAGCGCGGTGTTCGTGCCGGTCGTGCTCGTCATCGCGGCGTTCACGCTCGCCGGCTGGCTCGCGGCGACGGGCGACTGGTCGCTCGCGGTCATCAACGCGGTCGCCGTGCTGGTCATCGCCTGCCCGTGTGCGCTGGGTCTGGCCACGCCGACCGCGATCATGGCCGGTACCGGTGTGGCCGCGCGGCACGGCATCCTGATCAAGGACGCCGCGGCGCTCGAAGTGGCGCACACCGTGACCACCGTCGCGTTCGACAAGACCGGCACGCTGACCGAGGGCCGGCCGTCGCTGCTGGCGGTGCTCGCTGCACCGGGCCGGACGCGCGACGAGGTCCTTCGCCTGGCCGCGGCACTGCAGAAGACGAGCGAACATCCGCTCGCGCATGCGGTGATGGCGCGCGTCATGGCCGAACGCATGCCGGTGCCCGACGTGCACGAACCGACGGCGCTGCCGGGCCGCGGCCTCGAGGCCACGGTTTGCGGCGAGCTGCTGGCGCTCGGCAGCGATCGCCTGCTGCGCGAGCTCGGCGCCGACGCGGGCATCTTGGCCGCCGAGGCCGAACGCTTCGAGCGCGAGGGCCGCAGCGTCTCGTGGCTCATCCACAAGCAAGGCGATCAAGCTCAAATGCTGGGCCTGCTGGCATTCGGCGACACGATCAAGCCCTCGGCGCGCGAGGCGATCGAGCGGCTGCATCGGCTCGGCATCGAGACCGTGATGCTCACCGGCGACAACCGCGGCAGCGCGCAGGCCGTGGCGCGCGAACTGGGCATCGCGCAGGTGCGCGCCGACGTGCTGCCGGCGGACAAGGCCGCGGTCGTGCAGGCACTGCGCGCGTCGGGTCAGATCGTCGCGATGGTCGGCGATGGCATCAACGACGCACCGGCGCTGGCCGCCGCCGATGTCGGCATCGCGATGTCCACCGGCACCGACGTGGCGATGGAGACCGCGGGCATCACGCTGATGCGCGGCGACCCGCGGCTGGTGCCGGATGCGATCGATGTGTCGCGCCGCACCTACGCGACGATCAAGCGTGGTCTGTTCTGGGCCTTCGCCTACAACGTGGTCGGCATTCCGCTCGCCGCCTTCGGTCTGCTGAGCCCCGTGGTGGCGGGCGCCGCGATGGCGTTCAGCAGCGTGAGCGTCGTCGCCAATGCATTGCTGCTGCGCCGCTGGCGCGCGTCGGCCGAAACCCATGGCGTCGCCGGTGCCGACTCGGAACCAGCGCGCACCGCCGCCGCATGAGGAGCAAGAACAGATGACGATGATGAACATCGGCGACGCGGCGAAGGCCTCGGGCGTGTCCGCAAAAATGATCCGCCACTACGAGACGGTCGGCCTGTTCCCGGAGCCGAACCGCACCGACTCCGGCTACCGCCAGTACAGCGACCGAGACGTGCACACCTTGCGCTTCATCCGCCGCGCGCGCGATCTGGGCTTCTCGCTGGAGCAGATCTCGGAGCTGCTCGCGCTGTGGCAGAACCGGCGGCGCCCGAGCCGGCAGGTCAAGGCGCTCGCCGAGGCGCATATCCGTGAGCTCGAACAGAAGCTGCACGAGATCGAGTCGATGAAGGCGACGCTCGAGCACCTGGTGCACTGCTGCCGCGGCGACGACCGGCCGAACTGCCCGATCCTCGAGACGCTGTCCGACCAGAGCGCTGCCGTCCCCCGGGCCCACGCGTCGAACGGCGGCTCGGCGACGCGCGGGCTGCGCTCGGGCAAGGGGCACTGACGCGCTCGATAGCTCGCGTCAACGCAGGCGTGGCCTGCTCTGCGGCGGCTAGCGCGCGCGGCCGTTCGCGAGGCGCAAGATCGCGCCCAGGCTGCGCCGAACATCGGCCTCGGTGGTCGCCCATGAGGACACGCTGATGCGCATCGCGACCTGTCCTTGCCACCGCGTCAGGCCGCACCAGCAGGTGCCGTCGGCCTGCAGTGCCTCGATCACGTCACGCGTGGTCTGGGCATCGCCGAAGCGCACCAGCACCTGGTTCAACACGACTTCGTTGAGCACCTCGACACCGGCACCACGCAAGCCCTGCGCAAATGTGCGCGCGTGAGCGCAGCAGCGCTCGACCAGCGCGGCGACGCCTTCGCGGCCGAGTGCGGACAACGCGGCCCACACATCGACACCGCGCGCGCGTCGCGACAGTTCGGGCGTGTAATCCGACGGCACGCGCGCGCCGTCGCCCGGCGTCGGTAGGTAGGCCGCGGTCACCGACATCGCGGCGCGCAGCGCGCTCGCATCGCGCACGAACGCGAGACCGCTGTCGTAGGGCACGTTCAGCCACTTGTGCGCGTCGGTGGCCCACGAGTCGGCCTGGTTCACGCCCGCACACAGATGGCGCAATCGTGGCGCGGCCTGCGCCCACAGGCCGAATGCGCCGTCCACATGCACCCACGCGCCGTCACGGTGGGCTTGCTCGCACAGCGCGGTGAACGGATCGAACGCGCCGGTGTTGACGTTGCCCGCCTGCGCGCACACGATGCTCGGCCCGGTCAGCCGCGGCAGGCACTCGGCACGCATTCGCCCTTGCCCGTCGACCGGCACCGTGACGACGCGGTTGCGGCCGAGCCCGAGCACGCCCAGCGCCTTGAACAGTGTCGGGTGCGCCTCGGCGCCGACGACCACGGTGATCGGCGGTGCGCCGAACAGGCCGTCGGCCTCGACGTCCCAGCCGGCGCGCTCGAGCACCGCGTGGCGCGCTGCGGCCAGCGCGCACAGGTTGCCCATCGTCGTGCCGGTAACGAAGGCGCCGGCGGCATCGCGCGGCAAGTCGAGCAGCTCGCGCAGCCAGCGCAGCGCGACGAGCTCGAAGGCCGCGGTCGCCGGAGCCGCGGCCGGATTGGCCGAGTTCTGATCCCATGCGGTGGCGAGCCAGTTGGCCGCGACGCTGGCCGGCAGCGCCCCGCCGACGACGAAGCCGAAGAAGCGCCCACCGGCATTCGCCATCGTGGCCGGCGAGCCGAGCTCGTCGAGCTGGCGCAGCACCGCGTCGGCGGGCTGCGGGTGCTCGGGCATCGGTTGATCGAGTTCGGCCAACCGCGCGATGGCGGCGGCACTCGGGTACACCGGGCGCTCGTCCAGGCCTGCGAGGTAGCGCGAGGCACGCTGCGCCGCGTCGTGCAGAAGAGGGTTCATCGCACGCATTCTGACCGCGGCAAGCACGCGCATTCAGCGGCACGTCATGCGCCGCTGCCTCACCACGACGATCACGCATAGCGCCGCGCCCCGGTCTCCAGCGCAACCGGTTTGATCTTCGACGCCATGCCGGCGCAGCCGAAGGCCTCGAAACGGGCGATGCAGACATCGCGCGCCGCGACTGTTGCGTCCTTCAGAAACTTGCGCGGGTCGAACTCGGCACGGTCGCGGCCCATCGCGCGCCGCATCGCACCGGTCATCGCGAGGCGGATGTCGGTGTCGATGTTGACCTTGCGCACGCCATGGCGGATGCCCTCCTGGATCTCTTCGACGGGCACGCCATAGGTCTCCTTGATCTCGCCGCCGTGCTCCCGAATGATCGCGAGCCACTTCTGCGGCACCGATGACGAGCCGTGCATCACGAGGTGCGTGTCGGGGATGCGCGCGTGGATCTGCTTGATGCGGTCGATCGCGAGGATGTCGCCGGTCGGTTGGCGGCTGAATTTGTAGGCGCCGTGCGAGGTGCCGATCGCGATCGCGAGCGCATCGACGCCGGTGCGCGCGACGAAGTCGGCGGCCTGCTGCGGGTCGGTCAGCAACTGCGCGTGCGACAACTGCCCTTCGGCACCCGAGCCATCTTCCTCGCCCGCCATGCCGGACTCGAGCGAGCCCAGGCAACCGAGCTCGCCTTCGACCGACACGCCGACCGCGTGCGCCATCTCGACCACGCGGCGCGTCACCGCGACGTTGTAGTCGTAGCTCGCCGGCGTCTTCGCGTCTTCCATCAGCGAACCGTCCATCATCACGCTGGTGAAGCCGGAGCGGATCGCCTGCATGCACACCGCCGGGCTCGCGCCGTGGTCCTGGTGCATCACGATCGGGATGTCGGGGTAGGTCTCGGCAGCGGCCTCGACCAGCCGGCGCAGAAAGGCTTCGCCGGCGTACTTGCGCGCACCGGCCGAGGCTTGCAGGATCACCGGGCTGTCGGTCTTCTCGGCGGCCTGCATGATGGCCTGGATCTGCTCCAGGTTGTTGACGTTGAACGCCGGCACGCCGTAGCGGTGCTCGGCCGCGTGGTCGAGCAGCTGTCGCAGCGAAATCATGGCCATAGCGAACTCCTGTGGAAGGTTGAGTGCGGTCAGGTCGTCGCAGCCGTCAGTGCGGTGTCGACCTCGCGACCCGACTCCCGCGCCAGCAGCGTGCGCGCGCGTTGCGCGACCACCTCGGCGGTGATGCCGAACAGCTTGAACAGCTCGCCGGCGGGCGCCGACTCGCCGAAGCGGTCGATGCCGATCACGTCACCGTCCTCGCCGACAAACTTCCACCACAGGCCGCTGCTGCCGGCTTCGATCGCGATGCGCGGTAAATGGCGCGGAACGATGTGGCGGCGGTAGACGGCATCCTGGCGCTCGAACACGTTCATGCACGGCACCGAGACGACGCGGGCCGCGATGCCCTGGGCCGCGAGCAGCTCGGCCGCAGCCAGCGCCACGCTCACCTCGGAGCCGCTCGCGAGCAGCGCGATGCGCTCGCCGGCTGGCCGGCGCAGCACATAGGCGCCGCGCGCGATCGCGTCCAGCCTCGAGGTGCCGTCGCCGGCATGCGGCAAGGCCTGGCGCGTCAGCAACAGGCAGCCGGGGCCGTCGCTTCGGCGCAGCGTCTCGCGCCATGCCACCGCCGTTTCGGTCGCATCGGCCGGGCGCCACACATCGACGTTCGGGATCAGGCGCAGGCTCGAGGCCTGCTCGACCGGCTGGTGCGTCGGGCCGTCTTCGCCGAGGCCGATCGAGTCGTGCGTGAACACGTAGACCACCGGCAGCTTCATCAGCGCCGACATGCGCACGCCGTTGCGCGCGTAGTCCGAGAAGGTCAGGAAGGTGCCGCCGAATGGCCGAAAGCCGCCGTGCAACATCACGCCGTTCATGATGGCCGCCATGCCGAACTCGCGCACGCCGTAGTGCACGTGGTTGCCGGTCACCCTGCCCTTCAGCGGCCGATGGCCTGTCCAGTCGGTGAGGTTCGAGCCGGTCAGGTCGGCCGAGCCGCCGAGCAGCTCGGGCGTGGCCGGGCCGACTTGCTGCAGCACGTCCTGCGAGGCCTTGCGTGTCGCGACGCTGGCGCGCAAGCGTTCGGCGTTTGCGCAGGCTGTGGCCAATGCCGCCTCGGTCTCGGGCGTCAGCGCGGCGCCGTGCTGCGTGCGGCGCAGCAGCTCTCGCGCGAGGTCGGGATGATCGCGTTCGTACGCTGCGAAGCGCTCGAGCCACGCACCGCGCTCCGACGCGCCGGAGTCCAGCGCTGACCAGGCCTGCGCGACCGGCGCAGGGATCTCGAACGGCCCGGCCGTCCAGCCCAGCGCCTCGCGTGTCAACGCGATCTCGGCCGCGCCCAGCGCCTCGCCGTGCGCCTTCGCGGTGCCGGCGCGGTTCGGCGAGCCTTGCCCGATGCGCGTGCGGCAGCAGATCAGCACCGGCTTCTCGGACGCCTGAGCCGCGGCGATCGCGTGGTCGAGCGCAGCGAAGTCATGGCCGTCGACCGCGCGGATCACGGTCCAGCCATAGGCCTCGAAACGGCCCGGCGTGTCGTCGCCGAACCAACCGGTCACGTCGCCATCGATCGAGATGCCGTTGTCGTCGTAGAAGGCGACGAGCTTGCGCAAGCCCCAGGTGCCGGCGAGCGAACAAGCTTCGTGGCTGATGCCTTCCATCAGGCAGCCGTCGCCGAGGAACACATACGTGCGGTGGTCGACCACCGCATGCCCCGGGCGGTTGAACTCGTCGGCCAGCAGCTTCTCGGCCAGCGCCATGCCGACCGCATTGGCGATGCCCTGGCCCAGCGGGCCGGTCGTGGTTTCGACGCCGGGGGTCATGCCGACCTCGGGGTGGCCGGGAGTGCGCGAGTGCAGTTGGCGGAAGCGCTTCAGCTCGTCGATCGGAAGCGCGTAGCCGCTCAGGTGCAGCAGCGCATACAGCAGCATCGAGCCGTGGCCGTTCGAGACGACGAAGCGGTCGCGGTCTATCCACCGTGGGTCGGCGGGGTCGTGCTTCAGGTGATGGCGCCACAGCGCCTCGGCGATGTCGGCCATGCCCATCGGCATGCCGGGGTGGCCGGAGTTGGCGGCCTGCACCGCGTCCATCGCCAACACGCGCAAGGCGTTGGCACAGATCGCGCGAGAAGGTGGATTCATGCTGGTGTTCATCGCGGCTCCGGTTCAGTGGGACAGCAGTTTCTTGCGCCGCTCGACGAGGCGCATGATCATCGGCGTGAAGATCAGCTGCATCGCCAGCTCCATCTTCCCGCCCGGCACCACCAGCGTGTTGGCGCGCGACATGAACGAGTCGTGCAGCATGCTCAGCAGGTAGGGCATGTCGATGCCCTTCGGGTCCGAGAAGCGGATCACGACCAGGCTCTCGTCGGCGGTCGGGATCGTGCGCGCAATGAACGGGTCTGACGTGTCCACCACCGGCACGCGCTGGAAATTGATGTGGGTGCGCGTGAACTGCGGGCAGATGTAGTGCACGTACTCGTGCATGCGGCGCAGGATCACGTCGGTCACCGCCTCGGTCGAGTAGCCGCGCGTGCTCTTGTCGCGGTGGATCTTCTGGATCCACTCCAGGTTGATCACCGGCACGACGCCGATCAGCAGATCGGCCAGGCAGGCCACGTCGACCTTGT
>Ga0307509_10000929_pt1 | contig 50136 bp, 71 predicted proteins | sample 10_EM_MG_FD_202245 | JGI IMG/M metagenome (GOLD analysis project Ga0307509, IMG submission 202245) | Populus trichocarpa ectomycorrhiza microbial communities from riparian zone in the Pacific Northwest, United States - 10_EM | ecosystem: Host-associated > Plants > Roots > Unclassified | place... | reverse complement strand
TTATCGTTCAATATCTTCAGGGCTCAACCTGTGTATGGGCTGCTGAGGTTGACGACAACATCATCTGCATATTCGGCATCGTGACTGGGACCTTAATCTGCTCCGCTGCCTATCTTTGGTTCATCGACACCCCAAACCTCGATCGATACAAATTCGTCTTCGCTCGGCATTCGAAGGAAGTCATCGATGAAATCCTCACTCAATACCCACTAATCATCGGCCATTGCGTCCGCACCAACCCCGACTCCCAGCGTTGGCTAAAATGGCTCGGTGCCAAATTCACCTCCCCCATTGGCGAACTAGTCCCGTTTGAAATAGGAAAACCATAATGGCCGATCCAGCAACTATCGGCATGATTAGCATGGGGTCCACCCTCATCGGCGGGATCATGCAAGGTGAGGGCAAGAAGCAGTCCTACGAAGCCCAGTCGCGGGTGTATAACTACCAATCTCAAGTAGCCAAGATCAACTCCGACATCGATAAGCAAAACGCAGACTATGCAATTAACAAAGGCGAGCAACAAGCCGTAATCGCTGGGATGAAGGGTGCGCAGGAATTTGGTCATATCAGAGCCGGCCAAGCAGCTTCAGGCTTTGACGTAAACACAGGTTCCAATGCCGATGTTCAAGCTGGTCAGCGTAAGATCACGGCAATGGATATGGATACGATTCGTGCCAATGCATCTAAGGTAGCCTATGACTACAACGTCAAATCCGTCGAAGACATAAACCAAGCCGGGCTCTATACCATGGCCTCATCCAACGCTAGCCAAGCTGGGGACTTAGCTTTAATGTCCAGTCTTGTCTCCACTGCCGGATCCGTCTCCGACAAATGGCTCTCTGGTCGGCAATCAGGGTTGATCAATGGCTAATGTCCCATACTCAGGCGTACCAAGCGTAGCTCCTGAAGATGCACCAGTTCCACGCTATTCCGCTGATACTCCAACCGCTGCATTTGGCGGTGCCACAGCCCAGGCCTTAACCGAACTCGGTGGCAGCTTCCGCGAGGTCGGCAATGAGCTTTGGTCCCGTGCTGATGCTATGCAGCAGCTTAAGAACCATAGCGAAGCCAACGCCGCAGCAGCAGACTACGCTGAACAAGCAGGTAAGGCCCATGCGGACTTCAGCGCATTGCAAGGCAAAGATGCGGTCGAGGCCTACCCAGGTTATATCGATGGTCTAAAGAAGACCCGGCTTGATATCCAGAACGGCCTATCTAACCCAATGTCCCAGAAGCTATTCGAGAGTGAAAGCTTCTCCACCATGGGCCGGACTATCTTCAATGGCGCTGGCCACGCAGCCTCTGAGAACAAAAGCTATTCCATTGGCGCATCCGCAGCCCGAGTCCAAGCCTCCCGCAACGCCGCACTCGTAGATCCAACCGATGAGAAAGGCTTCAACGAACATGTCGCCACAACCATCAAAGAAACCACGGCGCAATGGCAGCAAAAGGGTGCGGACGCCGACACAATCGACAACGCCAATCACAAAGCCGTCTCCGACCTGTGGTATGACCGCATTGCCGGGCTCGCCAGACAACAACCCTTCATGGCAGATAAGCTTCTCAGCCAAGCCACAAAGGACGGAAAGATAAATGGCGAAGACATTGGTCGGCTCACGTCGATTGTCCGCGACGCTACTCACACAGTTGGTGCACGTAATATATCTAGCGAGGTTATGTCGGGTAGCGATCTTAGCTGGGGATCGAAGCCAGTTTCAATGCCACAAGCGAAGCTTGCAATTGGCACTTTCGAAAGCGGTAACAACTACCAATCGCTTGGAGTTCAAACTTCCCACGGGAGGGCCCTTGGTCGATACCAAGTGATGGAGGAGTTTCTTCCAGACTTTTTAAAGCAGGCTGGAATGCCAGCGATGACTGGAAAGGAGTTTCTTCAATCGCCAAGTGCTCAAGATAAGTTGTTTGAATCCGTGTTTGGCAAATACATGACCAATGGCGGATCATTCAACGAAGCCGCCTCGAAATGGTTCTCTGGCAAATCCGTAGCCGACGCAGGTAATGCTAAGGATGCCAATGGGACTACAGTCCCAGGCTATCTACGTAACACTAACGCAATCCTAGCCCGCAACGCTGGGCTTCAGGATCAGATCGCCTCGGGTCGGACTAAAGCCGATGCCATGTCGCCGAATGATCCCCTCTTGGCCGACTATGCCGAGTCGCGTATTATCACCGATCACAACATGACCCTAGCGGCCAAACGGGATGATGATTATAAGAATCGCCAAACAGTCGAAGGTGGTCTCATCGGTGGAGACAAAGGAGGCAAGATCCCAACCACTGTTGAGGAGTTGAAGGGCCAAGGCCCTGAAGTCGAAGCCGCTTGGCAAAAGATGCAGGATAGTGACAAACGCCGATACATGACTGTACTTGCCCACAATGCCAAAGGCGATACGGCTTGGACCCAAGACAACTTGATCGAATACCAACGCCTAAAGGGCATGGCCCAATCTGACCCAGCGGCGTTTATGGACACGGATGTAGTTGGTGCAGCGTTGCCGATGTCCGCCCGGAAGGAACTGGTCAACCTCCAGATCTCCAAGAAAGCCAATGCCGAGGCCGATCCTCGAGTCATGCATGCCCTTCAAATCCTCCGCCCAACGATGGAATCGGCACAAATCACCCGCAAGGGCGACGCTGATGGCTACGATCGATTCGTTGGCTCGCTTCAAAATGCCCTTGAGTTCTACGCCCAAGATAACAAGAAGCCAGCCGATGCCAAGGCCATAACCGAGATCGGTCAACAGCTTCTTCAACGGGTCCCCGGGACAGGTTACTTTGGGTCCAACTTTAGCTCCGATCCAGTCTACAACGTCAGCGTCCCAGACAAACATCGCGCAGCCATTGTTCAACAAGTCCAAGACGAACGTGGGATTATGCCAACGGACGACATGATCCAACGTATCTACGCCGGCCAAGTCCTTCGGCAGCTACAAACCAAAGGCAAAGCTGATGGCCGATGACGATCTCGACTACACCGGCACGATCCGCAACATCTATGGCGCTGGCGCATCATCACGCGTTGCGGCGAATGCTGATGTTAACCCTGATGACTCCGCACGGGCCTATCAGCTTGAGAAGGTGACTGGAATCCCAGCATCGATCATCTCTGGTGATCTAGAATCCTTTGAACGAAACACCAAGGTCGCCGCATCGAATGTGATCGTAGGGCGAAATCAATACATCGCCGACTTCGTTCAACGGCATCCGCTCAATAGCCAGATATTCAACGACTCCTATGGCGAACTCGATAAGCTCTCCGATGGCCTCACCGGCCTTGGCAAATCATTCCGTGAAGGCTTTGGCGATCAGCCAATCAACACAAGGAAGTTCTACACTGGTTTTGGCTCCGACGAAGAGTTTGCCAAAACCTTCGACATGACCGGAGGTAGTCACGCCGCAACGTCCGCATACGGAGCCTTGGGCCAAATCGTAGGTCTAGGTGAAGTTGGTTTCGAAGGCCTATCCCGGTCAATCGGTGGCGCAATCCACGCCTCACATTACATGCTCGAATCCGTCGGTGGCAAGAAGCTGGCCGATGACGTAGCTGGCATGGCCGAATACTCTATGATGCGAGGGGATATCGGCGTCAAAGGCCTTGGTGGCGGAGCCGAAGGGCCAATGCAGGTCCTTGCCAAAGCCCGTCCTTGGCTTGCCTCAGATAAGGTTCCACCTGCTGGTATCCACCCAGAGATCGACAAGCTCAAAACCGAACTCAATCAATCTGCCCTCGACCTCCTTGATGAAAAGATCAAAGACGCCCAAGCTGTCCCTGGCCGTGAACGTGCGCCTGAGCTTCTTCGTGACTTCGTGGATCAACACACCAATGGCGCAACCATGGGGATTAGTGGCGAAGCGGCGTTGCGCCTTTATGGCGATAAGCTTCCTAGCGCTGACGACGGGATTCTAGGCTGGGTGCCCAATCTCGCTGAACAGCTTGAGGTGGCTAAGGAGACAGGGGCGGATATTACAGTCCCAATGGCGGACTGGATTGCCAAGGTTGACCCTGAGGTACACAAGGCGCTGCATGATGATCTACGGGTTGTGCCGGAAGGGATTACGGCGAAGGAAGCTGAGGATCTAAAGGCCGCACCGCCACCTATCCCGACCGTTGACGAGACCATTCCAGTAGTCCGTGCCGCAAATGGCATGGAGCCGATGTTTTCAATCGGGGATAGGAAGCTTGAGCTTAAGCGGCTTGCGTCTGAGGGTGGAACCTTTGGTCCCGAGCAAGGCTTCCATGACTTCGACATGATTAATGAGAACGGCCAATCAGTTGGCACTATCAATCTCAGTGAACAGAAAGGCGGCAAAGATCTCTACGTCGAAATGATTAACGGCCTTGGGGAATACTACAACCCCAATAACTTCGGGCCAGCTTTAATGCGATCATTGATTCGCCAACTCAAAGCCGAATTCCCCAATGCCGAAACCTTAACCGGTCATCGCATCTCTGGTGCAAGGGAAGCCGCTGGAGTGGAGATGTCTTCGCCATTGGCTAAGATTAAGCTTAGTGAGTTTGATACCGATCCATCTGCCACTGACAAACAATTCCGCGACCTCACCACCGGAACCTGGGTCGAACCATATCCCGGCTACAACGTCTTTGCCAAGTTTGGTGAGAATCGTACAAGAGTTGAAAATCAGACCATCAATGACATTCTTAACGACGCGGATCGAATCCTCTCACGCTCGACTAAAGTCAATTTCGTCGACTCCATTCAATACCCCGGTGGTCGTGCATCAGGCTTGCATCAGAAGTTCCGCGATGGCCGCAACCTAATCATGATCTCCCTCGGTGCGGATGATCCTGCGGCGATCTTCAGTCATGAAGCCGTGCATGGATTGTGGGATAGGTTCACGGATGAAGAACGTGGAGTGCTTAAAGCTGCGTCCGAAGCTGAAGGTTGGAATCAGCGGTTCGATATCGACAAACGCTATAAGACATTAGATTCCCGAGGCAAGCTCGAAGAATCCGTAGCTGAAGCATTCCGTACTTGGCGAACGGAGAAGGGCCAACGAGATCCAGCGACGTTCACTGCTGTGGATCGGATATTTGAAAAGCTTGATCAACTAATTGAGGCCATCAAAGGCCATCTCCGTCGGGTGCTTGGGGCTGAACCAACCTATCAAGACCTGTTCGGCAAGATCGAATCTGGCGAAGTCCGTGGACGTGGTGAGCAGCTTGGGCCGGAGATTGGATCTGAGCCTGCTCAAATGGCTGTACGACCTGAAGATAAGCTTACTCTTGATCCACGTCGTAGTGATGAAACTTATAATTCATATCGTATTCGTGATGTTAATGGAAAAGAGGTTGGGGCGTTACAATTACATGGTGCTAAAGATGCAGAGACTGTAAACGTTGGCTGGGCTTCATCTCGCAAATACGGGCAAGATTTATCTACTGCTCAGATTAGAGATATCGTAGAGCAGATTAAACAGCAATTCCCCAATGCTAAGAATATTACAGGCGAACGTATTAGTGGGGCCAAACGAGGTCCTGTTGATATTAAACTATCCGCTCCTCTCGAACCCGGCTCTGGCACCGAAGCCTCCCCACCATTCCGTGCGGCTAAAGACATAGCCATGACCGTGCCGCAGTATCAGCGGTATATGAAGTTGATCGAAGCGAGGCAACAGGCCGATCTGGCTGCATCCTCACGTCGAGTCCTTGCGGATCAAACCAAGCGCCAAACCGCGGATTGGAAGGCTAAGTCCGAAGCCATGCGCCCGGACGTGCTCCGTGACATCAACGCCCGACCAGACGTTGCCGCCGACAAGTTCTTGGCTAGTGCTGAGTTTAATGGGAAGAAGCTCGACAATACCTATAAGCTCGACCGTGAATCCCTGACCAAAGAGCAACTCGCCGCCTTGCCTAATGATTACATCACCGGCCGAACTGGTGTCAAACCCGACGACATCGCCCATCTCTTTGGTTATCCGACTGGAGATCAAATGGTCGCTGGGCTAATCCGCCTCAATGAAACCCGCAAAGCCACAGGCCTCGGCAAAGAGCGATTCCAACGCCATCTAATCGACGTAGAAATCGCCCGAAGGATGGAAGTCGAACATGGATTCCTTGAAAAGAACATTCTCGAGGAGGCTAAAGATCAGATCCTTAGCCAAAACCAACTCGACCTACTCCACGAAGAGACTCACGCCCTTGCAGGAATGGCAGGCTCAACATTTGGATCAATCACCAAGGACCAACTTGTCTCTGCGGCTAAGGAGAAGTTCGACGCTCTTCCTATGCGGGCAATAGATAGTGACAAGTGGTTGCGGGAAGCGGGGAAGCACGGGAAGAATGCCGAGCTAGCCTTGCTTAACAACAAGCCCGCTGATGCCTTTACCTCTAAGCAGGCGCAGTACTTCAACACTATCTATGCCCAATTTGCCCGAGACGTAGAAAAGGCCAAAGCCAAGCTCGACAAAGCTGCAAAGCCATTCCGCAAAGCTGACGTCAAAGGTATCGAACCCGAATACCTAAACCATATCCAAAACCTCCTCCAACAAATGGGGTACAAAGTTGGCCGATCATTGGAGAATATCCAAGAAAACCTTGATCGTCGACAAGCGACCTTGGAGGAATTTGCCGATGCCAAACTGGCAGAGAGCTATGGGTATAGGGATATTCCTATTGCTGATGTTATTGTTGATGGTAAATTGTCGACCGTGGATAGTCTTACCACTCATGACTTCATGGGTGCGAAGCAGACGGTTGACGCGCTGATTAAGAACGCGAAGGATGAGCAGAAGATTATTAAGGCGGGAGAGAGTGCGGATCGGAAGGCGGTGATTGATGAGATGAGGGATCACGTTGAGCAGTTTCCACTTAATCCAATCAACGCTACCAAGACCCGATGGGATAAGCTGAAGGACTTGCCAAAGACATTCCTTGCGTCCGTCACGAACATGGAAACCTTCCTCAACCGTATGGGGAACCGTGATCCGCAATCGGTGTTTAACAAGTACGTAACCTATCCCGCAGCCGCAGCAGCCAATCGTAAATCCGCCCTCCAGCGTGAGTTTGCACGGAAGTATCAAGCCATTGGCGAGATTGAGGATAAGGACAAACTCGTCATAGCGCCATTCAACGACCCAACCACTGGGCAGCCATTCATTCGCTTTACCCGGGGCAATGTAGCAACCATGTTACAGAACGCAGGTAACAAGGGCAATTGGAACGTCCTCGCCAAGGGCTATGGCGCTGACCCTGCTGCCTTAATGAAATGGCTTGAGGTCAACACTCGCCAAGGCGATTGGGTCCGTGCCCAGAAGCTTGGCAAGGATGTCTTTGGCGACCTAGTTAAGCTAGCCGATCAGGAGTATGAACACATCCATGGCATCACCATCGACAAAATCCCCCTCGAACCAATATCCAACATACATGGTAACTTTGAAGGATGGTACCATCCACTTATTAAACATCCCGATATTGAAGGTAAGTCTCCTATCCGAGATGGGGCTTATGATGACGGAGATTTCGGCCATATCAGTACTTCCAATGGATATACGAAGAAACGATCTGGAGCAGCATACCCTCTCGATCTAAATCCAGATATGACCCCTGTCCGCATCGGGCAGATGATTCATGATATCTCATTCAGGAGCTTCGTCCTTGAAACCCAAAAGCTATTCAAAGACCCAGGCCTATCCAACTCGATCACAGGTCATTATGGTGCGGAGTACAATGGACGGAACTTCCTCCTGCCATGGCTTAAGGCTATTGCTGGACAGGAATCTATCCCATCCAAAGCCGCAGCCAAGGGTAGGCAGATCAGTGAGTTCCTTCGACAGAACGTGATCTCAACCTACATTGGCTTTAACCCCTTCACTGCGTTCAAGCACGGACCAACTGCCCTAGTTATGTCCTCGCGCCAAGTCGGCACCACTAACTTTCTCCGAGCAGTCCAAGATCTCTACGGTCGATCACCATCCCTAACCGAGGCCAATCACGAGTTCGCCATGAAGTGGAGTGAGGAACTCCAGCGTCGTGAGCGCCATTGGCAGGATACTATCTTTGGTGCCCATTCGGAGATCGAGGGTGCTAAAGGTGTAAGGGAGAATATAATTCAAGCTGGCTCATGGCTAGTGGCCAAATCCGACATGTTCTCTGCCAAACCCACATGGCTCGCAGCCTATCGCGATGCTCAAGAACGAGGACTAGACCATGGCCCATCCATCGACGAAGCTGACGCAGCGGTGCGCCTGGCTCACGGCTCGACTGCGGTCACTAATCAACCTACTCTGGTCCGAGGTGGAGGTGCTCTCCACAACTGGCTTACTTCTGTGTATGGTTTTTTTGGTACTGTTATGCAGAGACGGATAGAGCTATGTCAAGACGTTCACGATACCTGGGGATTGTTTAAACAAGGTGATATAAATGGCATGGCTAAGAATATGCCTGGAATTGCAGCGGATATCTTCGCCTACGTCATCTGGCCCACCCTCGTCGAAGAATGGGTCACTGGCCTTACCACCGATGACAAACGAGGATGGCTAGAGCATGCCGCAACCGCATCCCTTCTTGGGCTTTCTTCATCAGTTCTCTATGCTCGTGATATTGTGCATGGTATTCTTAGCGGTCAGGATGTGGGTGTGGGGCTGATCTCCAGCCCCCTCCATGATATTGTCAAAGCCGCAAAGGACCTTGGCCGCAAGGACGCATTCACCAAAGCCCGAATGGGCAAGACGGTGGGGGACACTCTCACTGCCTTAGGTCACGGCACCGGTATGGCGCCAAAGACAGTCGACAACGCTATTCGCTTTGGCATCGATCTCGTTAATCAACAAGCTCACCCCAAGACATTTGGGGACATTGCACGGGGGACACTTAAAGGCACGACTAAACCAAGAGAGGAAAAGTAATGCAGACAAGTGCAGCTGGAAGACAACTGATTGAGGACTTTGAAGGACTATTTCTTCATTCCTACTACGACTCAGTTCACGTATTAACCATTGGCTATGGCCATACCAACATTGGCAATATCCCTCCGTATATTGCACCCGGGATGCAGATTACAAAGGAGGAAGCTGATCAGGCATTGAGTAATGATCTGGCTAAGTTTGAGGCAAGGGTAATGAAGATTATGGCACCTGTTACCTTGCAGCAATGTGAGTTCGATGCCCTGGTCTCATTTGACTTCAACACCGGGGATTTGCTCTCAAGTTCCATTGACGATGATATCAAATCCGGCCATGTACAACATGCTATGTCTACTCTACAACTCTACAATCATGCAGGAGGTAAGGTATTGGCTGGGTTAACACGCAGACGACAGGCTGAGAGATTGATGTTTCTTGGCCGAGTTGATGAGGCATTGAAGTTGGCGAAAGGACCGCAGACATGAACAAACCATGGTACTGGCCCGATACTCAGGGCTTTCTAGCAGTGGCGATCATTACGATAATGTCAGCTATTGTGCTGATCCTACTTCTCCACGCAGTGCAGATGACTGACACCGTTCAGGGTGTGCTGATGACAATCATCGGTGTGCTGGCTGGTACATTGAAGGAGGTCTACTCCTATTACTTCAGTTCATCCAGCGGATCGAAGGCGAAGGATGAGACATTGAAGGCTGTTGTGGAAGCAGTCGTGCCTCCCGTGGCAGCAAAGGAGGTAGATCATGTTGCGGTTCATTAGCCTATTGGTGATGATATTGGTGTCGACATCAGCATTCGCGCAGAACAAGCTCAAGCTCCCTATAGATCCCTTGGGGCTTAATGCTCGCCAAGCTCCAACCTCCAGCGATCCGTTGGAGAATATAATCGGTGCACTAGATGTGAAGCTACTAGACGACTTGAAGTATGCCAAGCTCATGGCCGATGCATCAGGGTCTAAGGTCACCGCACCGTGCTATGGTGCATGGATTGACTTGATCAACATTCGTCAAAAGGCAATAAACGGCCCTGATGGCCAACCATTACCAGTTCCTGATCCTGCGATCATAACCAAGTTCGAACGGATTGTAGAGCTTCGCAATGCCTTGCAACCTGATTCGGCATTCATGATTGCGTGTTCCCCAGTGGCATCTATGGTGAAGAAGGATATTGTTGGGTTTATTGGGATCGTGATCTCAGGCGGTGCTGGGCTTGCTACCTTGGTCCCTGGCTTATGATCCGCATCCGCTTCGTTCGCCATAAAGGCTTTGCTTGTGGCGCAATTGTCTGGCGATCTGGTATGGTGGGGATGCCTTTTATCCCCACCCATGCCGAATGCGTTACGCCGGAAGGGACTTGTATTGGGCAGTTCGGCCATGGAGGAATGCAAGAGCGGCCGATGGGATATGATGCGAAGGAGATTTATATCGATCGGAACTATGGACCATGTGCCATCGTAATAGAACTGCCAGTCAGCCAAGCCCAATCCGATCAATTCTACACCTCTGCCCGTAAGGCCATTGGCGAACCCTATGACTGGTCCGCACCTTGGGGCTTTCTATTCCCTGGCCATCACCATAAGAAATATCACTCAGTCTGCTCGGCAAAGATGTTCCTCTTGCTTCGCGAAGTCGGCTTCTTCCGTTGGCCAATCACAGTTCCAGCCCACCTAGTCGACCCTCGTGACCTAATGATGATCCTATCAACCCACGTGGAGATACCACATTGAGGAATGGAAATGGCCAATGACTTCTATGGGTTGAATCTGAAAGACGTTGCCATTGGTATACAGGGAGCATTTTCGGGGGTATTTATTCTACGCCGTACGAAGCTGAAGGACGTACTTGGAACTATCATAGTTGGTGCACTAACCGCTAACTATGCCGGTCCTGCTTTGGCTCGATATTGGAACCTAACCGATTACCATGACCTAATTGTTTACTTTTGTGGGTTAGGGGGTTGGGTCATCTGCCTTGGTGTACTTAGATGGCTCGACCTTTATTCGCGACCATACGAAAGGTCCAAGGAATGAATCTGTATGGATGGATTGATATCGCAGGGGTGGTTTTGGTACTGGTTGTAATGACGCTAACTGAGCATGATGTTATTAATCAAGTCGCACCAACTTGGCTTCAATGGCTACGTCGAGCATCACTTGGGTCATTGGTGTTTTTGCTTTGCAATGCCGTAAGGCAAGATGGTTCGACAATGTCATTGCGCTTGCTTGAATGGGATGGGTTGATTGTGATGATGATCAATGCCGTTGCGTTGTTTTTGCGGAAAACGCCGGATGAGAATGGAAGTCGGCTAACGACAAGTGTCCAAAGGAGCAACCGTGGAAGAACACATCAGGACGATTTGCCTCGTCATTAACACATTGGTTGGGTTGCCGATGTTGGGACTGGCAGTCCTTCGGGTGTGCCAAATTAGGGACCATCTTAAGTCTCGCCGATGACCTTATAAACCTGCTGCCCAGTCCTCTTATCCACCCCAATCGCCTGAATCTTCCCACTCCCCTCAAGGATCTCCACAATACGGAGGATTGAGTGCAGTGGGATTTTGTCTTTGGCGAAGTTGATGATACGGTGCTTTGGCACCCCTTTGCCCACGTCGGAGGTTTGGATGTAGTACATGATCTCTTCCAGGGCTTGGCCATCAGCGGAGCCTGCACCGGCTTTAAAGATCTGTGGCATTGCGGATTCGGCTTCAAGCAACCAACCCATTGCGCGATTGAAGTCTGCTTTTGTAAGGATGAGGCTGTTTGATTTATCTAGTGAGGCGATCATTGAAAGCTTATAGAGATGTGCCCGTCTTCGAGTAACATAGTGAATGAGTTTGGGGTGAGAAGGTATTGGGATCTCTCCCATACTCCGCCAGTTATTGACTGCATCCCTGTAATCTTCAGTAACTTCAAACTCCCCTGTGAGACTATTGATAATGCGTAGGTCGTATTCAAGTCCAGTTGAATGGTTGATGGTTTTGGGAGCAAAGTCATCGCCAACTATCCTTTCATCGCTGAAGATCATTAACAGTCGTGAGGTGAACCCTTGTTCCCAAGCACCCTCGGGCATGAACTTCATTAGGTTTGAGGGGGTTGAGCCGCATAGCATGTTGAGTTGGGGGGATTTGATTTTGATATTGTCGCCCTTAAACATCCGTCGGGATTGGGTATAAGGATCAGGGTCGTAGAAGGCGGATAGGCCTGCGATCATGTCATCTTCGTGCTTGTGAACAAAAGCACCAAGCTCATCAGCAGCAATATACATGCTATTATACTCAAGAGGCGGATCGGGAAGTCTAACCATAAAGCGTTTGCTTTGGACCAGACTATCAACAAGGGAAGCGAAAGTAAGACTGATAGGAGCAAGATGGAAATCTGGTAAGTCGATAACATAGGACCTCGCTTCACGGATGGTTCGGGTTTTGCCAACTCCTGGGTGGCCAAGGATTAACACGTAAAGGTTTGGGTGCATAGGCCGTGATGTCCGTACCCAAACCTTCTGCTCCACAACTGCTGCAATAGTACTAATCGCAGACCACTTCCTAAACAACAACGGGCTATCTAGATTTCCTGTCTGCTCGACGAAACTGTCTATCCAAGATTCCAGCTTCCGTTTGTCTTTGGCGATTATCATGCCCTTTGTAGTTGACGAGTCCGTTGGGATTCTTCCGTGCATCATATTTCCCTCGGTTCCAACCTAATTGGCAATCATATGGGATTGCCAATAGGCGACCGTTGTTGAGCGGCACCTCCACCGCGAGCATACGTTGTAGCTTCGGAACAACTTCATCTTCCATCTCCTCCGGGTACATCCATGTTGTTGCGTCGTGGTCTTGGGCCATGAGTATAGCTGGCCGCTGGCGCCATGTATTGAGCATTCCTCGGTTGACGATGTCGGCAAGAGACCCTTGCGGATCATAAGCAATCGCCTCACGAATCACATCCGCATCGTTCCGCCGACCTAAGAACCATCGCTTCCGCCCGACGAGGTTGACGATATAGCCTTTAGCCCATACCTGCGCCTTGACCCACGCGTGCCACTGGAGATGAGCTGGAAATGCGGTGAAGTACTTGGGTTGAAATTGCCTGACGACATTAACTGGGAGTTTTGACTGTTGAGCCAGAGTAGTAGGTTGTCCTTCATAGTTTGAGCCATGGCCAAGCTTCTTGCACATAAATCTATATGTATAATGGCGATAGTAGGGTGTCTCCGCAATATCCTTATCTTGGTCCAATACTCCAGTCCATTTAAGTTCTGGCCAACAAATTCGTGCAACTGCTGTATGGACATCACCGGAATCGACAGCCTCAAGATATGCCGGATCATTGAACAGGTTCCATTCTATTGCGCCGACGACGTAGGACTCGCCGGACTTTGCGTCGAATTTGGCGAATTTGAAGCCGGGATCAGCAATAAATACGGACCGGAGGGACTCCTTGATATTCTGTACATTGCCTCCGGTGCCATATTCTGAATACGAACTGCTAAATCGTCCTGTATTGGTCCCAGCAATATTGTAAGAGGTTCGCATCCGTCCGTCGGTATCGATGTCTGTTTTAAGTACCCCGATATCTTTACCCAATTCTCGCATTGCATTGAGGTGGGCGATGATTTGTTTGGTAACGGTGTACTGCTCCATCTTCTCCAAAGCATCACGATCGACTGTAGGCCTGCCATAGCGTTTGATCTCCGGGATTTGAAGGTGGGTGTAGAATAGAGCTTTAAGATCATCATTCGACCTCCAGTTAAACCACTTCATCCCCACACCTTCGAGGACAATGAGCGTTAACTGGCGTTCGAGTTGATCCAATGCGTCGTGGTATTCCTCAAGGACCTCATTTCGCCGGGCTTGGTCTACGAGGATGCCTCGGGCATTCATTTCGAGGACAGGGCCTTGAAGAGCCTTGGAGAATGCATACGTCTGTGCCTCCTCCATGGTTTGTTCGTTGTGGCCGAATTTGATTGCGTTCCAGACCTCGCTGGTGATGCAACAGTCCAGTCCGTTGTAGATTTGATCCTGCTCGAACGGAGTGAAGTCGTTTGGGTTGGAGGTTTGGGTGGAGATTATTCGTACCATGCGCCACGACACTTATATTGGCGGACATTGACTGCGAACTCTATCTCACGACGCATACTTCCATCTACTAAATTCAATTTCATATTCTGCGGCGCATTACATCGGCCATATCTTGCAGGCGTTAAGAATGCAAACTTAAACCATTTACAATGTGTACAAAGCTTCACTCGTCCCGCTTCACTGTTTCGTGTTTCTTCCGCATATGCTTCCATGATCCATGATCCGTATAAATGGAGCCCAGATAACCCAAGCCCTTCAAGCTTTCCGGCTGCCTCGCGTGGTGGGCGAGCATCGTGTCTTCCTTAACGCCTTTGACAAGAATTCCGTAGCTTCGCATGAGGAAGCCAATGTCGTAGACGCCGTTTTGGAAGAGCTTGGGGATTGAGCCATTCTCAAGAATTCGACGTATAATTTCCCAGCACTGTTGTTCATGCTGTGGAGTAGACCAATAACAACCTTTCGATGAACGGGCGTCATCGAAAGGTACAACGAGCGCAAGGTCGGCTCTGGGAGCGAAGCCAATGCACGTAATTCTGTTTCCGCTGGTCTCAATATCCACGCTGAGGAGCTCACATTGTTCAACGTGATCCACACAGAATTTGGTAATGTCTTCCAGCGTTGGTTCGATCCAGATCTCACAGTTCGGACGGATGATTTCGGCATATGCTGATTCCCTTTTGGCTTTCATTAGGTCCATTATAACCGTTGGTCGAAGCTCCCACTGTCTAAGGACTGCGGCGGGGTGATAAGTGGGGAGGAGCTTGAAGCCGGTGGCACAATGAGTCGAATAGAGAGTTGTCCCTCTAAGCTTACTAACTCCTGTCTTACCTGCCAGAGCCCAAAGAGGAGTGTTGCCGAGGCAAAGAATAAGGTTAGGATTATGAGCCAGAAGTTCCTCTCCAAGCCGCTCAAGCTCACACTCATGAACTCTACTGAGATATCCAGATTTGATAAGAGCTGGGTATCCGTGGATTCCGTCGGCTTTGGGTCCGCAGACATATTCGAGCTTATTGGCGTGAGGGTGGAAGTTGAGGACGTTGGTTCGGTGGATTTCATCGGCGTGTAATCTCCATATTGCATCAAGACAGTTGGGGTCGCGGGTGTCCCAATAACGTCTGAGATACGACTTATCCTCTCCCGTTAAGGAAAGGATTTGCGCTTCGTCGAGTTGGGTGAGGAGTTCGATGCCGGAAGGGCCGACTAAGGGTTGCTGAATGCGAGCTTCCTCAGATCCCCAAGCTTCGCCGACGATGACTAGGGGAGTCACGGACACATCCGCTCGGCTAACTTCGCATATCCCACAACATCCTCCCAATGCTGACGTTCTAGAGATTTGCCAGAGAGGATTCGGCTGAACTTGAGCGCAATCATATCCATTGCTTCACGTTCAACGTCGACGATATGGCTCCAGCCTGGAGATGAACGAAGGATTTCCTTAATTGCTTGACTAAGCCGTGCGTTCTCGCTAAAGTCTCCGTGAGTGGTTTCACGGACTTGGAGAAGGTTTGGCTTTGGGGCATAAGGCATATCGACTGGGAGTTCATATTGTGTAGGAAGGCCTAAGTTCTTCAGCATCTCGGTTACCTGATTTGGTTTGTTTACCATCTTGGCTCCATGTAAAATGGGAGGCCATTGCTGACCTCCCAAGGGTTAGTGGTTACTCGTATTTCATACGCTTAACTGACATAACATCTAAGTGAATTTGCTCTTCGACCTTTTCCAAGACTTCTTTCATCTTAGGAGAAAGATCAGCCTTCTTTGTTAAATAGTCATGCCAGTTAAACCAATCATTTAGCGTAATCGTCATTGGTTATTCCTCAACCGGTGCGGTTTTGCCGATATTGGCATAGACCGTGGTGCCATCGTCAGATGCAGAATGAACGATGCTCGCCACAAACTGGCAGTTAGGTGTATCGTCGATGCACTGCCGAGTGGACTTCTCCTCATCCGCCACGCCGCAATGATCCAAGAACTCCTGAAGCCGATAGACGGAATCAGGGGTGATGTAGAATGTAAGCCGCGTGGTATAGTCTTGCAGCGCACGCATGGTGCCATCTGCCTTGGTTGCCCATTCCGCAAGGGCCTCTTCGTCAACGTCGTCGTATGCGGAGAGGCATTTGCAGGTGAATTCCACGTATGGCGTCTGCTTCTTCGTCGACTTGTCATGCTTTGGCAAGCCTTGAACGGACCAAAGATAGGTGCCAACAGGCAGGGGCTTGGGCTTGTCGATCTGGGTTGAGGGCTTGTCGAGGATGTCAGAGATTTGATTTGCCATTTGGTTGTTTGCTTTCGGTTAGATTTTACGTGCTAGTGTAAGGGCCTTTGGTTTAACCACCTCAACCACCTTAGTGGCTTCGGCAACCTTTGGGGCGGCCCGGAGGACCCCAAAGAATTCTGCAAGTCCGATGTCGATTGGGTATGACTTTGCCATGTCGAATGGCTTTGGGTTCTTGAGGTCAATCATCGCCGTGGCGGCAGTTTGAATCGTTCGTTTACCTCCAACGGATTGACAGAGGGCAACGGAGTTAAAGTAACGAGGGATGATTGGCCCCAACGCACTCCCCACGCTTGTGGGATATCCTTTCTTTGATCCATCGGGATTCTCGATATATCGTATATGGCTCGTGACGATGACGTTGGTTCTAAAGCTTTCGCCAGTGACGAAGGCCAAGACACTCTCAATTGCATCCTGAGCGTCTTTGTAGACCGCCCGCGCATCGTACTTGCCATCCTTACCACGCGGGGCCAAAGGCTCGCGAAACGCAAATGCGGCGTCCGATAGAAACGTGAGGGAATCAATGACAAGGATGCAGTTTGATCCCCACTCGCTTGGTACACCAAGGTCAGTCTCACTCCCTCCATCGGTGTATTTCCAACGGTCAAGTAGTTTAACAGCATCCACAAACGCTTTGGGGGTACCGGCGATGACAGGGCCTTCGGGGCCAGATTTATATTTATCTCGAAGCGTGCGGTATTCGACGTTGTCGATCTTGTCTGGGGAGTCTCGGAGTATGAATTGTTTGAGCCCATCGAGGCCATTGTCCATGTCTAGGATGCGGAGGGAGAAGCCGGCAGAGACAAGGGAGGCGAGTGCGCCGGTTTTGCCAGAGCCAGAGTCGCCTTCGATAAGGAGTTTGGTGTATTCATTGCTCTGATGTTGGCTTAAGCTGGGCATCTGATTTCCTTTTGAAGTCTTGGCAACGGAATCTTGCGTCGGTTACATCTCCTGAGTTAACTGGTGATTGATTACACCGGCCTGTCCATTCATCAATTGGGGCCCATCCAGTGCATGTTTCACAACAGTTTGGAGGCCAACGCTGCCATGATGGTGTTGTGTCAGGATTTGGCAAGTAGCACCTCTGTGTATAAGGTTAACAAATCTCCATCACGTAGATCGAGCATTCCGGTATTAATTGCCAGTCGAATGGTCGTTGGCGAACCATATTCCGCACCGAAGCTAATGGTGAAGTGGGTTGGCGATCGGTCGGTGATGCGGGCTTTGAGCAGTGGGAGGATTATTCGTCTGGATTTATTTGACATATTTCTAACCCATCATCTTTGAGCCATTTCAATAGCTCTGCGGTGTATTTAGTCATGTCATAGCAGGGAAAGAAGTTCTCAAAGTATTCCAATAATGATTCCTCTATCTTGGCTTCAAGGGATTCCATCTCTCTTCCTCCGGTAGTTTGATAAAGTCGGCTTTTAAGAACGCTTCACGAACGGATGGGTCCTTACTACATACTCCACGAAACTTACACCCACCGAACTTGTCGCACGCCGTGTCATTCTGTGGCCAATAGTTGATAGTGGCGTATTGCTCCGCCATGTGGAGGTGGATGCGGAGGTCCTGAATCCACTCCTCGGTTTGGTGTGGGGTGCGGAATGTGAACCCACGTTCGAAGGCATTGGGTTTGTCGAGGAGGATCTGGGCTGCGGAGATAATCACTCCCTTGATGACCCCACCGAGTACCACTTGGCCTGCAAGGGTGTAGAGGGACATTTGGTTGTTTGGCGACCATTGATTCATGTAGTATGAACCCGCGGCGGTGGTAGTTGTCTTATGATCCATCACCATGATCTGGTCATTGAACGTGACGACACGGTCGAGGTGGCCGCAGAGGACATATGGCTGTGGCATAGAATACTCAGGGAATACTTCTCCATCGCTACCATATTCGGTAAGATCAACCTTGGGTCCCCAATCAAGCTCAAACCTAAAACTCACCTCAGTTGCCGCGGAACCATCTTCTCTGATTATGGTTTGAGCGGGGTCGTCGCGGTATTTGTCGAGGTAGTCGATCAACAACTGCAATAGTGTCCGAGGATTCTTATAATTACCTGCCCGAGTGTTAACATCAGGATTCCAATCATGCACGCGAATAATAAGCCGTCTAATGGCCTCTCGCACAGCGTCTTCATGATTCTGACCAGTAATCTTTGCTCCATCATATTCCTCCAATGCCTTGTGATATTCCTGCCCAAAGCGAAGGTGAACGGAGTCTTCCTTTGGCGTCCAGCCATCGAGCATGATGTATTGGTATAGGCGAGGGCAGGTCTTTATATAGCCGATTGAGGTTGAGTCCCATGCGTATTGGATTTTGGTGCCTGGAAGGAATGGACTGAGGACCGCTTTCACTTTGGTACCTCACAAACTAAATATAAAGCTTCTTCATTGTGCACACTTGCGGATCTCTTTAATGAAATCCACCTATCAAGTGCTGCTAAACAGTTATCATTTTCGCCATAGAACATCGGCCCTGCATCCATAACTTTGACTGCTGTATTTTGATCACAGGTGAGATATTTTAAGGAGCCAATATCACCCGTGCTGATGCACCATAGAAATAAAAGGTGTTTCATATGCGTCGCCTGTTTCATGGTGTGCGCTCAGGACCACGTTCAATTCCTAGATGTAAGCTAATCTCATGGAGTTGTTTTGCTCGTTCGCGGAGAGTTTGAATATAATCAACTTGCTCTGGGTCTCCGTAGACTAATGTTAAGCGATCAGCGACCCAGTGTAAGAACTGCGGTATTGGGGTCCCTGCTTGTCTTAGCATGGTTTCAAGCTTGATTAATGCCATAGCCTCATAGTTAGCGATCTTAACTTCCATCAAATCCTCCTCTTAATCGTCGGCATCACTGGCTTCAACCCAAGCGCCTGTAGATCAATCTTCACCGCAGGACCTGAGTCCTTCTTCGGTCGTTTGCCACCAGCTTCCTTAACCGCACGTTGGTTACGATGGTAGGCGATGATAGCGTCTAGGCGCTTGCGGCCTAGGGTGCCCTCGGCGGTGGATAGGGACATTGGATCTAGGGTCATGAGGTAGTCGATATCGTTGAGTTCGTCAGTCATCACTGGCCTCTTTATTATCCAAAGCTGGTTCACTGTAATAGTTGTAGTAACCAACGGCTCGAATTATCTCACCAACACCGAATCCTACCCACATAATACCTAAGCCAATTAAGGCAAATGCTACTGATGGCGGAATTTCAATCATTGTTCAAATCTCCTACCGTTCTTGGTTTCACATTCGCCCTAATCATTCGGCAATGATTCTGCACCAACTCCCTTATAACCCCAGTCCACTGGCCTGAGCCATAATGGGCAATCATCGTGGCCTTGTCTTTGGTGAATAGGTTGATCTCGGCTCGGGTAACGTCAAGGGAGGGGCGTGGCATCAGGTATCTCCGTTGTTTTCCGGACAATGAATACCTCTTTGATTCCTTCTGGGCAGAAGGTCATAAGATTAGTGAAGGATTCTTTATCAGCCCAAGAATCCCGCGCCATGATTAGCTTATGGCGAAACAAGATCGGGTCGGTGGCTGGAATGCCGATGCCGATTTCCTCGGTCTGAGCACGTTCCCATATTGCGCGGAGGAGTTCAGGTGAGAGTTTGGGCATGGGACTTCTCACGAGGCAGTATCTGTGCAGTCGTCGATTCGTTAGTCTTGCGATCAATAACGTACATTCTATCCACGATAATGATCAAATCTAGCTCATCTGCAATCGCCATCAATTGATGATAGAACGATTTGTATTTCTCATGCACTCTCATCATACCTCATCTCCTTCGGCTTCAATCTCACTCAACGACTCAATCTCCGGCGCGTTCTTGTCCTTTGGTTCCACGTAGAGGAATATCGACCCATCTTCCCCATGCCGAATACGAACTTGCAGCACATCATACTGTGACTGCCCATGCATAGGGTCGCCAATCGGATACGTGCGGAGGTTTTCCTTGCGATCAATCGCCCGTGCGTTGTTCATCCGCATTTGATAGTTGCGTGCGGAGGCATGGTTGTCGAACACTAGGCGAATGCCTTTAGGGTCGTCTAGGGCTTTGTCGTAGATTTCGTAGATGTCGCGATAGGACATCCGATTGGAAGGGATTGGCATCACAGTTGCTCCAGTAAAAGCTCAGCTAGCTTACGCGCTAAGGTGTAGATGTCAGATGCTTCAATATCATTCGATATATCTAGTACGGCTTCTTTAATTCGTCCTCGTTTATACTCCGGCGGACATAAAGTTATGCGCTCGTCAGGATCATAGGCGATTAGTAATCTAGCCATGCTAGCTCCATTGGATGGTTCGGGAGTCGATTTCGAAATAGCGGTCACTGGATCGGGTCTGTATCACATACCTCACATTGCGGTCTTGCGGACCTTCGCCAATCAGATGCGGATCGAGATGGTAGACGAGAGGAAACTCCAGCCCCTTAGACTTATGTCCAGTCATGAGTTGGATCGCACCGCGCTGTTTAAAGAGGTGCTCCGCATAGCCAATGGCTTGGCCTAGGTCGGAGCCTTGGCGAATGATGATCCGCATGCATTCGGCCATGTCTGGAGCGGTTTTGGAGCCTTTGGCTAGCTTGGTGGCGAGCCATTCATCAACTGCTTGAAGAGATGCTCCTTGTTGTAGTTCGGTGCTCCCCAACTTCTTGAGAGTTGTAACGATTCTTGGACCGATTTCGCTACCGACCAAGTTGATACCAAATCCATGAGCAATAAGCTTAAACGCAAGAGAAAGTAACGGTGCATTGTTTCGGCAGATGAAGACTGCATTTGGCTCAAACTCGCTTGCGGCGTGGTAATCTCTGACACCTACTTCTCCTCCGGGATTGAACCATTTAAAGTGGGGGACGTGCCAGTGAGCATTACGTACGATTCTCTCGGGGCATCGAAACGATACACTAAGATCGAGTTCACTAGCAGCGTAGTGGGTAACTGCCTCAGCCATTCCGTTAGACTTAGCTCCCCTAAATCCATAGATGTTCTGATGTGGGTCTCCAACACCGATCAATCTCCTATCGCCAACTAGCTTGCGGATCATTTCGTGGTTTATAGGGTTTAGGTCTTGGTATTCGTCGACGAGGGTGAGGGGAAACTTAGGGAATGCACCACCGAACAATGCGGACATATATACCTGATCGTTATAATCAATGGTTCCGTCGTACGATAACTTAATCGACTGTCGGAGTACTGCATCGATAAGATCGGATGTAAGGTCATCAGGCTCTTCGTCCAATCGTATATGATATTGAGTCTTTGTCGCGAGTCTCGTTGCAGTTGGGTGCACGCCATCTGGGACGTAACCAATGGCTTTAGCGATTTCAATTCCTTGCCGGACTTGATCGTAGACGGTCCACATTGTCCTGGCTTCTTTGCCTTTGACTTCATCGGTTATGCCTTTGAATATGTTGTAGGTCTTCTTGGTGTCGAGGGATATGCCTTTGCCTATGGCTGAAGCCCAAATGCGATGACCAAGGGCGTTGAACGTGCGAACGGTAGTTGAGCCCAGCATACGGGTAGTGGCTTCGTCTGCGTTGCGTTTGTTGAAGCAGAGGTAGAGGATTGGCTTTTGTTTGGCTACACCTTCGAGCATTTCGAGAGTTGAGGTCTTACCTGTGCCTGCAAGGGCGTTGACCATTAGGTTGGAGGTGTTGGTTTTGGTTGCGGAGATTATGAGTTGTTGTTCTTCGGTGGGTGGGTGGGTCATGCACTCATTGCCTCTTCACGTTCTCGTTTGCGCTTGGCTGTCTCGGACTCACCACGAATACGTTGTAGAGCACTATCACATGCGGCGAGAATGGCTTTTGATTCGGCTGTCGTAAGATCACCATGCTTATATGCTTGTGCATAGATTCCACACAGAGTTCGAATATCCCACGCTCGTTGTGAATTGGCCTTTTGCTTTGGTGTCATCTCAATTCATCCTCATTCTCGATCCAGTTGCCAACTTCGTTACTTGGCCAACGACTTTCTCCAGTAGCTGCCCAATACCAAGGAACCCTGAGCCGATGACTTCATCATCGTTAGCTTTGCGGAGATGGCCGAGGACATAGGCAGCTTCAGCGGCTAGACGTAAATGCTCCAGCATGACTCCATAAGTCATGGCTTCAGATGCTTGACCTGCTTCGGTCTCATATTTGCTATATCCACTCACGATTCTTGTCCTTTATTACGTAGTCCGCCAATACGGCCATGATTTGGATTACGCCCATCGTATAGTGGATCAGTAGCATAGGTCTTAATCAACTCCGGTCGGATCAATTCGCTAATACGATCACTCTCGGCTCGCTTGCGGACGGACATGCTTTCGATTAAATCAGTTGCATGAGGGCGCATTTGGTAAAAGTCTGTGCATTGAGACATCTTATAAATCTGCTCGTCCATGTCACGGATTGTGCGGACGAGGTATTCGATTTGGTTGCGGAGTGCGGTTTCCTCAGTGTGATGAGCATCTGATTCATTCCTAAGGTTTGTCCGCAAACGTGATACTTCGATTTCTAAATCTCCGATTCGCTTACTACCAAATAAGTTCATTCATATTCTCCTATTAATCTTCCCCACAATCGCCGGGTGGCCTTGGGGTTTGGCAAGGCCAAGTTCAGCGAGTAGAGAGCGTTTGGGGGATTTGGATTCGGATTTGGGTGGGTAGTGGTCGGAGAGGGAGTCGGGTATAGTCCGTATACCATGTATCCAACCATCTGTTAACACACCAAGTTCAGCGTATTCATACGGATACGCCCGATGGCCACTGGTAGGGATGATCCACCAATAGCCGAGGTTGTCACATTCAGCACAGCCGTAATTACATCCACCTGCATCCATACATTCAGGGCAATCCATGCGAATGGCAACGTCGAATGCGGCTTCGCCTCGGACTTTGTGGGCTATGAGATAGGGTTCACTCAAAACGCACCCCATTTGCTAGAGTCATAGCCTTTGTCATGGCGTGTTTGCCAACGTTCGTGGAGCCATTTGGCTAAGGATATAAGTCCAATCACTGCGAATATGTGTTCGATCATTAGACCAACCCCAGCTTGCGCAACACATTCAACGCAGTTGCCCGTTCAGTATCGGTCTGTACAACCTTGTTCTGCTTTCGATACACAACCGATGCGCCTGCTGATTGGCAAACATAGCCGGGCTCGACTGGAGGCTTGGTATAGTCCTTTTCGGCGCTAGGGGCGAGTTCGTATCGCTTGCGGAGGAAGTTAAGGGCTTGGCTTAGCCCCCCTTCGGTGATTGGGAATTTGGTGATGTAAGGATTGCCCATGGTGGATGGGATCTCGGCGTAGATATGGTTGTCGTCGATCCATGTTGTGATGGCCCAGGATGGGCGTGCGGTGGGGAGTTGGTGGGTCATGGGGCTAGGCCTTGGCCTTTGCAACAATAGCATTGATGGCCAGTTGGATCTAGGCCCGATCCTCGACAGACCAGACATAGTACTGGCTTTGGAGCTTGAATAGGAGGCATTGAGTCAGCGTCACTATTAAGCATACGCCAATTGGCCTGAGGGATATTAACAACTTCAACCAATTCCTCAACCTTTGGCTTCGGCGCCAACTCCCCTTTCATTCTCTTTGCGATGTCTGCGAAATCGTCGATGATGGACATGGGTTAGATCCTCCGCGGTTATTTCTTTAACTGGCGTATTGCAGATGCTATATACATACACATACCAATGAAGACCATTTCACCTGATATAATTAGTCCAAATATATCGTTCCGTGACATTAGATCCTCCGTTTGATTGGGCCGATGGAAGGGTGAGGTGTTGGCTTTATGCCATATATCTGTTCGTTGAATATCTCATCGTTCATTGGAATTTCGTTATTGAGGAATGCTTGGGTGTTGATGGATTTGGCAACCTCAGGTGGATTCGAACCACCATCCTCGGAGTCAAAGTCCGATGCACTGACCGTTGTGCTATGAGGCTGTGTTGTGGCGATTGTGTCGAAGTCGATATTGCCATTAGCGTCGGTTGGGATATCCACAACCTCAGCCTCGACTTCGGCTAATGGCTCTGGTTCTACTTCATCCGCATTGTCGAAGGTCTGTTCGAGGACGACCTTGGTTTCGAAGTCGTAAAACATTCTCGTGTTTGCCATGTCATAGGCTAACATCTCAGGAAGCATCTGGCGATGCCGACAGGTTGGACGGTGACCTGCGGGACATTCACATTCGGTTTCGGTTAAGAGGTAGGAGGATTCGACATCGAGGTCGTTGGTGAATTTAGTGATGCGATATTGATCGCCACGGTTTCGTAGGTTGTATAGGGTCATGTTTCTGGCCTCGCCTGAAAATGAGCGCGGATAGATGCTTGCTCCCATTCGCTCTTGTAGTTTTGCTTAGACTTAACTTCGATTATTACATCCTTTGATGCAATGGTTATACCCAATACGCCACTAATATGGCCTGATATTGCACTGCGGATATCATCTTCGGTTAATTCAATGCTGGCTTTCACAACAATTCTCCATCATATCGGGTCCAGTCTTCGGAGTCATAGATAATCACTTCCCATGGGGGGATTCTGCGTCCCCCCATGCTGAATGATGTGCCATATAGTAAACGATCAGTACGAAGTTGAAGCTCGTTCCACAAATACCAATCAATCACATGGTTGTTGAAGTGGTGGGAATAGTCGAAGGTCGATTGGGTCATTGGAATACTCGCGTCATTCTGCATTCTACGTGTAGGATCTTAGTATCAGGATCAACTAGCGTGCTTGCTGCCTGATTGCATAATTCCATGGTGGCAAAGACTGCGATGAAATCTGTGCGTGTTGGTGCTAGAGTGCTTGCATGGAAGACGACGAATAGGATAAACACACTCATTGCGGAGGTTCTCCTGTGCCAAATGACCACCAAAGTATTGCACGAATAGGCAACGCCAATTGCCAAAGCTCAAAGCTGATGCAGCCTATGAGAACGAATATGCACCAACTGAATGCAGCTAAGAATAGGATACGGAATAGGGTCATGATTGGTTGTCCCACGGCATCTTAGGCATGCTCGGCTTCCGAGTGGTTTTTTGATTAGACGCACGGCGTAGGGTGATTTCGGTGGTGGTTGTGTCGCCTGTGGTTGGTAGGAAACCATAACGCGAGTGCTTTACATCCATTGTGGGCGTATGCTCACGGATATTGGCCGCACCGCGTACTTGGCCTTGGGTTTCCCATAGTTTGTGAAGCTTGTTACGATAGTCCATGATTAGGCTCCTGATTTGGCCTTACCCCTTATTATACCATATTTGGTGATATTACGCAATACCTTATTTGGCTGATGCTACCTTATCCATACGTTCTGTGCGTAAGGCCTTGCGCTTGGCGTAGTTGAGCCCTCGACCGGGCCAGCGGAGGGTTATGTATTGGGCACGATAGCAGATTTGCCAAGTGGGGAAGTAATATTCATAACGGATGCCAGAGACGGCAATTGTGACTGACATATCGGTGTAGGAACGGCCGATGTATGTGATTTGGGTCATTGGCGTGCCGTTGAAAATGATCTAATGAAAAGGCTCCGGAGGCATTTGCGCCCTCCGGAGAGTTTGGGCAAGCTGGGCAGGGAGACGGATTGCTTGCCCGGTGGGAGTTAGGGGCGCCAGTCGTAACCTTCGTTAGTGCCACCGCCAGCAAGCCAATCTAGGCGGGAGATGAAACCGGGAACTGACATGTAGTTGCGGCCGAAGTACGGGCCCTTAGGCTTAGCGTCTGCGGCTTCCGTTTGGCTGGAACCAACATCCGAAGTAGTGACAGGACTTAGATGGGCAGGATTTGGGGGAGTGGAAGTGGGCGCAAAAGGGGTTTCACTCTTACCCTTATCCTCAGCCGCAGACCATTCCATATCGACTTTAAAGATGCCTTCGTCGGCAGATGGAGCGGTGGAAGGAGTGGTATCGGGGAAAGGGCTAGGTGACGGAGCCTCAACCACATTTTCCATACCTCGAACGGCGTCTTCATAGGTATAGGTCTCTGCAACCGGCTCAATAGGCGTCATTGTGCCAACATCAAAAGCCACATCCGGCGTAGGCTCAACCACCGGCTCAATAGCCTTTAGCGCCGAATCAGTGTCTTCCATAGTACGACGAAGAACGCTTTTGATAGTGCTGACAACGTCATCAGCTTCGAGAAACCGAAGCTCTGCGGCATCACGACTAACCTCCAAGTCGTGGCAACGCTGTTCGAGGGAAGCGGCATAGCGGCGGGAGGCTTCCAGGGCCTTATCTCGTTCAATGAGTTCAAACAATCTTTCAGTAGCTATCTCATTGAGGTCTGTGACCTCCCGTTCTAGCTCCGGCACTCGCTCCATGGCTTTCGCCATCTCCACAAGGCTTGCGGCGAAATTGGTTACATCGTTTGACATTTGTCTGCGTCCTTTTGGGTTTGTCATCTAGGTGTCTCTGATCGCAAGCGATGCTTACACCTAGCTTTGACGGGAAAGGAAGCCCAAGGGGCTGTAAGGGATATACCCTCCAGTGCCCTTGGGATATCTGCGGCCATTCGATCCTAGGCTGTGCGAGTCGGAAGGGATAGATCAGGGGCACAGTCGCTAACAAAGCAAGGTCCCCGTCTTGCGTATCCCTTCGGCTGGTTCCTATTACTCGATATGGATAGTTAGCGCACTAACGGCAATTAGTGCGCGGTGGAAGTCCCTTGCACAGTCGGCTTGGCAGGGGTCTTGCGACCCTTAACCAATCCCGCCTGCTTGGCAGAGAGAGGCTTATTGGCCTTAGCTTCGGCCTTCTTTGCCTCTTCCTTGGCAATCTTGGCAGTGTCTTCCTTGACCGCACCGATGAGTGCGGAAAGATCGACAGTAGCCGGAGCTTCACTCCGGGCCTTAATCGCAGCTTCAGCGGCTACAATGATGGAAGGATCGAGACCAAGCAGTTCCTTAGCAGCGGTAGTGATCTCAGATGCCTTGACGGCATAGAGCTTCTTCCCTGCGGCCTTAAGCGCGTCGCGAACACGCTCACGGGCAATCCGTAGGGCTTCGGTGGATACTGCCTTGTCGAGCTTGGCTTCGGATTTGGCAGAGGCTTTGCCGGAGAATTTGATATCCCCGCTAAGTACCTTCGCCTTAGTCTGCTCAGCGATAATCATCGCTTCCTTCCGCACCGTAGCTTCGTCACCAAGGTCTTTGATCGTGACCTTGGACATTCCGCGATTGAGGAGGGTCTTGAGGCCCTGAAGAACAGCCTCGGCGAAGACAGCCTCGGGTAGGGCGTCAGTGTCAATCTCAACCACGCCTTTACCTTTGACAATCGGGATAGTCATAATAGCCATTGGATTGATACTCGCTATTATCTCATATGGGTTGCAGACCCATGGCTGTTGAGGCTTATGCCTCGGGGAGAGCTTATCAGCGAGCGACGTCATAGAAGCGTATAGGTGCGGGGCACGGATAGAGGCTTCTCGGTCTGTTGATCTATGTCTCCTACGCCCTTAAGCCCCGTAAGCCGAAGCTGCGGGGCAGTATGGTGAATGATGGGTTTGGGACTATCACTCACCATATGTTGCGCCATTACAACGCAAGGATCATGATATGCCTCCTGAGTTTAATCGGCTTTACAGCCTCGCACCGAGAATGGCCAGTAAGGGGATGTCCCTGCTGGCTGTAAAGCGATTATTCTCGCGAATGAACGGCTTATTTACCTAGGCCACATGATGTTCTCCCTACGATCTAGCGGCTGCGCCGCACAATCAAATCACATTTTCGTGATGGTGCGGTGCGGTACGTTTAGCCTGTAGCTCCGCAATCCGCATAGTCCTACGTAGATTGCGCCTTGCTCCGCGATAGGTTGAGCCCAGGCGAGGGTGGGAAGTGCGCTTTTTCACGCTATTGGGTGATATTGGTAATATCACATCGAGCTTAATCGCCGAACACTTCGACCTCGCCCATGGCCTATTCGCCATATCAGCGAGGATGTTGAGGCCAAAGCCTTTCATATCACAATCTCCACACATTCAACCATTGCATCACAATCCCAAAACTGTTTCTTTGTGCTCTCAAGTGAATTCCAATCAATCTCAAACTCACCAACCTTGGGATGCTGCTTTAAAGCTGAACTCCAATCATCCGCATAGACAATCATAGTCGTCAAGTCGTGGTCAAACCAATCAATATAACTCACTGCCCAACGTTTCATCTGCGTTCTCCTGTTAGTGAACTGGGATCACTTGCGCTGGGGCGCGGCTATCTGATTTCACAGTAGGCCTTGTTAATGCTTATACTGCTCTTATTCCCCTCAAGTCGCACACTCCACCAATAGCCTTTGCGTCCTTCGCCAGTGATAATACCAATTCTAACTGGGCGATTTGGTATCTTTACAATCACTGGCCTGCCAACCATTGGGTTAGGTTTGTATGGCATGGTAGTCTCCTCAGTTGTGCGCTGGGGCGCTGCGCGCCTTAAACCAATATGCTCATTGGCAAATCATTAACCCTTGGATGCCTCACAACCCTCGGCGCTAGGCTCATCACCACGCTGGTAGCGTTAGGATACCGCTTAAGCACATCGAACATACTCGCGTCAAGATTAGCCGAAGCCATATGCTCGTCATGTTCTGCCCCTGCGGTGTTGATTGTGATTGTTCCTTGCCAGATAATCATAGTGTTAGCCCCTCCGTTGTTGTAATGGCGCTGCGCGCCTCAATCATTCTCCAGTCTTAGTGCGGTATCACCAATGATCTGCACTTCATTACCATTATCAACAATCCGTACCATTACAACCTTGTCCCATATATCACCTTCAGGCTCGTAAACAGTAGCCTGTGCATCTTGTACCACAATACCTTGCAATGCTTTGATTAGCTCGTTTACAGTCATCTCATATCCTCCGCTTCATTGGCCTTGCATTAACCTCATTCACCATTCGCCTATGCTCAATGACCTTAATCACCAACTCCCTAATATTCATCGGCAAGGTCATAACCTTATGACCCATTGCATTCTGCAAACGCAAATCAAGCTCCCTCACCCTTGCAGCCTTATCTGCCGCAATCTGCTCTGGTGTCATCGGCAATCGAGCAAAGGTCCGCTTATACTCCTTGGCCTTGATTGGATTAGTCGCCAATAGCTGCTCATACCTCACCGCTTGATGCGCCAATGGAAACACAAGCTCACTCATCACCTGACAACCACTAGGCCCATTGCCTTTGGCCTCAATCTCACCCAATGTCGGTATTCGGCTCATAACCCATCCAACTCCTCTTGCTTCCACGATCCTTGACCATGAAAGCTCTCATACCATGCCTTAACTGGAAATCCACTAATCCCAGTCAATGAGCAATACATGGCAAATGCTTTACAATTGGTAAGCTTTGCCATCTCTGGTGCAATCTTTGCATATCGCTCCGCACCAAGCCAATCCCTTACATCCTCAACCGCATCAAATGCTGGCGAAGGTGATTTGCCATAATCAATCGTACTGTGCATCTTAGGTCTCCCTAGCTGGTCGATGGTTGATCTCACGATTAGCCGGTCGACGATTGGCGGTCTGATTGCCTTCATACCCCTATTATATCACATCCCGCCCCATTCGTCAACAACAATCTTTACCCTATTTCCCTTATCCATCTTGGATATCCGGTCAGTCGGATCGATCCTGATACATCCCGGTTCAACGCTTATCTGCCTCACTCGCAGTAGAGCCCACCTCTCCTCTCTCGGTCTATCCCTCTCTACCTCTTCTACAACACATATATACACGAAAGAAGGGAAGGGGCGAGAATTGACGCAAAGACGAACGGATGACGAAAGACGACAAGTCGACCTTGCTCCGAGCAAGCGAAATAAGGATCGAACCGGGACTTAACGCGATCGATCCGACGCATCGGGTATCCGTTGATTGCCGATTGCCGATTGCCGAGCCTAGCGTGAGCCGTGATGCGTTTGATTAGCATGGCCGCTACCATACCCGCCCCGACCCATTGCCCGCACCAGCGAGCTCGACAAAACGTGAACAAACCTTCCTAATAAAAAGGCCGGGACAATGCCCGGCCTTGAACGCAATTGATGTGAGATTGAGCCTATCGCCCCTTCTGCGTCATCCCCGCGAGATAGCTCGACAATGACTGCGGCACATTGGCCTTAGCCGCAGGCTTACGATCATCATCCACCACGGCCACACTGAGCTTGCCGAAGTTGTACCCAAACACCAACCGCTTGCCCTCGGGCACCTCCACACTTTCAGCCATTAGCGTTTCAAAATCTTCTCGCGCCTTTCGTGCAGTCTTGTATGCATCCTTATACACATCATACGCCGCTCGGGGTAGATCATTCAGCGTTGTTGGATCAATCACAATCCACTGTGCATCCGTCCGCTTTGCCTGTGCCATGTGTGCATCCTTGCCCGTAGGCTGTTGCTCGTCGCCGTGTTGGTCGACACGCTAAGCATAGCACGTGTGCAGTGCACCATGTGATCACGATCCGATCACGCCTTCTCACGATCCCGTGGTTGCTATTAGGTTCGCTTGAGTCGGGGGCGGGGCCAAAAAGTCGCCTCTCGCCAGCGCCCATACCTCCTCACGGCAAATTGTGTGGATTTGTGAATCACCCGGGTGTTATAAATAACACTTGACAAATGAAACTAGGAAGTTCATACTCTTGGGAGGTGAACAATGGAAGTCCGTTCTCATGGAACCTGATTTTATCAATATGGGAGAGTTACTTGAGTCTGGGGTATACATGTTGGTATACAAGGGCTCGGTGGTGTATGTAGGCAAGGCGAAGAAGTTCTTAACTCGCCTTGCCTTTCACTTGGATCAAAAGACGAAACCTGGAGCTAAGCGAGCATTCAATACTGACTTAGGTAAGCGATACGTAAGTCATATCCCGTTTGATGATGTCTGGATACGCCCATTGCCAATTGGTGAGATGGACGCAGTAGAAGTCGCTATGATTAAGAAGTACGAACCAAGGTACAATGTTAGACATAACATGCAGACAAAGACGCCCGCAGGCAAAGTTGAGAATCTACTTCTACCCAAAGAGAATTGGATCGTGAATCTTGTAATGAATCGCGAGCCAGGTGCTCACCCCTATATCGTCGGAAAGATCAACAGGAGAATCTAATGCTCACCCGCGGCCGTCTCCCGCGAGTTAAACTTGAACTTGGCCCCATCCGCTCGCTGACGGTGGATGATCTTGCTTGCCTACGTGAGAAGCGTACTACTCCTCTTGGGCCTCAACGATTCCGTGATCCGCATCATCGCCTTGCTCGTCTCATCGCTATGGGCGTTCGGCCTAAGCTCGCTGCTGAGCAAACTGGCTATTCAATCGCTCGGGTCTACATCCTCCACTCCGACCCATCCTTCATGGACCTCGTCGCCAAATACCGCAAGGACGTCGACGAGGCCTACATCGATGCCGAGGCCGAACGCTATGCCCTTGCCAACGAAGTCAACGTCAAAGCCCTGCGTACCATTGCCGAGCACTTTGACAAAGCTGATGAAGAAGGTGAACTCATTCCAATGGATCGCGCGCTGCGTGTGTTTGCCGACACCGCCGATCGTACTGGCCTGGTTAAGAAGTCCACCGTAACCAATATCAACGTAGACTTCGCCAAGAACCTCGAGCGTGCTCGTCAACTCCGTGACGCCTCCCGAGCCCAGGTAATCGATGTCGAACCCCAACTATTAGAGAGCAAGAATGGCTAAGTCCTCGGTGAGTCTGCGCGCCAAGGGCCTAGGGAAGGCCAGCAGGCTGCGGGGTTGTCTTGAACGGAACAACCTCTGCGCCGCTGGCCGACTCCCAACCGGAGTCACCTGATGTATATCGAAAGCGGCCTTTCATCTGACGGTCTCCATGAATGGCTTGCAAGCGTTAGCGGCGACCCTCTCGCCTTTACCCTCGGTGCCTACCCCTGGGGCCAATCCGGCACAGTCTTAGAACGATTCACCGGCCCAGACGATTGGTCCCGCGACCTAATGGAGCTCATTCGCCTTGGCCTACTCAATCCATCCGAAGCGATCCAAATTGCCACCGCCTCCGGGCACGGCATTGGCAAGTCCGCTACCGTCGCCTGGATCATCCTCTGGGCATTCTGTACATTTCCCGACTGTCGCGGTGTCATCACAGCCAACACTGAAACCCAACTCAAGACAAAAACTTGGGCTGAGCTCGGCAAGTGGTTCAACCTTTGCTGGTTCACACGTGACCATTTCCAACTCACTGCCACGGCCCTCTTCTCCAAAGACCCGGATAGGGAACGTACGTGGCGCATAGACATGATCCCATGGTCGGAGAAGAACCCTGCTGCCTTCGCCGGACTCCATAACCAAGGCAAACGCATTCTCCTCATCTTCGACGAGGCCAGCGAAATCAGTGACGTAATCTGGGAAACCGCAGAAGGCGCACTCACCGATGACAACACCGAAATCCTCTGGCTCGTCTTCGGCAACCCAACCCGAAACTCCGGGCGGTTCAAAGAATGCTTTGAAGGAGGCCGACATCACGAATTCTGGCACACGCGACAAATCGACTCCCGTTCCGTCAAAGTCACCAACAAACCTCGCTTCGACAAGTGGATTAAAGCATACGGTCTCGATTCCGACTTTGTTCGTATCCGTGTCTTGGGCCAATTCCCAAGAGTCGGCGAGATGGAGTTCTTCAGCGCCGCTGATATCGATGCGGCTATGTCGCCTGATCGTGAGGTCTTTGTCGATGCTTTCACACCACTGGCGCTTGGCGTTGACGTCGCCAGGTTTGGACAGAACAATTCTGTCATCTTCCCGCGTAAAGGTAGGGATGCGCGTTCGATACAGCGTCGCCGCTACAACGGCATCAACACCGTCGAACTAGCCAATCGTATCCACGACGCAGCCTACGAATGGCACCCAGACGGAATCTTCATCGACGGTGGCGGCGTTGGGGGTGGTGTAGTCGACAACTGTCGCCAACAACGCATGTTCATCACCGAAGTTCAATTCGGCGCCAAAGACTCCATCACCGGCATTGCCAACGACAACTCCGGTGAAAAGTATGCCAACATGCGCTCAGCAATGGCCGGCGCTTGTCGCGCTTGGCTCAAGACCGGTATCCTCCCCAACGACCCCGAACTCCGCATCGCAATGCTCGCTATCCGCTACACCTTCAACAAACAAGACGCCATCCAACTGGTCTCCAAAGAAGACCTAATGGAAGACAACCCAAACCTAATCCTCGACGATCTCGATGCCCTGTGCCTTACCTTCGGCGGGCCCTTAGCCAAATCCATTGACGCTGGCTGGGAGTTCGCTGGTGCAGTCGCCAAACCTGCCGGTGCTGAACATGAATACAACCCATACTCCAATGAAAGGATGAGTGCATAATGGTCGACCCCGTCACACTAACCGGCCTCGCCCTCGCTGGTCTCGCAGGCGCCGGTGCCTCTGCCGCAATCGGTGGCGGCTCATCCCCTGCCCCAACCGCAACTCCTCAAGCTGCTCCACCACCTCCTCCCACATCCGCACCGCCAGCCCAATCCCCAACCGGCAAACCTGGGGGAGGCCAATCCGCCCAACCATCCTTCGTCGGCTCCTCCGCGGTGCCAAGTGGTGAGACTGGGCAGAAGACCCTTGTAGGCCAATGAGATGCCCGTAGTCCCCTTCTCCTCAATCCCATCCCAAGCCTCCCGGCCTAAACCCGACGACCCAATGATTCTCATGGCCGCAGCCCAAATGTCCGCCGAACGCCAACCGCCAATGGTCCCAAGTGCCAACACCCCGCACGCTAAGTCCTAAACACGAATCCCTCTACACCTTCTGTGTAGGCCGACTCATGGGCCTACGGGTGAACCGCTATTCGTGGTGGACCCACGCACGGGAACTCGCCGACTACTTCCTCCCACGGAGATACAAATGGATCATAACCCCAAACCAAGCCTACCGTGGTTCGCCAATCAACCAACACATCCTCGATGAAACAGGAGTCATCTGTGCCCGTAACCTTGCATCAGGACTGGTGTCCGGCAAGTCTTCCCCAACCCGACCTTGGTTCAAGCTCCGCGTCGGCAAGATCGACTCCACCCAGACCTCGCCTGTGTCTCTGTGGTTGGCCGAGTGCGAGCGTCTCTTATATCTCATCTTTGGAGAGAGCAACTTCTACAACTGTATCGCTACCTTCTACTTCGACCTCGTAATCTTTGGCACCGCCGTCTTATTGATTTATGAGGACTACGACAACGTCATCAACTGCTACAATCCATGCTTTGGCGAATACTACGTCGACATTGATGGCCAATATCGCCCCCGCATATTCTATCGCGAATTCACTATGACTGTCGATGCAGTCGTCAATCGTTGGGGTCGTGAGAACTGCTCTGCCTCTTGCCTGACATTGTACGACGACCCATCTGGCGCAAACCGCACCCGTGAAATCATCGTCGCCCATGCAATCGAACCCCTAACCCCAGGCGATGCCGAACGCTTCGACCTATCTCCAAAATGGTCCTTCTGGGAAGTCTATTGGGAATGGGGTGGCTCCACATCCCCCCAAGGCGGCGCACCGGGCCAAGGTCCAGGATTCCTCTACATCGGTGGCTTCCATGAACAAATGGCAATCATCGGCCGCTGGGACCTTGTTTCCAACGACGCCTATGGTCGATCGCCTGCCATGGATGCTCTTCCAGCACAGAAGCAAATTCAACTTGAACAACGGCGTAAAGCTCAAGCAATCGACAAAATGGTGAACCCACCTCTCGTTGCCGACATGCAACTCAAAAACCAACCAGCTTCCCTTCTTCCAGGTGGCATCACCTATGTCTCAGGCTACACTACCTCTGGCAAACCCGGCTTCTCCTCCGTCTACGATACCAAATTCCCCGTTCAGGAAATCGTCGAAGACCTCAAGGAAGTCTACCAACGCGTTGTCAAAACCTTCTTCAACGACGTGCTAATGACTGCCAGCCAATTTGAGACGCGAAGTAATGTCACCGCAATGGAATGGGATATGCGACGGGCTGAATCTATGGTTCTGTTGGGCCCGGCTTTGGAGCGTATTGATTACGAAGTCTTGGGACCCGCTATTGATCGCGTGTTCGCTATTGCTTCTCGTATTCCTGGGTTTCTACCTCCTGCTCCGTCAGAGATCGCGGGACAAATGATCACCATCGACTACGTCTCCATGCTCAGCCAAAGCCAACAAGCCGCAGCCGCAGGTGGAATCGAACGTGTGGCCCAATTCGCTGGCACCCTTGAAGGCATTAAGCCTGGCACAATGGACAACATCGACACAGACTTCATGATCGAAAAGTATTCCAAGCTCCTTCAAAACGATCCGAAGATGATCCGCAGTCCAGAACAACTCAAAGCAATTCGCGACGCCGCAGCCCAACAGCAACAGCAGATGCAACAAGCCGCAATGGCGGAGCAACTCTCCAAGTCCGCAAAGAACATGGCCGACGCAAACATCGGCAATGGCCAACCCGCAGCGCAACAGATCGGAGTTCAATAATTGTCCCAAGCCTCCGCAGCCGATCGCAAATCCATCCGCGCCCAAGAAAAGGCCGCAAAGATCGCCGACCTCGAACGCGCATCCGTTCTCCAAACCCTTATGTTCACCCCAATCGGCAGACGCTATATCTGGGACCAACTCACCGCATGCCATATATTCGAAATCAATACCATCGAATCCGTTCGCCTATCTGCAATATGGGATGGCGAACGCAACGCAGGCCTACGTCTCCTTAACGACATAATCGCCTTCACCCCAGACCAATTCATCCTAGCCATGAGAGAATTCAATGAGCGACGTGACAGTGACAACCGAACCTCCGGTCCTCGATCTTCCGAAGGAACCAGTGTTGAACAATACCCCGGAAGCTCGCCTTCCCGACGGGACGCTGAAGGATCAATCGACATCCTTGGCGGGGACGACTACGACCCCTACCGAACCGAAGACGCCTGACGCACCGGTTGTCCCCGAAACCTATGCAGACTTCAAACTCGCCGATGGCCAGACCCTCAACCCAGACACGTTGAAGGAAGCCTCCGCTGTCTTCAAAGACCTAGGTCTCACCCAAGACCAAGCCCAGAAACTCGTCGACTTCTACGGCAAGGACATGACCAAAACCCTAGGCGCTCCGCAAACCGCCTTCAATGACATGGTCTCTGGATGGCGAGCAGACGTCCTCAAGGACTCCACTCTCGCCTCCGGCGATGGCCTCCGCACCGACGTGCGTGAGAACATTGGCAAACTCAAAGCCTCCCTACCTGCCGATCAACGTGCTTCCTTCGACGAAGTCATGAACCTATCCGGTCTCGGCAATCACCCAACAATCGTCAAGGCCCTCAACTCCTGGGGCAAGTCCTTGAGCGAAGGCAAACACGTAGCCGGAGGCGGTCCATCTCCTCTAGGCCAAAAAGCACCCGGCTCCAAGGAACCAGTTTCCATCGCCGCAGCGATGTTCCCTAACCTTAAGCAATCATGATGAGACCTCAGAGAGGTTGAACGGCAATGCCCAGACTCATCCTGACGACCCACGCCTATCCCCTCAACCTCTCTAAGGAACCATAACCCATGGCAATTCTTGGCTCACTAGCCTTAACCTACGCCGATTGGGCGAAGCGGCTCGAAGACGGCTACCGCATCGCCTCCATCATCGAACTCCTTTCCCAAACCAATGAGATCCTCGATGACATGCTCGTTGTCGAAGGCAACCTCCCAACTGGGCATAAGACCACCGTCCGCACGGGTCTCCCTCAGGCTACTTGGCGACTCCTCAACCAAGGCGTTCCCAATGCCAAATCCACCACTGCCCAGATTGTTGACACCTGCGGCAACCTTGAAACCTATGCGGTTATCGACAAAGACATTGCCGACCTTAACGGCAATACCGCTGAGTTCCGCCTCAGTGAAGTCCGCGCCTTCCTCGAAGGCATGTCCCAACAGATCGCCGCAACGCTCATCTATGGCAATCAGTTCACCAACCCCGAGCGCTTCACTGGCTTCGCCCCGCGCTACTCAACCAAGACCACCTCCGCATCCCAAACCGCCAACAACGTCCTCGATGGCGGTGGTGTATCCACAACCAACTCCTCAATCTGGATCACGACTTGGGGATCCGACACCACCCATGCCACATTCCCCAAGGGCAAGATCACTGGTCTCCAACATCGCGATATGGGTGAATGGCCTGTGCAAGACGCATCTGGCAACACATATCAGGCCTACCGCGATCACTTCAAATGGGAGATCGGTCTCGTCCTTCGTGATTGGAGATACACCGCACGTGTGGCGAACATCGACGTGACTCAGCTTACCGGCGTCTCTGCCGCGAACCTGATCAACTTATTGGTTCGTGCGCTCTATCGCCTACCTACCGCACCTGCCAGTGCCACCGCAATTCAATCGAGCGACACCCCTGACATCCGAGCCAACATGGGCCGGGTTGTTATGTACTGCAATCGCGTCATCCGAACCTATCTCGACCTCCAGGCGATGAACAAAACCAACGTCCTGCTCCGCCTCGAGGAATTCCAAGGTAAGGTCATCACCACCTTCCGTGGTCTCCCAGTCCGCACTTGTGACGCGATCCTCAACAATGAAGCCCAGGTTACCTGAAGGAGCAACCCCATGATTCTCGATGGATTTCTAGCATTCGACGTTGCGGCCTTGGTCAACCCAAACGGCACAACGCAAAACTCCACCAACGTCATTGATCTCCACATCTCTGGTGGTGGTCTGCCTGTCCTTGCCAACCTTCAAGGCGCAAGGGACATCGGCATCGGTGACGATCCCGCACTCAAACTCTTGGTTCAGGTTACCACTGCCTACACCGGTGGCACCTCCCTCTCTGTAACCCTCCAAGGCGCAACCGACAACGGCTCTGGCGCCCCTGGCACCTACTCCACTTGGTACGTCTCGGCAGTCTACACCACGGCCCAACTTGTAGCCGGTGCACGTCTCCTTGACATGGACATGCCCCGTCCTCCCGCTGGTGTTGCCATCCCTCGCTTCCTTCGCCTAGTCTACACCTCAGTCGGCGCGGTGTCTGGCAACATCTCGTCCTTCATCGTCCTTGATCGTCATGATCAGATGTATCAATCAACCAACAACGCTGTGCTTGGTGGCTATCCACCGGGTATTGCGATTGCCAACTGAGGAGCCAATCATGAAAAAGCTCCTCCTTGCATCTGCGGCATTGGGCCTATTGGCCCTTTGTCCCGCATCGGCACAGATCAATGCTGTGCCTCAGATTGGCCTCACCACTGGCTATCTCCCCAAGGTAACCTACTCCTCGGCCTTCATCGGCCTAGTCCCACCTGCCTCGGCAACCGATGAAGTCTGCATCGCTGGCTCCGCAACCAAAGTCGTGCGTGTAGTACGCATGGTGATCGGCGGTTCAGCCGGTACCTTGGTCCAACTCCCAGTCACCGTGGTCAAACGTGCCACTGCTGACACTGGCGGTACCATTGGCACAACCACAGCTAACCCCGGTATCACAACCCAAATCGCCTCTCGCGATACTGGCCAAGCTGCCAACACCTCAGCCTCTGCGGTTCTTGTCTCCTACACCGCAGTGCCAACCATCAACGACGCCGCACCGGTTTATATCGATTCGGCAAACATGGCCTTGTCTGTCACCTCTGTAGCAACCCAACCAGCCATGACTGTCTTCGACTGGGGTCGTGACATTGAGAACAACGTCCAAGTCCCAACTCTTCGTGGCGTTGCCCAGCAACTGTGCTTGAACTTCAACACCATCTCAATCTCCTCTGGCGTGCTAAATGGCTCTGTCACTTGGATGGAGGAATAACCCATGCGTCGAATCCTAGCCCCAATCCTCCTCATCCTTGGCCTGTCCATTGGCCTTGTCTATGCCCAGAACGTTACCAAATCGGTCCAACTCTCTCAAGACCCTAGCGGACCGATTGGATTTGATACCCTACTCAATACCTACTTCCAAGGCCACATCCTTATCACTCCTAGTGTACGACCAGTACCAACTATTACATCTTGTGGCACTGGTTCACCAACCGTCGCCGGCACTGATGTGGCGGGCAAGATCACCACAGGTTCAGGTGCATCCACCTCCTGTGTCCTAACCTTTGGCACAGCCTATGTTACTGCCCCTGCTTGCCAACTCTCAACCGCTGTGACCAACGCTGGGCCTCTATTCCTAGCCACAACCACAACCACGGCAACCTTCAACTATGCCTCAGCAACTAGCTTGATCATTGCCTATAACTGCATGAGCTCATCATGAACAAGATCCTTGCACTTGTCCTGGGGCTTGCCTTATGGGCATCTCCCACACTTGCCGTCACCTCCTCAACTCCCATCGGTGACGCAGCCTACACCATGCTCTCCACGGATCAACGCGTCATTACCTCCGTGGCCCTCACCGCCGCACGTATCTGGACCCTGCCTTCCGCGGGTGCTTCTTGTGTCGGCCAAACCTGTCCCGCCATCTCCCTCGACGTAATCGATGTAATCGGTGGCGTGACCTCAACCAACACCCTCACCATCACCCCAGCCTCGGGCGAAACCATCAACGGAGCCACAACCTCCATTGTCCTCACCGGCGCATTCTCTCGCGTATCCCTAACCCCAACCAACGGCTCAAACTGGGCCGCAACTATCTCCGCATCCGATGTTCAAGTCTTCCAAACCGCTGGTGCCGCAACATGGACCGCACGCAAAGGCATTGCCTGGGCTAGAGTCCTCGCTTGCGGAGCCGGAGGAGGAGGCGGAGGCGCTGGAGTTGGTCCTGCCTCAGGCACTGCTTGGGGCGGAGGTGGAGGAGGCGGAGGTGGAGCTTGTATCGAGCAAGTCTTCCGCGCATCCGACCTCGGCGCCAGTCAAGTCCTCACCATTGGTGCTGCTGCGGCTGCTGCGGCTAATACCGCATCAGGAACCGTCGGCGGCAACACCTGCTTCGGCGGAACAGCCGCTTGCGGTGGCACACCAATCATCCAAGCCTTTGGCGGGGGTGGAGGTGGTGTTGGCCTAACCGGTGCTGGTGGCTCTGGAGGTGGCTCAGGTGGTGGCTTTGCCGCAGTTGGCAACGTTGGCACATCCACTGGTGGCGCTGCTGTCTTTGCTGGTGGCGCTGGTGGATCATCTCTCACCGGCGGCACTTCTCAAAGCATCGGTGGTGGAGCCGGTGGTGCTGGTGGTACAGCCGCTGGCGCCGCTGGTGTGGCTGGAGGTGATTCTACCTTCTCCGCACCGGGCGGAGGTTCTGGTGGTGGTATCACAACTGCCCCCGCAACCACTGCTGGCGGAGCCGGAGGTAGATCCACAGGCTGCAACACTGCCCCTGCTGGCGGCGCTGTAACCTCCTCAGCCACAACTCCAGGTGTCTCAACCGCCGCATTCGCTGCCAACCAAATCGGTTGCGGTGGCGGTGGAGGAGCATCCTCAACCCTATCCACAATCAACCCAGGTGCTGGCGGTGCTGGTACCCATGGTGGTGGTGGCGGTGGAGGAGGCGTAGCCTGTATCTCTGGTGGCGCCTGTACTGCCGTTGCCACAACCGGCACTGGTGGCAAAGGCGGTGACGGATTCATCGCTGTAACCTCTTGGTAAGGATCAACCAAATGCGAAAGCTAGTAGCGGCATCTATCCTTCTCTTCGGGCTGGCATCGCCGCTGCTGGCCCAGCAATTCCCAATCCAAGGCGGCGCCAACGTCGTCCCTCAAGCCGGATCATTCTCCAACGGCTCCCAAGGTGTCCCTATCGGTGCCGTTCCCACTACCAACGGTGGTTGGGTTCAGAACTGGCCCGATCAAACCAAACAACTCTTCGTTGACGATTTCTCTGCCGGTACTCTCAATACCATCAATCGTTGGCAAACTCCAACCTCTGGGTCTGGCGGTACTGTTGCCTCTAACGCCGTGGGTCAAACCACCCTGGTTGGTAACACAACCGCTAATGGCTTCTCAGCCCTCACCACCCAACTGATCTTCTTCGACAAGAATCCCGGCTACGTCTTCTTCCAAGCCAACATCAACCTCTCCAACCCGTCCACAACCAACACCGTTGAATACATCGGCTTCGGCACAATCCCAACCACTCCCACGGCCGCAGCCTATTGCACCAACTGCGTAGGCTTTGAAGATGGAATCGATGGCAAGCTCCGTGCAGTAACCTGGGCCTCAGGTACCAAAACCATTATTGCCGACCTCTCCGTGGCTCAAGGCATAACCCCAGCCTCCACTCAATCCCTCTCCGGTGCAGTTGGATCATTCAGTGCAGGATGTGCTTGCACTCCGCAACACACCGACACTGGCTCTTACAAATACGTCATCTACTTCCGTGGTGACAACATCCTCTGGTACATGGAGAACCAAGTAAATGGCCAACTCCTTCTCGTAGCCTATACCACCCGCGGAGCCTTAGGCCCTGACGTTAACCAACTCCCTGCCTCATTCGTCGTCGTCAATAACACCGTAGGACCTACGGTGGGCTCGACGATGCAAATCAACCAAGTAACCGTCGGTGACTCCTCAGGCAATCCAATTACCGCAATCTCCACCATAGCTGGCTCAGCTGCATCTAGTTCCGTCCTCAAAGCCTCCCCCGGCCACTTAATCGGCGCATATGCCAATTGCACCGCCGCCTGCTGGCTTATGATCTTCAACTCCATCGCCGCTCCAAGCAATGGTGCAACCACCGCTGGAACCGCTGCCAACGCCTTGCAAGACTGTATTCCAATCGCCGCAGGTGGAGTTGGCGGTATCAACTACACTCCGCAACCCTTTGAGTTCTTCTCCGCTGGCATAACCGCCGCAATATCCTCCACCGCTTGCGGAACGCTAACGCTCTCCACCGTTGGCTTCATCCACGGAACAGTCCAATGAAGCGGCTCCTTTTAGCACTCTTCACCTTAGCTCTTATCACCGGGCCGCTTAATGCCCAAACCGTTACTTCCTCCGGTGTCAATGCTGGAACCAACCGTGTCCTTGGCACCCTTCGTACTGCCAACTTCAACATTACTACAGATCAAGCAATTCCAATCTCGGCCTTGGTCTATAACATCTCGGCAATCTGGATCACCAATTGTACAATCTCCATGACTACTGCGGCTGGAGGATTCTATCCAACAACTGCCAAGGGTGGTACTGCCTTAGTGGCTAATACCCAAGTCTACAGCGCCTTAACCGCAGCAACTGTCCTCTTAGCCGCTACCCTGAATGCAGGTGCTAACCTACCCACTACTCGTTCAACTACCTCACCTCTATATCTTTCCCTAACCACTGCCCAAGGCTCTGCAAGCACCTGTGATGTCTATATCCTTGGCCAAGACTTAACCTGAAAGGACCTACTTATGGCTCGCTGGCGTCTCTCCACTTCTCACTACCTCTCAGTCGAAAACAACGAATGGGAGTATAACGAAACCGACCGTGCTACGGGCAAGCAGATCCGTACTCGACTAAAAGTCCCTCTCCAACTCGATGTTGACGATCCCAATTGTTGGAACGTTCAATACCGCAATCCCCGAGGCGAGGTAGTCGCAGGGGAAATCATCGTCGCTAGGCGTACTGGCGAAGAACACAAGGACGACATCATCTTCATCGGCGACCCGACCCCTGACATGATCCCTGTCGATGACGAGGCCAAAGCCGTATCCGCAACCTTCTCCAAGCGTTGGGGAATGGCACCCAATGTCGACATGTCCTTCGGCCAACACGTCATGGAAAGCTTCCAAGCCGAGCAAGCCCGTATCCAATCCGAAGCCAACGTCGTCAAGATCGAGGGCATGGCAGAGATTATGAAAACCATGTCCGATATGCTTGTCCAAAACCAACAACTTATCATGGCCCTCGCTGCAACCAAGACGGTTGAACGGAGAGTGTAATGTCATCTCAGACTGATCTCGACCAAGGCGGGACGTTTCGCCAATTGGAACGAATCTACCTCGGTCCATCAGTTGGTTGGATTAACGTTCCGCAACAAGCTGTGCTGCCAATAGTTGCCACGGGGACCTATACCATCTCCCGTGGCACCAATCTAATCACCATCAACACCAACTCCAACGTAACCATCAGTCTCCCTTCATCCAAAGCCTCGGCGCAAACCCCTCAAGCCATCCCTGGCCAATGGGTTCTAGTTCCACTCACTATTGTCGACATTGGTGGCTTTGCCTCGGCCAACACCTACACTATCAACCCAAATGGTGCCGAAACAATCTCTGGCTTAGCCACCATACGTCTTAGTGCCAACTACGGTGCCTTTATCCTTAAACCCATTCTCGAAACTGGTGGATGGACCTTAACCCAATGAAACGTCTGCTTCTCACTCTAGCCCTATTTCTTCTACCTTCGGCAACCTGGGCCCAATGCAATGGCGTATTTCCCGCCAATACTGTCTGCGGCAACCTAACCGGCTCACCAGCAATTCCCTCTGCTCAGACCGCAGTTGGTACAATCGTAGTCGGCCCGGTATCATCTGTGGTTGGTGATGCCGCGGTTTGGAATAACACAGTAGGCACATTACTCAAAGACGTTCCATTTCTTCAAGTCTACGGCACACAATCTGCCAATACCTTCCTCTCCGGCCCATCATCTGGCGCAGTTGCCTTCCCCACTTGGCGCGCCATAGTCGCTGCGGATCTTCCCGCAGGTGTTCCATCCAATACTCTCCGCACAGTCACTTCTGGCCCAGATACCGTCTTAACCACAGATTGCGGTAAGGTCCTTCAAGAAGGTACTGGTTCTAGTGGCCTGTGGACAATCACCCTTCCCGCTGTCGGATCGTTCAGCGGTGTTTGCGTAGTCTCCATTTACAACGGCGATACAACCTCCCTTAATAGCAAACTCCTGTCTGGATTCCCAACCAACTGTTGGGTTGCGGCCAACTATGGCATATTTCCTGGCCAAATGCTCCAAGTCGAAATTATAAATGGCGCTTGGCAGGTTTCTAGTTGCCCAGGATTATACTCACCACGCACAGCGATGACACTATTCATCGATAATTCTGGATCGGATTCTCTTGGCGATGGTACTGCCGGTAGTCCTTTTGCTACTATGCAAAAGTGCATCAGTCTTTACGAACAAGCTGTATTCTATCCTATCGGCCTTACCCAACCCACATGCTCCCACACTGCATCCCAAACCATCACCGAAAGCGCCACTCATGTGGTGCCAATCCCTGGCACCAACACTTTAAACATCACAGGCAATGGCGCGGCATTCACATGGAAACCTTCCGGTTCCAACCCCCATGTGCTACTGCTAGGCAACGGTGCCAACATTCAACTAGCCCAGACCATCTTCTCCGGTGCCAGTGCCACTTGTTTCAGCAGCGTGCCCTTGCCCTGTGTGTTGTTCAAGATCCACAATAACGGCATCTTCGAAACCGTTGCCGCTACTGTCCAATGCGACAATACTGGCTCCGGTGGCTTTTGCATTGGCAGTGACCAAAACACCCAGGGTGGTGCTCAGTTCAACATCAACAATGGGCTTGTATTATCCGGCACCATCGGCAGTGTATTCGACTTCAATGGCGGAGCTAGGCTCCTATTCAATGGCACCCTACTCGCCAGTGGCGGCCCAACCATATCCCAGATCGTCGGCGCCAGGGGGCTTTCCAGTGTGGTGTTCGCTGGGAACTTCCTCACTGGTGGGTCGTTTGGTGCCGCTCGCCAATGGGCGATTTTGAATGGGGCTATTCTCTGCAACTCTAGTGGCACAGCTATCCCTGGATCAACAGCAGGTATAAATACTGCGGCAACGTTTGCCGCAGGCGTAATTGTCAATAGCGGTGTGTCCGCAGGAGGTTGTTAGTGGTCGACGAACTAGAATACAAACTCGACGACTCTGTTACTGAACGAGACTTACTCTTTCGTATCTATCGTGAACTCACTACAATCCGCCAAGGTATGACCAAAGCCCTATACGCCATGGCAGAGGCAGAGAAGGAGGTCCCTGAGAAGATGCGACGGTTCATGAACTACTACCACGACGTGGTTCATGTAAAGGCTGCGTATGTTGAACTTGGACTGACACCACCAAGGGAGATTGATCAAGAGATGGAACGTAATCACGACCGAGCTTTGCAAATCCTCCACGATCTCCATTCCGATGGTGGTCATTTTGAAAAGGTTCGGCGTGAGATGACTACACATTCTGTTAAGCCACGTTATGACCACACTCGCCAAATCGCCAAACCAAATGGAGAAGCCAAATGAAACAAGGCCGAGCAACGCGTGATATGAGCGAAAGCTCCAAGACCGAACCAGTGAGCCGTGGGGTTAACCCTGCCTACACTGCTGAATTAGGCATTAAGCAAGTCCGCACCAACTCGGTGCCGATGTATGAAGGTCGAGGGCTCAAAGCCCCGATGGTAAGCCAAGCCACTCACAAAGCCGGCTCACAAGGAAAGAGGTAATACCATGATGGACGTGAATGAGATTGCGGCCCTTCTTCATATTCAGAAGGAAACTCGGGATCAGCCTAGCTTGAAGGCCATCCACGATGCAGCCATGCGGAAGCTTGTGGAGCATAATTCATCGCATACCGAGGCTCCCAAGCCCGAGGAAATCCCACCCACTGCCGGACCATTGACCCTTGGTGCCGTGCAAGAGGGTGCCGATGATGACGAACCCAAAACCAACGGAAGGCGAATCTAATGTCCCTCACTCGCGATGGCGGTAAGCCTAACGTTGGCGATGTCCGCAACTACATGGCTCCGCAAGGGCCCAAGAACATCATGGATGGCAATGGCCCTGGGCTCCATGGTGACAACTTCGGCAATGGCCAACAGCCCTCCGGCGGCCAGTCTTCTGGCTCCGTTGGACTTGGTGGTGACAACTGTGGCGTCTGTGGAAGCCAAGGAAAGCGATAACCAATGACCGCGCTTGTAGACATCTGCAACCGATCGCTACAAGTCCTCGGCACCCGCACGACCGTTGCGGCAAGTGAGGTTGGACCTGGATCGACTCCACTCTCCAACGAAGCCATTCAGTTCAACCTTATCTTCGCCAACGCTCGAGACGACCTGCTCCGCAAAGCACCATGGAATTGTGCGATGCGGACAGCCAACCTCACCTACATCACCTCCTCTCCCGGAACCCCTGAAAACACCTCAGCTGCCACAACCCTTTGGGCTCCGGGCCAACCGCCACCTCCATGGGCCTACGAGTACCAATACCCCATTGATTGCCTACGCCCAGCATTCATCATCCCCTCAACCCAAACCGGCTTCACCAGCGGAATCCCAATCACCACAGCCGTAACCGGTGGTGCCTCATCATATTGGTGGGGCCAACCAATCCGTTATGCTGTGCAAACCGATTACTTCGTACCTATTACCGCTGCCGCAGTTGCCAATGGCGGAACTGGATACAATCTCCAAGACATCATTACCCTTGCCTCCACTCCTCAGGGTTCCGCACCAATCGGCACACCAGTTCAACTTATCGTATCCACCGTCGGCGGAGGTGGCGTAATCACCTCCGTTGGTATTCAGAATGTAATCAATGGCGCTGCTGGATCGGCTGGTGGATCATACTTTCAAGTCCAAACCAACCCAGTTGCCCAAGGCTCCACTAATGGCACTGGTACAGGTGCTACCTTTAATCTCACCACTGGTCCAGTTGCTCCGCAACGGGTAATCCTTACCAATCAGGAGTTCGCCACACTTAGCTACGTGGCCCAAGTCACTGATCCAAATGTAATGGACTCCTTATTCCAAACCGCTTGGATCAACCTCATTGCTAGTGCCATGATGATGGCCCTTAAAGAGAACTCCAGAGACAAGGCCAATTCCCTAATCAAACTCGTCAACGAAAAGATCATGGAAGCTCGTGTTGCTGATGGCAATGAAGGCCTTGTGATCAACGACGTGACCCCTGACTTCATCCGCATCCGAGGCAATGCATTTGGCAATAGCTATACCTCTGGGCCATATGATGGCTTTCAATGGGGTGATTGCTTTGGTATGTACTAATGGCTGAACAACACATCCAAGCATCCTTCAACAGCGGCGAATGGAGCCCTAAGCTCTATTCCCGCGTTGACCTTGCCAAATACAAATCCGGTGCAGCCTTACTCCTAAACTGGTTTGTGGACTATCGCGGTGGAGCATCCACCCGAACCGGAACCAAATACATCCTCCAATGCTACAAGTCCGCAACCGCTGTCCGTCTAATCCCTTTCCAAGCCTCCTTCACCGTCGGCTATATTCTCGAGTTCGGTGATCGCTATGTGCGGTTCTTCTTCAACGGCGCACCGGTACTTGAATCCGGAATCTCAATAACCGCCGCAACCAAAGCCAATCCCTGCGTCATAACTGCCGTTGGCAATACCTATACCATTGGCGATTGGATATTCGTCGCCTCTGTTGGTGGCATGACTCAACTCAACGGACGATATTTCTCAGTCACCAACGTTGCGGGCAATAATGTTACAATCGCTAATTTGAACGGTGTTGCCATTGACTCAACTGCCTTCACCGCATACACCGCAGGTGGTACATCCGCGCGTGTTTATACCATCGTCTCTCCCTATCTCGCAGCCGATCTTGCTAAGATTAAATACGCCCAAAACGTAAACCAAATGGTGCTTTGCCATCCAAGCTATCAGACCTATATCCTAACCCTAGTAACCGCAGCCAATTGGAACCTGTTGCCAATTGTAATCGGCACCAGCGCCACAGCACCAGTTGCACCTGTAATTAGTAGTACAGTTGGCGGCGGAGCAGTTGGATATTCCTACGTAGTCACATCAATCGATGGCAATGGACAGGAATCTTCACCCAGCGTAGCCGGGGCTATAACATCCCAAGACATGCGTACTGTTGCCATGTCCATCGCCATTCAATGGAACAACGTTGCCGGAGCAGTTGGATACAACGTCTACAAATCCGATGTTACTTACTTCGGCTCTGTTCCTGCTGGTCAAACATACGGATTCATTGGCTCGGCAACCACTCCTAGGCTAGATGACTCTAACATCACCCCAGACTTCGCCCAAACTCCACCAATCGCCAAGAATCCATTTCAAGGCTCTGGGGTTGATCATGTTAATGTCACCGTCAATGGCACTTATACCACAGTACCCACAGTATCCCTAACCGGTGCCTCATCTACCATTGCCGGTTCCGTGTCAGCTATTTTACAAGTCACGGGCACACCAACAGTCGGCGCTGGCGGTGCGGGTTATGTGATTGGCGATACTGTTTCACTCACAAACGGAGTTATTCTAGTCGTCAAAACGGTAGCTGCTGGTGTTGTCACCGCTTGGCAAGCTATTACCGTTGCGCCATCTAACTCCGGTGCCGTATCCTCAGGCTCAACCCCGGCTAATCCAGTGGCCCAAACTTCAACCTCCGGAGTTGGCGCTGGCGTAACAGCTAATCTAGTCTGGGGCGTTACACAAGTTCAGGTCCTCAACTCCGGTGCAGGCTATCTATCCGTTCCCACCGTTACCTTCTCCGCAGGCATAGCCGCAGCTACTGCTGTTCTTTCAACCAGTTCCAATGGCTTCCCATCTATTCCAGCGTTCTTTCAACAACGTCTAATTTTGGCTGGCCCAACGGCTTCGCCACAAACATTCTACATGTCCCAACCTGGGGCGTACTACAACTTCAACGTCTCCAGCCCGCCTCAGGCAACCGATTCTATAACCGCAACGCTTGTCTCGGGCCAACTTAATACAATCAAATCCATGGTTAGCCAAACCACAGGACTGTTAGTCCTAACCGATCGTGCTTCTTGGTTAGTCAATGGTGGCTCTCCTGGCTCGGCCATTACCCCAGCCGCCTTAGTCGCCAATGCCCAAAGCTTCAATGGCGTTAGCGATATTCAACCCATTATCGCCAACTACGATGTGCTTTACGTTCAAGCCAAAGGCTCAATCGTCCGCGATTCCTCGTATAACATCTATGCCAATGTCTACACAGGCACAGACATCTCCATCCTAGCTTCCCATCTCTTCTATGGCTTCTCCATCACCAGTTGGACATGGGCTGAAGAACCATTTAAAATGGCTTGGGCAGTGCGATCTGATGGCACTATGCTAACTCTTACCTTCCTCAAAGAACAAGAATTCATCGGCTGGGCCCATTCCACTACAGTCGGTGGCTCGTTTCAATCCGTTACTTCAATCACTGAACAAAGTACTCTAGCAGGCACAGTTGACGCTGTTTACTCCATCGTCCAACGAACCGTCAGTGGCTTCACCGTTCAATACATCGAGCGCTTTGCCGAACGAATCTTCACCGCAGGAGTCACCGATGCTTGGTGTGTCGACGCCGGTCTTCAATACACTGGTGCTCCTACTACTTCTTTCTCTGGTGCTGAACATCTAGCTGGCCTTACGGTTACTGGTCTTGCGGACGGAATTATCATCGCTCCGTTTGTTATGCCAGCTAGCGGACAGTTTACCCTCGGAGTTGCAGCCGCCAAGGTAACAGTCGGCATTGGCTATACCTGTGACCTCCAAACCCTTGCAGTCGATCTTGGCGAACCAACCATTCAAGGCCGAGTAAAGAAGATCCAAGACGTAGACGCACGTGTGGCTGAGACTCTTGGGCTAAGTGTTGGCTCAGACTTCACTACCTTGGTAGCCATGAAAGACTTAGTCCGAGGTAACATCAGTTCTATGCTCACTGGTCTCCCTTCCCAAGTCGTCACTGATCTCGTCACAGGTGATGCCAAGTCCATCCTTGACCCAACCTATACCGTCTATGGCCAAACTTGCTTTCGCCAATCGAATCCTTACCCCGCCACTTTATTGGGTGTCATATTGAATGTAGATGAACATCAAGCCAAGAGGACTGGGGGATGATTAAGTCTATTAATCTTATACCTCGGTCAGAGCGATTGGGTTTATTGCCTAGTCTCAATCCACAATCGGATGCCGAGCGAGATGTTATCGTTCAATATCTTCAGGGCTCAACCTGTGTATGGGCTGCTGAGGTTGACGACAACATCATCTGCATATTCGGCA
>Ga0307509_10000928_pt1 | contig 50138 bp, 31 predicted proteins | sample 10_EM_MG_FD_202245 | JGI IMG/M metagenome (GOLD analysis project Ga0307509, IMG submission 202245) | Populus trichocarpa ectomycorrhiza microbial communities from riparian zone in the Pacific Northwest, United States - 10_EM | ecosystem: Host-associated > Plants > Roots > Unclassified | place... | reverse complement strand
TCTAATTAAAATAAATAAGATAAAAACTAACATTTAAAGACGTTGACTTACAGCTTGAAAAAATTCGCTAATAGCTGGTAGGTTATTCCCCTGAACTGAGCGGACATAGTCAAGAGGTTGACAATATCGGGTTTTTACATTAGGGTGCCGCTTATAGAAGCCACGCAGCCATGTGGACCCAAGAGTACCATTTGGAACCCGCTGACGATAAATATACGTTCCAATTTGTCTGAATGTATAGACACTTGGTGGAAACCCCCACTGCTTAAGCTGAAAGGCTCTATCTATCAATGCTGTCTCTTCTGCTGGTGTCATTCGCTGCTTCTTCTTGTCTGAATCCTCTTTTGGCTGTCTGCCTCTCTGTTCAATAAACTCTCTTGTTAGCTAATTCTCCACTGCTTCTTCCTCTTTATTTTTCTTTATTTTTTTTATTTTTTTGGGCCATACTTTTCGGTGATTAAATGTTGTATATGGGATATCAACCGCCTGAGCAGCCTCCTTTTGTGATACCGCCTCACCCTTTTCTAATATTTCCATTCCAATCTGTTCTCGTAGGTCTCGCTGCATGTTTGGATCGTTAATTTCCTTATGTTCTCATTGAATACCAATTAGATTTTTTCTTTTCTATATATTCTTCCAAGCTCATACTCCTCATTTTGACGTCACCTTTTTACTCTCACACTAGCTATTTACATCTGTCTTGGCAGATTACTCACCACAATCTCGCCGAGGGGGTCAATCTCGCCACCGGCACGGTCGGTCTATATTCAGAGGTTACGACCTCACCACAGGAGAGGGATACAGCATGCGCAACACACCATCCAACTAAGGGAAGGTCACGCCATACTCCCACACTGGTAGTAGGGAGACTTGGCTGGTTCGACGCATTAGTTGCTAGGCCAAGAAATTCTCTGCAAACAGTTTAGTGGGGGTATCCGAATACTTTTCCAGGCGGGTATTTACCCGCCTAGAAGCTACTTTATCTTTACTCGTAAACACTTCCCACAAATCGATAGTCCCGTAATGGACATCTCAAGTGTGATGTAGAGCCAAATGCCTAGGCTATTCAGTGAAGTTGAATTGACAAAAAAGCATGTAGTTTGATAGAAGGGAAAAAGGGAGGATAAACGGTTTTGTTTGGCGACTAATTGAGATTAGTCTGATTTTTGAAATCTCACATTGGCGACCGTAGCCCAAATGATTTAACCGGTATTAGGGGGGGGATTTCGCAATCAAGAATTCGGGATCTTTCAGGTTGTCGCCACAGCAACAGGTCACAGGTTAGGGCTCATGTCCCATCTAAGCGATAGCTAGAGATAAAAATTCTGTTATCTAAGCGGAAAGATACGGACTTTTTTTGGTGAGGTAAACAAGCACTTGGGATGGCAACCATGTGCTAAAACGCTAACAAACCGCACTAGCTAACATACTTTTATCCCGACTTTTCGTAATACTGTATTTGCGAAATCCCACTTTTTCCAATCAGGCTATTGTCACAGTAAACAAGCCGGTCACAACGATAGCGATCCCGAATTCTGGATTGCGAAATCCCCCTATTGTGCCTTGACAAAATTAACCCAACACCCCGGAGACCGAGGCAACACATAGCTCCCCCCAACAAACACTCCTAAAAAATCATTACCATCCAATAGATACATTGTAACTTAATTTCTCGTGCTTTTCTTTGCTATTAAAGCTGATGATATACTAAGTGTGGGTTGCTGCATTGTATTTAATCCTTTTAGATTATTTTTATTGATTGATGTTAGGGCAAAGATTATGAGTGGTCCTTCTTTTTTGTTTGGTTAATCTTATCACCGCACAATAAATGGACTGTTGCTCTTAGGACTTTGATATTATATGGACTAGTGCCCCGTTCCACTCCTGTCAATCTAATGACCCTCTCACCTCACCAGCTAAACCCTTCTAATTCACCTGATGCACTATGATACTAGGCAGCCATCCTACTTTTGCTACCCTAGTGCCTCCTTTGCCGAACCAGCTAAATCTGCCTACTAGGGCGACTTCTTATTTTTCCAAAGAGAATCGTCGGCCTCCTCCTCCTTCTTCTTCCGACTACAACTAAAGTTATAACCATCACAACCTCACGATCTTAGTGGCACGCAAAACTCATCGTACAATGGAGGCCTCTATTGCCAGTTTATCCCGGTATCAGATATCAGCATTCTTTCAGAAGCACTCTTCCCCAACGCAGCAAGAATGCGACGCAGAGGCTAAACGCATCACGGGTACGTCTGTCCGCTCAACAGCCCTACAAGGCGGAACCAGTTACACCGTTGTTGGTGGGGCGGTTATCGTCCAGTTTCGAGCTGCCGATTATGCTCTAGACCTCCAGCTTCTTGAATGCGCTGAACAAGCCTACGTGGGCTACACGCCAGACCATGAGAGTGTTGGCAAGTTAGGTGAGCTTCACATCTACACGATGAACGACATTAGCGGGGTCTCGATGTATCTTGCACGGGTCCAATTGAAACAGAACGATTGCTACCTCATGCAACAAACCCTGCAAGACTATGCCAGGTTTGGCGATACCAGCATCTGTTGTACGTCTCAAAGGAAATTGTGAGGCTGAAAGTAGGGATATAGATTCTTTGCGTCGGCTTGGCATAATACCCCGGATGGGATGATATGTCCAAGCCGCGAGGTGCTATTCGCAGACTACTCATCGCAGCTCTCGCAGCTTTCACAGGGGCTACCCACACGTTATCGTCCAACTCTAGACTGGCTCATCCCGCAACTCCCACAGATATTTGCCTCCGACTGGCCAATGGTACCCAACCACATTGACCTCCTGGAGAACAACATCCACGTGGACCCGAACACGGGTAAGCTCACTGGTATCTGCGACTGGAAGGACACTAAGATTAGCCCATTTGGAATGTCCCTCGGAGGTCTCGAGACCATGCTCGGGGTCGGGATCATTCTCAAGAAAACGATAAAGCCCATGACCGGCTGGTGCTACCATGCCAACAAGCCGACCCTCTGCAAGTTATTCTGGGAGGTGTTTTACACCGCCATGGGAAATGTCTCCCAAGAGCAGAGGGATCGTATTGAAGTTGCCAGATTGGTTGGCCTCTTCCTGGCCTATGGCTTCGAGTACGATGAGGGTGGGAACAAAATTCCTGCCAGGGAGGAAAGCGATGGCTTGGGGTACCTGGATGGGGTTGTTCTGGGCCTTTCGGCTTCAACTTGATTGATTGGCAATGTCGACCTATAGTTCTCGGACCATATGTCATGGTCGGTTGAGTGAAATATGATACCCGTTCAAACACACCAAAATAAGCGAAATCTCTTCTCAACAAAGTCAGCAGCACAAGATCCTTAATACCAATAGTTACTAAATTTCGTTTGTAGGCAGCTAGGGACTGAGAGATTGAGTCCATATTAGTTTAGTGGCAATTAATTGTGAGTTGGACCTTTGTGTGAGCGGGCTGGACAGCCAATCGTGTGCAACTTAAGTCCCTTGGCATCCTGTTCTATTTCATTTAATTTCATTTCGTCTCTCCCCCCCCCCTTTCCCCAGCAGCCGCCGCAGATCCACTCTCATGCAGCTGACCGGCTCGGTTCCGCCGATCCGCGTCCCACCCTTGTTGACCTCAGCTGCATCTCAGCGCACACGCCTAGCTTTTGATGGAGTAACCCCATCGTAGTACGCAAGTTCCGGGTACACTTGTGAGCGTGAGCCGGATGGCCACCATGTCGGGAGTGACTGGTGTCTCCAGTATTTGTGTGGTAGAGAGCCCACTGTATGAGTGGCTAGACAAACTGTATTTAGTCTCAGCTGCGTTCCTTTCTCTGTTACAAGAACATCCTCATCATAGTCATATACATCGGACATCAAACACATCTCGGTTTCCTATGACACCTTGTTCCGGGTTCTTTCCGACGATACAAGCCTAGAGGGAGTGTCACAAGGGTGCTTGTGCGGCGGTAGATTTCCCTGTGCTAGGCCAGACCTCCACCAGTGCGTTCCCGGCGGAGTTGCAGAACCCGGAATCCGTCCCGCTCTGAGCAAATGACGGACGGACTAGACGCTTGGGAATACTGCGTTCAGCCTACCACACACAAGCATGGCTTTATCGTTCGGACAAAGGCTTCACGTAATGCCAGTATTCCTTTGAGATTAAGGCAGCACAGGAGCAATACAACATGAAAGATTTGGATGAGGGGAGGCTATGGACCGCAAGAGTTTTGCGATGTTCCTCTGTCTTTTATTAGTTGGAAGGTTTGTGGAATGGAAATGGGGATAGATCTGTGTCACGACGGATGGAAGGAAGGCTTTGTTTATATTCCAGTCTTTCCTACTATTAGTCCGTTCCACTAGTTCAGCATCATAAACATAGGCAAGCGTTTGAATGAGAAGAAGTTACCGTACGTACGAGTACCGTACTCTAGGTTGTGTGTTGGCGATCAAAGGTTTTTATATTGCTTACACTTGGCTTTTCATTTTCGTTTTGCCTCCACTGTTTCACCATTTAATTTCGCCCTTTCATTGTCGTCCTAGCCACCGTTTATTATACAGTTTATGCAGTTCTGCAGGTTGGTGTTTGCCTGTCTTCCGTGTCACTCGTTGTTGAAAATCTAAGACATGCTTATTTTCGTCATCGTTGGTCGCTAGCTCAAAATGGTTAGGCAGGATGCACACCAACCGCCTTCAGCCTCCACTGCAGATCGCGGCGATAAGCGAATTTTAAGAGTTTTTACTGTCTGATACCGGTAAGGGATGGATGGGGATGAGTGGCGCCTTCGCTTCGCTCCTGCAGAAGGGGATTACCGTATGATATTAGCGTATCTACGGTAGTCAGGAATGGAATCCTGGTAGTGTACCGGTACTCGAGTACAGTAGCTAGAGGACGCTAGACAGAGTTGCCCTATTGCCATGGTCCGGTCACGGGACTATCAGAGTAGAAAGTTGAACCTGGGGGGGAAATGGGGGGGAAATGGGAGGCTTTGACTAGCTGAATACGGGGGCGATGGGATGGGTTGTTCTCGCGGGCCTAGAAGAATGACGCACGGGGGTGGCTGGCCTCGTCGCTTCTGATACGGGTGTGGATGAGTGTCTTTGTGCATTGGTACAGTACCGGTACTTGTGAGCGGTGGGTTGTGGGTTACGGGAACTGTTGCCAGCCGTTGTGGCGAAACGTATGATATGGCACCCGTGAGAGTGGCTTCGGAGAATTCTGGTTGAGCAGAACCAAGGCTGAACAGGGTCATGCTGTGGGTGGGAGACATTCCCATCCTGGCGCCTCCACAGGGAGCCTCGGCTATAGGGAGTTTAGTGAAGATACCGCATTCACTAGTTCTATCTTACCAGTACTAGTGCTCGAGTACCGTACTCGTACCATTGTTGTGCACCTTAAGAGTTAGAACCTTAGAACCTCTCTCATGGCACCGGGCATTCACCAATCTTTTCAACATGCGAAAACAGCGTCTGTAGAATGGAATTTCCAAATTCGCTTCTGGAAAGTTCTTTCCAAGTTAATTGGTTGTTGGACCATATTTGCGGAGCAATCCTCTTTTTGGTCTTCCGATTGGGGCTGCGGAGGGCTTAAAGGTTGGAGGACTGTGAGACTTGTGGAAGAGTTTCTGCTGAATAATTAGCCAAGACACTTCCTAATTAACGGTTAGAGCTCAAGGTTATATTGGGACTGGTGCGCATGATCCGACGGACCTCGGCACTCGACCTCTAACCCCCCCTTTCTTTTCTTTTTCCATCTGCTTTCCCCTTACTTCACATCCACTAGCTGGCCGAACTACCTCGACTGCAACACTAATAGTGGAATTATAGACAAATAGACAGACAAGATGCAGCAAAAAATGCTCACGGGAAAGGACGTTGCCGAGCATAATAATATAGACTCTTGTTGGATCATTCTTCATGGGAAGGCCTATGACGTGACGGAATTCCTATCAAAACACCCCGGGGGCCCGATGGTCATCTTGGAGTACGCTGGTAAAGATGCCACCGAGGGATTCGAGCCAATTCATCCTCCGGAAATCCTTGATGAGGTATTGCTCCCCGCAATTAAAGATTCTTTCTATTGCAATGCTCATCGCACTAATTTTTCGGAATGTCAGCACCTCGATCGGTCCAAGCACCTCGGCCGGGTAGACATGTCCACGGTGACAGCGGAGGAGAAACCCTTCGACCCAGATGAGGAATCTCGACAACAGCGCATCGCTTCGAGGCCCCCGCTGGCTCAATGCTTCAACCTGCATGACTTCGAGTCCGTTGCCAAGCAGGTCATGAAGAAGATCGCGTGGGCCTACTACTCCTCCGGAGCCGACGATGAGATCACCCTACGAGAGAATCACTCCGCGTACCACAAGATCTGGTTCCGCCCGCGCGTCCTCGTGGACGTGGAGAAGGTGGACTCGAGTACCAGCATGCTCGGGAGCAAGTGCGAGGTGCCGTTCTACGTCACCGCCACCGCCCTGGGGAAGTTGGGGGATCCGGAGGGAGAGGTGGTGCTTACTAGGGCAGCTGGTGGACATGGTGTTATTCAGATGATACCTACCTTGTCTTCCTGCAGCTTTGACGAGATTGTCGATGCGAAGAAGGGAGATCAAGTTCAGTGGTTGCAGCTCTACGTTAATCAGGATCGTGAGATTGCAAAGAGGGTTGTACAGCATGCGGAGAAAAGGGGATGCAAAGGCCTATTCATCACGGTTGATGCTCCGCAGCTTGGGCGTAGAGAAAAGGGTACCCCACTTGTCATTTGCCTATTAATTGTTTCGCCCAGTGCTAAACTCCACAGATATCCGCACCAGGTTTAACGGTGCAGCCTCCGATATCCAAGAAAGAACCCCAGGCGCCATGGACCGCTCGCAAGGCGTCGCGCGTGCAATCTCCGGTTTCATAGACCCCAGCCTCTCCTGGAAAGACATCCCGTACTTCAAATCCATTACGAAAATGCCCATAGTTCTCAAGGGCGTGCAGCGCGTCGAAGACGTGCTAAAAGCCATAGAATACGACATCCCGGCCGTCGTACTTTCCAACCACGGTGGCCGTCAACTCGACACAGCTCCCAGCGCGGTTGAGATTCTAGCGGAAGTCATGCCCGAACTGCGCCGTCGCAACCTCCACGATAGAATAGAAGTCTACATCGACGGGGGCATCCGGCGCGCAACTGACATCATTAAGGCCCTCTGCCTCGGCGCAAAGGGCGTCGGCATCGGCAGACCGTTCCTGTACGCTATGAGTGCGTATGGTGAACCGGGTGTGGTCCGCGCTATGCAGTTGCTCAAGGACGAGTTCGAGGTGGGAATGAGACTCGTTGGTGCTAAGAGTGTTGATGAGTTGGGGCCTGAATTGGTGGATGTTAGGGGACTTGGCGTGCACAGTGTGCCCACGCCAGCGGATTCCCTGTCGTTTGACGTTTACGACAGGCTGGTTGTGCCACCTTTTGCTGCAAAGTCAAAATTGTAGCCTGTTTGATTTACCGGGGTTTCATTTTCTCTTGAATCGAGTTGGACCGAAGTGGTAGATGAGCCATGATATTTGCATGTATGATAGATATTATTAAGATATGAAGCTGGAATGACTTTATCTAGAACACCTTGTTTTGCGCCTTACTTACCAAAGGCTTTCCTTTGATACTCGAGTAACTTTATCATACATTTTTACAACCACTCCCTTGGCGTTCTTGTGCTAAATATGGTAATCTCGCTTCTCTTAATCAGAGCTAAACCCGCAACTCTCATCATTGATTCCCATCTTTTTCACCATTGACCAACAGGCCTTTCTTAACAACCACTTGAATGGCTCATTTCCTTCCCACCCCTTCGAATTGTTCAAGCTTGGGCAAATAGAATAACAAGAAAAGAAAAGAGAAGAGAAGAGAAGAGAAGAGAAGAGAAGAGAAGAACGATGGATTCAAACCCTCAATACACAGCGGGTGTAGCAGTTTTTCTTTTTCTTTATTAATTTGGGGAGGAGGAGGTGTAGGGTAGTGTCCATCCGGGATGATATCATATTCGATTTCTATCCAATGGATTATTGGTGCATGCCCCAGTAAGGGGGAATATCGAATATAAGAGGCACCACCGGTATCCTATGCCTATGGGTTCTTTTTTTCTGTTATAGGGCCCTAAATTCCTAGTGTTTACAGCTTTTGCTGCGGTAGAGGTATAGGGGGTTGAAGAGTTGGCGGTGTTTCCTTCCTGCTCAAGTCTGTGCGCTCCTTTACGGCGGCTTGGGTAGATTAAGGGCGGTGATTTAAACCTTCGAAGAGCCAGGGAGGGGAGAGGATTGATAGGGTAGAGTTTAAGCTGAGAAGTATGTAAGCACTTATCGCTACTATAGCTATTCCTGCTTCCTTACTTCTGTGAACAGGGCTGGTTTTGGCAAAATATGTCTATGAAAAGGGGTCTTTCCTCCGCACCTTTCTTTATTTCCTTGTACACTTTCTTCTTCCCTCGACACAACTGCTGCGATTACCGTGGGTGGGGGGCGCCGTAGCTTTGGGGAGCCCCAGGACTGAAAGGATGACGGGAATATATATCAATAACTCTGGATAACGAACGCCGCCTCTCTTTTCTTGTATTTGATATTTTTTTACCCGCTTTTTTTATATATAGTATAGTGTTATGTATAACAAATGAGCTGATAAGAATGATGTACAATATTAAATATGATACTCTAGGGGCTCGGAAGATGACAAACTCAAATGATGGTGATGCTTAAAAAATAAATAAACAAGTTTCTTCATCTGATTGTTCCTTGCTGTATTATGGGAACTTTGAGAACAGGTATGGTGATCATAAAGCTGTTCTGATGAGACGAGACTCTAGCTTATTGCAATACAAGGAGGAGGAGGGAATGCAAAAATTGGAAAGGGGGCCTCGGGGCGGGCCAGCGAGATGTTGTCGAGGGAGGAGTGGGGGGGGGGGCGCACATCTGGAAGGGAGATGCTATGGACGAGTGGTAGTGAGGGAGGGGGAGCTGAATCTTGAGATGGGCGCGCGCTTTTTTCAAAAATTTGAGTTATGATTACACAGCACATAGCATTCTTCCTTATAAATTTATAATTTTCTAGACTCTCAAGTATTCTTCCTGCCCCTCCATTTAAGTATATCACCGCCCTTTTCTGTCCTCCATCCCGCTCAGATCACACTACCAAGGCACCCCCGCCCACCGAATCTCCCCTCCAACACCCCCTCGATGGTCAAGTCCGATAGTGGAGAGATCTCTCGAGAGGATACTCAAGCTACTCCATTGATAACCCCCCTATGCACTTCCGGAATGATCTACCGCCATAGCTGACATTTTGAGGTCTGCCAACCTTTTCATTGGTGTTCTCCTAGGTGAGATAAGAGCTTTCGGAAATCGTGAAGGGGCAATTACAATGGGTATCGAAAAGTTGCCTCCGGGAATCTATTAACAAAGTCATGTTAATGGCATATGAGCACATGCTGTCCTGTTGCTAGGCCAAGGGGGGGGGGTGTAACTTCCAAGAACAAGGGAAGACTGGAGGCCTGCCAGAATATACAGTTTAATACTGCGCGAGAGCCGAAGAGTGTCAGCCGGGTACCTACTGATAAAACAGATAGCGTTCCCCCGGCCCCTGCCACCCTTCAAGACAGCCGTACTTTTATTCTTCTGCCTTACTCCCGACAAATTTCCAGGCCTTTTCAACCTAATCTGCTCTAGTACTGGGCATCACAAGTCATGCTATATTCCAAATACTGTTAATCCATCCGGTCGACAGTAATGAATTCTGGCGTGACCTTCAGCAGAGAATCACAACCATTCACTCGTATGTATGCCACCCCAACTCCCCAATTTCACAACCCTCTCCCCCCAGCAAATCACACTACAAAATAGCCGCTATTATACATACACAGTTAGTGAAGAACCCACCATAGCAAATCAGCCCAGCGGACCCAAGCCCAAGCACACTGTACCTCATCCCTCCCTCCCCCTCCCTCCATGCAATCCCACCCACCAGCTCAGCACAGAATTATAAATCCCTTCATGTGCAAAAGCCAAAATCTCCTTACAATATGTTACCATGATTCTCCAACAAAGATGATAATATCGAAAAATATGTTGGTTGGTTGGTTGGTCCCCCTACACACATGCAGTAACATAAAACCTGAGCCTTTTTGGCAAATAGGTGTAAATAAAAATGTTCATATTATCTAAGTTAGATGGTATCATACTGTAGTGGGGGTTTGTGGCTCAACATAGTAGAAAGCTTTTAGTTTGTTCCGGATTAGCAGACTCGTAAAAAATATGCTCCAAGTATGAAACTGTGAATTAGGGTGCACGAGCTACAAGTGTTCTGAACTGAGCAGCCCGTCAGTCGGTCCTGGGCTAGGATGAAGACAGACGACATTATGTCTTCCTGTTTTGTCTTTTTTCCAAACTTGAACTTGTCTTGCAACTCACGGCTAAGGACTAGTGCCCAACTGTCCTCCGCGAGAAATGTCTCACACCAGCAGTCCAGCAGTCCCCCACAGCTCCCTGCAACCCCCATATCTTCCTTGGTCTTGAAAGTCACCGGGGATCACCTAGTTGTCTCCTACCATTTTTTGTATTCTTCCGTTTTTTATTATGTCTACTGCCGTATTGTTCGCTTTGGTTTTTTTGGTGTTCTTTCCTTGCTACTCGCTTTTCTCGCGGTAACTCGGTTTGGATTGATGGAACCGGAGATGGAAAATGCAAAGGATTGTTTCATCACAATGGTTGATTGTGTGAGAGGGGCTTTTTTTTATAGCAGGTTCTTGTGCAAGGGAAGATATTAGGAAATCATGGGGATGGATTTTTCGTGACCCATTGTTATTTTCACGTTTTACTATAATATGTTTCGGATGTATTTTCCACTTCTGGCGATCATGGGATATTGGGAGGGACCACTATCTGATAAGAATCCATTCCCTCAGGTGGTTAGGATAGAATGATAGAGTTCTTTTATTTGCCTTTTGCACAATTCTCCCACCTCTGTTTGGAACGGGATGTTAGGGAATGCCCCCCAAAAACTTTGCCGAGCAGTCCCCCGCACTCCCCAATAGTAGTCCCCTGGGCCGGTTTGTCTAACATTGTAGAGCCCGCCGTCCTTAGCAATGATGGCGACCATGATGTTTCCCGGACGAGGAAAGGCCGCCTTTTGCTGTCCTGTCCAGTCCAGAGCCCCCGGCCGTTGAGAACACTGACGAGCTATCATAGCAAGGTTTAGATACCGCTGTTGTGTGGTAAGAGGGAAGGCAAGCTTAGCCTGCATTCGTATCTCAACATCCCGGTAGGGCTAGGCTCGGTGTCTGGGAAGTAGAAAGGATGGTGCTGGTGCCATACTGGGTTGTCACCGAGAGGGGGGCATTGCATGTTAACAAGGCGAGCTCATATTAGATAGCGGACTTCTGCTGAGCCACAAATGTTAATTGAACCACAGAATTATGCTGAGTCGCAAAGCTAGTGTCCTATGATAAACTAGGAAGTTAATATCTTAAGCTAGAACTTTGGCATGAGTATGTAGGTAAACGGAGCTCTCGCTCTCAGTGCTGGCTTGTGTGAGGGTACTATGGGGTAGAAGAGTGGATCTATAAGATTTAAGTATTGTAATATGCGTATTTGTGCAGTTATATAGCATTCTGTAGGGTTATGTAAAGTTGGTGACTGCGGTTTGGAGCCTTAGTGGGGAAGACAATTTCAGAAGGTGGCTTTCCTCCACGGACCGCTGATATATAAATACAGGTAGTAGAGACGACGCGAGAGACAACATCCTTTCGAACGAACACCAACATCTTCTAGAACTAGAAAGGACGAACACCAGCACAGCGACAATCGATTCCTTTCTTATTCTTTCGATCTTGTTTTGTGTGAGCCTTTGTGGACCGCGGTAAGCTTGTTCCAATACGATCCTATTTTGGACACTCGATCCAAAAGGAAACACGAATTACTATTTTGACCCTTTGCCACACCATTGTGAGTTTGCCCCGCCCTTCCTTTGAGATGGGGGATATTGGTCCCTTCTGTAGTCTCTAAGCTAATACATTTTACTTCAGTACAGTAAAGATGTCACTAGAGGGAGCAGACGTTAGTTCCTACACGAAGGAGGGCTTAACGCCAATCGCATGGGCTGCCAGGAATGGCCATGAGGCAGTTGTTGAGTTGTTGTTGGGGCGAGGCGATGTCGACCCCAGTATTGCTAATGCCCATGGCAAAGAACCACTCTTCCTAGCCGCTAATGAGGGACATGTTGGAGTGGTAAAAATTCTGCTGGAGCGAGCAGATATAAACCCCAACCGTGCTAATGAATACGGGCAAACAGCACTCTGGGGAGCCGCGGTGGAGGGGCATGAGGCAGTGGTGAAGCTGCTACTAGAAAGGAATGATATCAAACCTAATATTGCTGCTGATTATGGCGAAACACCACTCTTTGTGGCCGCCTGTGAGGGACATGAAGGAGTCGTGAGGGTGATACTAGAGCATAATGATGTCAATCCAAATATTGCGGCTGATTATGGGGAAACGCCACTCCTCATAGCCGCCCATGAGGGACATAAAGGAGTCGTTCGGATCCTCCTGGAGCGGGATGATATCGACCCCAATATTGTGGCTTATTACGGCAAAACACCACTGTTCGTTGCGGCCGACAGGGGACATAAAGGAATCGTGAAGATGCTGCTGGGGAGAGGAGATATAAACCCTAACACTACGAACGGGCTTGATGAACCGCTACTCCTCTTCGCTGTAAATAAGGGGTTTGAATGGCTTGTGAAGATGCTACTAAAACGGAGTGATATCGATCCCAATCTTGGGGCTGATTATGATGGTAGAACACCGCTCTTCCAAGCTGCCTGGTATGGGAAAGAGGATATGGTTGAGATGCTACTAAAGCATGGGAATATCAACCCCGATGTTGCAAACAATGATGGACGAACACCGCTCTCTGGAGCTGCCGACAATGGACATGCAGGAATCGTGAAGATGCTACTGGAGAGAGAAGATGTCAACCCCCATCTGGTAGATCACGCCGGTCAAACAGCGCTTTCGCGAGCTCTAAAGAAAAGATACCGTACTGTTGTGAAGTTACTATCTGAACACAAGCGTTCAATTCCCAGGTCAGGTGGCGAAAGATCTATGGCCTACGCCCCACCTGGGTCGTCCGATCTGGATCAGCGCCCATTCAAAAGGATCCGCAAGTTTTGATACTTTACACCAAAGCTCACCACACCCCCATATTTCTCGAATTTTTATTTGATTAGCCCTAGGCTAGCAGTTCTCTCTTTAACATTCCAACTACTCGGCCTTTACCTCTTTGTTCCATCAGTTGGTATATAACAGCATCAGCATTTCTTTTAATACTCCACTCCCTCCCTCCCTATTTGTTTTTCTTGTTAGTCTATTTGAGAGACCATTTCCCCCATAGATGCATCTACCTATGAAAAAGTGGTAGGGACAATTTCCCGGGGACTTCAATTGGTAAGGTTATGATGGGGGATGGGCCAGTACGGATTCTTTTATGGGCTCAGAGTTATAAAAATTTACTAACCTTATCCTTGTGTCGTACCTTGATTCTCTTTATAATCTTTGCTCCTCCCCTTTTTTCTACCGGGTGTTGATTTCCCTCGCGTCTATCTTTGAAGCCTATATCTTATATTCATCTTTTCCCCTGTCCAATCAGAGGCCCTTTTATACTTTTTTAGCATCATTGAGTAGAAACCCCCGGCCTGTGGGTGCGATTATGAGAAACGATACAGTTCGGAAACAACAGGGTTTATAGTTTCTGGTTATAATATTATATTATGTGTTGTAATAGCAATGGTCCAGACTTGGATTTACTTTTATTTTCTTATCACTCAATCACGGTACCATAGCTTAAGGTGGCGATGAGCCCGTTACGTTGGTCGTCTGCATATCCGGTGCTACCGGTAGTGGGCGTGTAAACCTCCTCTTTAATGCATGCCGCGTGCGCACTTGGAGAGGCCCAATGGATAGGTAATCAAGGCTCTCTGTATGGCCAAATATCATAGCTCCAGTAATAGTATTGTGCTCGGCCTTCAAGTTCAAAGAAAGAAAGAAACAAAAACAACATGAGAAATCCACCCATTTCCCTAGATTGATGGATTATACCTCCCCAAATTTAGGCTAATCACATAACCTAGTACGCCTAGCGGCTAGTAAACGATTTATGATACCATGGGGGGGGAAAAACTGGAATAATTGGCCATCACGCTAGTACTGTGCGTTGGCTCTCTTGATATCATAAGTCCAGCTTAGGTTTGCTTTTGCCGGGAGGCTGAGAGATAGTTTTTTTCGTCGTGCCCCCCCCTAAATCTAAAGAGGGAATTCTGGACGGCTAGCTGTGAGAAGTGATTATTCCAGTTTTTATGCTATGGTGGGTTAATCATGAGCAGTACTGAAGGAGGAAAAAAGAAAAGAAAAAAACAAAAGCAAAGAGAAAAAAACAATAATCCCGATCCAGGTTGCACCTACAATCCTGATACTGTAAATCAGAAGTGTACACTATAGAACTCTATCATCAACCTTTTTATACATATATATATATATATAAACCAAGGCACCCATTGGTCAAAATCATGATTTAATGTTTTATGGCTCCGAATCTGGAGCCACAGCTCAACTAAAAGATTGAATCTGAGGAACTAACTTGAAAAGGGTCCCCTATAGCATCTAACTTGTGAAATTGGGAATTTGGGTAGGTAAGCCAGCACAGCAAGGTTTGGATACCACGGTTTTGTGGTGAGAAGGAAGGCGAGTGGAGCCTGCATCCGTATCCCAACATCTGTATAAGGCTGGACTGGCTAGCTGGGGAGTATAAAAGATGGTACTGGTGCCGTGCTGGGTTATCATACGAAGGGGTATTATATGTTAACAAGGCCAGCTGATATTGGATAGCAAACTTCTGCTGAGCCACAAATTTTAATTGAACCACAAAGTTATACTGAGTTACAAATATACTATATTGTGATACATTACAAAGTTATTATGGTAAGCCACAGCCGTAGCACAAGTATGCTGGCAATCACTGCTCTCGCTCGAGCTGCTCATGGGTATGAGGGCACTATGGGGTAGAAAAGTGGGTCTATAGGGTTTAGTTATTATAACACGCGCATTTGTGTGTAATAATTGTGGTTATATAGCATTCTGTAAGGATATGTATAGTGGGGGACTGCTGTTTGGAGCATTAGTGGGGAAACCAGTTTCAGAAGGTGATTTTCCTCCACCGACGGCTGATTTATAAATACTGGTATCATAGTAGAGACGAAGCGAGAGACAACAACATCCTTCCGGACGAACGAGAACAACATCCTCTAGGACGAGAAGGAACCACTAGCACGGTAAGAATTGATTCCTTTTTTATTCTTCTTTCGTTCTCGTTTTGTGTGAACTTTCGTCAAACGCGAGAAGGCTTATTCCAATAGATTCCTATTTTGGACGCACGACCCAAAACAAAACACTAATTACTACTTTGACCCTTTTACGACACTGTTGTAAGCTTGCCCTGCCCCTCGTTCGAGATGGGGGATATTGGTCCCTTCAGTACTCGAGTAGTGTCTAAGCTAATACATATTTCTTCAGTAGAGTAAAGATGTCACTAGACGGAGCAGACATTAGTTCCTACACTCGGGAGGGCTTAACGCCAATCGCATGGGCTGCCAGGAATGGCCATGAGGCAGTTGTTGAGTTGTTGTTGGGGCGAGGCGATGTCGACCCCAGTATTGCTAATGCACATGGCGAAGAACCACTCTTCCTAGCGGCCAGCCAGGGACATGCAGGAGTGGTGAAAATACTGCTGGAGCGAGCGGATATAAACCCCAACCGTGCTAATGAATATGGCCGAACACCGCTCTGGGGAGCCGCACTGGAGGGGCGTGAGGCAGTCGTGAAGCTGCTACTAGAAAGGAATGATATTAAACCTAATATTGCTGCTGATCATGGTGAAACACCACTCTTTGTAGCCGCCCGTGAGGGACACGAGAGAGTTGTGAGGACAATACTAGAGCGGGATGATACCAACCCCAATATTGTAGTACATTCCTATAAAACACCACTCCTCGTTGCGGCCGAGAGGGGAGATAAAGGAGTGGTAAAGATGCTGCTGGGGAGACCGGATATCAACCCCAACACTACGAACGGGCTTGGCCAACCGCTACTCTTCTTCGCCGTCAACAAGGAGCTTAAATGGTTTGTGAAGATGCTGCTGGGGAGACCAGATGTCAACCCCAGCACTACGAAGTGGTTTGGCGAACCGCTACTCTTCTTCGCCGTCAACAAGGGGCTTAAATGGTTTGTGAAGATGATGCTGGAGAGACCAGATGTCAACCCCAGCACTATGAAGTGGTTTGGCGAACCGCTACTCTTCTTCGCCGTCAAGAAGGGGCTTAAATGGTTTGTGAAGATGATGCTGGAGAGACCAGATGTCGACCCCAGCACTACGAACTGGCTTGGCGAACCGCTACTCTTCTTCGCCGTCAAGAAGGAGCTTAAATGGGTTGTGAAGATGCTGCTGGGGAGACCAGATGTCGACCCCGACACTACGGATGGGTTTGGCGAACCGCTACTCTTCTTCGCCGTCAACAAGGAGCTTAAATGGTTTGTGAAGATGATGCTGGAGAGACCAGATGTCAACCCCAGCACTACGAACTGGCTTGGCGAACCGCTACTCTTCTTCGCCGTCAACAAGGGGCTTAAATGGCTTCTGAAGATGCTACTAAAACGGAGTGATATCGATCCCAATCTTGGGGTTGATTATGATGGTAGAACACCGCTCTTCCAAGCTGCCTTGTATGGGAAACAGGACATGGTTGAGATGCTGCTGGAGCATGGGAATATCAACCCCAATGCTGCAAACAATGATGGACGAACACCGCTCTCTGGAGCTGCCGGCAATGGACATGCAGGAATTGTGAAGATGCTACTGGAACGAGTAGATGTCAACCCCGATCTAGTAGATCACGCCGGCCAAACAGCGCTTTCGCACGCTCTTGGGAAAAGATACCTTACTGTTGTGAAGTTACTATCCGAACACAAGAGTTCAATTCCCTCATCAGATGGGGACAAATCTACGGTGCACTTCCCATCTGGGTCTTCCAATCTGGATCAGCGCCCCTCCAAAAGGATCCGCAAGTTGTGATTTTTAACACCATCCGCATTGCTTTCAATACTCCACTCCCTCCCTTTCCAATTCTATTTCTTGTTAGTCTATTTGCGACACCATTTCCCCCATAGGTGTATCTACCCATAAAACAGTGGTAGGGACGATTTCACAGGGACTTCAATTGTGTGCGGTGATGTGTGATGGGGGATAGGCCAGTTGGGTTCTTTTTTGGCTCACAATCATTAAACTTTACTGATATTATCCTTTGTATCATACTTTATTTCTTTTTATCATCTCTCCTCTCCTTTTTGCTTTCTCTCGCATCTATATTTTTTGAGGCCTACAATCTTATATTCATCTCTTCCCCGCCCAATCAGAGACTCTTCTATTATTTTTTAGCATTATTGAATAGAAACCCCCGGCCTGTGGGTGGGACTGCGAGAAATGACACAGTTCGGAACCAACAGGGTTTATAGTTTCTGGTTATAATATTATATTATACATTATACTGGCAATAGTTTAGACTTGGATTTACTTTTATCTTCTTATCCCTCAATCATGACACCATAGCTTAAGGTGTTGATGAGCCCCTTACATTCGTCATCTTCATATCCGCTGCTGCCGGGAGTAGGCGTCTAAACCTCCTCTAATGAATACCACGTGCGAACTTGGGGAGGTTCAATTGATAGGTAGTCAAGGCTTTCTGTATGGCCCAATATCATAGCACCAGTCATAGTATTGTGCCCGGCCTTCAGGGTCAAAGAAACAAAGAAACAAAGAAACATGGGAAATCCGATTATTTCTCTAGATCGAGGGGCTACATCTTCCAAAATTTACGCTACTCACTTAACCTATTGTGCCTAGCGGCTAGTAAATAATTTACCCTAAAAGCTGGAATAATTGGAACTCACGCTTGTACTGTATGTTGGAGCTGCTTCTCTTGGTATGTAGGTTCGGCGTAAATTTGCTTTCACAGAGGGGGCTAAGGGATAGTTTCTCCAGCTGTGTTCCCCCCCTAAATCTAAAGAGGGAATTCAGGACGGCTAGCCGTGAGGTCTGATTATTCTAGTTTTTACGGCATGGTGGGTTAATGATGAGCCCTAGTGAAAAAAATTGAACCAAAAAAAAGGACAGAGAAAAACAATATTCCTGATCCATGTTGCACCTATAATCCTGATACTCTAAATTGGAAGTGTGCGCTAATGGAACTCTATGATCAACACTTTTTATATATATATAAAAAAAACAAGGTATAGATTAGTCAAAAATGATGATTTATTGTTTGCTAGCTCTGAATCTGGAACCACAGCTGAACCAAACAACTGAACCTGTGGGAAGGACCTGGAAAGGGGCTTCTAGAGCCTCTAAGTTGTGAAACTAGGAATTCAGGTGTGCAAGCTAGCACACAGGGTTTGGATACTAGTGCTATGTTGTGCGAAGGAAGGTATGATAAGCATCTGCATTCGTATCCCAACATCATGATAGGGCCGGACAGGGTGACTGGGAAGTATAAGGGATGGTACTGGTGCCCTACTGGGTTGTGGTACGAGGGGGTATTGTATGTTAACATGGCAAACTCATATTGAATAAAAGCTTCTGAGCATCAAATTTTAATTTGATCTACAAAGTTATTCTGAGTTGCAAATCTACTATACTGTGATAAACTAGGAATTTGATGTGGTAAGCCAAAACCCTGGCTTGGGTATACGGGCAAAGAGTGCTCTCTCTCGAGCTGCTCATGGGTGTGAGGGTGCTGTGGGGTAGAAAAGTGGATCTATAGGATTTAATTATTATAATACTCGCATTAATTTTGTGTGTAATAATTGTAGTTATATAGGATTCTGTAGAGTTATGCACAATAGGGGACTGCGGTTTGGAGGGTTAGTGGGGCAAAACATTTTCACCAGGTGGCTTTCCTCCACCGACTGCTGAGATATAAATACAGCTATCATAGCGGAGATGACGCAAGAAACAATAACATCTTTCTGGACCAATAATAACATCCTTCAGGACGAGAAGGGACGAACACCAGCACGGCGAGAATCAATTCCTTTCTTATTCTTTCGTTCTTGTTTTGTGTAAGCTTTCGTGGACCGCGATAAGCTTATTCCAATACGTTCCTATTTTGGACAGTTGACCCAAAAGAATACACGAATTTCTATTTTGACCCTTTGCGACACTATTGTGAGTTTGCCCCGCCCTTCCTTTGAGATCAGGGATATTGGCCCTTTCATTAGCGTCTAGGCTAATAAATGTTCCTTCAGTACAGTAAAGATGTCACTAGATGGAGCAAACGTTAGTTCTTACAGGAAGGAGGGTTTAACGCCACTCGCATGGGCTGCCAGGAATAGCCATGAGGCAGTTGTTGAGTTGTTGTTGGGGCGAGACGATGTCGACCCCAGTATTGCTAATGCACGTGGCGAAGAACCACTCTTCCTAGCGGCCAACGAGGGACATGCAGGGGTGGTGCAAATGCTGCTGGGGCGAGCGGATATTAACCCCAACTGTGAGAATGAATACGGCCAAACACCGCTCTGGGGAGCCGCGGTGGAGGGGCATGAGGCAGTCGTGAAGCTGCTACTAGAAAGGAATGATATCAAACCTAATATTGCTGCTGATTATGGCGAAACACCACTCTTTGTGGCCGCCAGTGAGGGACACGATGGAGTCGTGAGGATGTTACTAGAGCGGGATGATGTCGATCCCAATACTGCGGCTGATTATGGGGAAACACCACTCCTCATAGCCGCCCACGAGGGACATAAAAGAGTTGTTCGGATCCTCCTGGAGCGGGATGATACTAACCCCAATATTGTGGCTTATTGCGGCAAAACACCACTCTTCGTTGCAGCAGACAGGGGGCATAAAGGAGTCGTGAAGATGCTGCTGGGGAGAGGAGATGTTAACCCCAACACCATAAACGTGTTTGACGAACCGCTACTCCTCTTCGCTGTCACCAAGGGGCTTAAATGGCTTGTGAAGATGCTACTACAACGGAGTGATATCGATCCCAATCTTGGAACTGATGACGGTAGAACACCGCTCGTCCAAGCTGCCTGGTATGGGAAACAGGATATGGTTGAGATGCTGCTGAAGCATCGGGATATCAACCCCGACGCTACAAACAATGATGGACGAACACCGCTCTCCAGAGCCGCTGGTAATGGACATGCAAGAATCGTGAAGCTGCTACTGGAATGAGTAGATGTCAACCCCCATTTGGTAGATCACGCTGGCCAAACAGCCCTTTCGCGAGCTCTTGGGAAAAGATGCCGTGCTGTTGTGAAGTTACTATCTGAACACAAGAGTTCAATTCCCTCATCAGATGGGGACAAATCTAGGGCGCACTTCCCACCTGGGCCTTCCAATCTGGATCAGCGCCCCTCCAAAAGGATCCGCAAGTTTTGATTATTTACACCAAAGCTCACCACACTTCCATATTTCTCGAATTTCCATTTGAATTGCCCTAGACCAGTGGTTAGTTCTCTCTTTAATACTCCCACTACCCGGCCTTTACCTCTTTGTTCCATCAGTTGGCTTTACAACAGCATCTGCACTCCTGTTAATACTCCACTCCCATATTTTCCAACTCCTCTTGTTTATTTGAGACGCCATCCCCCCCATGGATGTATCTATCCATAAAAAAAGAGAGGCTCAGTGGTTATCAAAAGATTTCTGATGGTGTATCATATTGTGAATATTGGAAGCTGCCAGAGCTGAATCATGGTCAAAGCAATGGGGATATCTCAATATCTTAAAAGAGAGCGTATTCTGGGCTATCTTGAAACCTTATGGCACGTGGTCATATAGTACTCTGGGACGAGATTCCTTGAGAAAGGAACATCATTTCTTATTACATTATAGATTAAATTTTTTCTTTTTTTCTTTTCCATCATACTCGTACTGGCTTATCAAGACCCCATCCCTGTTGCTGCTCTCCGTTTTTTTTTTTTGCGGGTTCTTGGTGCCAGTTACCGCATTTTCTGGTGAAACTTGTTTTCACTGTTGGAGGTTGAAAGAAGGTATGATATGTCGAAATAGACGAGCCCCTTTAAGCAGAGAGTAGCCTTTAGGGAGGGTTTTCACGGACACCTACCCTAGCTGTTGGTATTTGTCCTCCATAAAGTTTTCAAGGAAATAACTAGCAGGAAGGGTTACTTTGTGAGGAACCCAGACTTATAACCTTTTCTAACGTCTTTGCGTGGAAACGAGTTTCACCAGAAAATGGGGTAATCCGGCCAAAGACGAACCCTGTACAAGTATAGCTCTTTAAGCTTCAAACGGGATGTCGCCCCGCACGGTTAATCAGGTTCATCTTTCGCCTTATAAGCACACGCGTAACTAAAATAATCCAAATATAATAGAACATCCTTCGGAAGACCTGTCGGTTCCCCCCAAAGCGCAGTTCCGGCCCCGTCCGGCGAGTCTCCGCGATGAGTTCGTACTCGTACATTCGCCTCCCTAGGACAAGCAAGCATGGCGTTTATCGGCCCACTACCCGACCTGCCCATGAACTACTTATATCTTTTTGCCCCGGCGTTATATAAGAACGCTGCTCCTGTTGAAGTTATCTTCAGGGGGTTGATTGGAATGAATATGCATTCCTCATGAGCAGTTAAAACCGACTCCCTCTCGGTGAGTCGTAGATCTGTCCTCACAAGCTCTGCATATCAAGCAATATGTCTTTACACCCGTAGGCGTAAACTGGATTATAAAGCTCACACGCATGCACCCTTTCGGCTAGAGAGTCTCCGAATCACTCTCGTACGTGTTGACGCACGTCATGTCGGTTTTCGTCGGGTTGGTTCGTCTCCTGGCAAACCTTAGCATACCTCTTATCATCCGTTTAGCATCTGGATTCCACAATTGTAGCATCCGCTTAGCATTAGGGATTTCAGAATTAGCACACCTTAGTACTTGTTAGCATCAGATTTCACTCCGGTTCGAATCGGGTTAGGTAGATGTCATAGGGGGTTAGGTTGCGATTAGCCTAGGCGGCCGGGCCACCTACCGCGAACGTCCGAAGACCAAGGTCCTCGTGCTCCGTTACCCAGTGTTTCCACTGCTCCTATTTAGTACAACCCTTAGCATCATCTTACCATTGATCCGTCTTTGGTTTCACGAGGTCAGCGGGGTTTTCCTTCCTCCCTTTGGTTCGCTTTGGGTTGAAAGATTCCTCCATTGGGTTACTTTGGGTCGAGGCAGGGTCGGCATTCCGATTGACTTAGCATCACCTTCTTGTGCAGTTCCAGTTCCCAACGTGGGACACCTCTGTTCCTGGAATCCCAGTGCCTTATAAGAGCACGTCTCCCTTTGAAATTATCGCTGGGGGGCTACACCATTTCCTCCAATCCGATTAGCTCCCGAATGGTCAGCTAAGGACGAGCATTTATCTCAGCGGTTAACAGTCTCATTCCATTCAAATTGAACGTCGCGATTAAATCACTACCAGCGGGAGATCAAGGATAGCATCCAAGAAAAATCCGAGCGGGCGGAATTAAAGACTGCCGCCTCTAGTGCACTTATGGCCTCTTGAATCAGTGGTTGCCATTCCGGATTTCTACCGGCTAAGACTTATATTTTAACGGGGTTCAATCCTTTGTCTTAGTTTCATTAGTGCCCCGGGAAGTGCGACTCTTCCTAGGTGGGTAAACTAACCCAACTACCCTTTCGGGCTTCTGTCGACTATATCTTAAGGGATCTACCACTTAGTTCTACATTTCAGAGCCTGGACTCGAAGTCCAGGTTGCCGGTATTAGTTCCCTAAGCACCGTTTAGTCTGTGAACTGCACGGGGTGCACTCTGAGAGTCTCACACTACCCGCTTGGCTGCCGATTATCACCTCCCCATTTCTGGGATCACTTAGTACCTGAGCCACAGGGTCACTACTCCCCTAGTTCTTACAAGCCCAGGCGTCTTCCTATACTAAGTGCGCATTGGTATTTTTACGATCCATGCCCTATTACGGACACTGCTGCATCCCGGCTTTCGCCCGGACCGCCGTAACCTTTGCAAGCGACTTTCCGGCAATTTGATGCTATTCAGCAGCACTTCCAAAAACCTACTTACCTATCCGTACCGAACCACCGGCGCAAGACCGGAACCGTTGAACAAATGAGAACTTTGGTGGAAATGACTGTTGCGCCAACCCGTCCAGATTCGCACTTGCGCTTCCCCATGGAAGGGAAGCCAGGAGGGTGAACGCTCACAAATACCTACCGCAGAGAGAGACACTCACAAATACCTACCGCCGTTTCGATGCTACCGGAATCAGTGCACATACGCAAGCAACTCAGCCAGAATCGGACTCATAGGAAAGTTCCGTGTAGGGGTCTGATTAGGGGCGTCACTCCCAGCTTGTCCTTTATTCCTCCGTGGAACCCAGGTCGGGTGCATATTGCTTCAACTGCCCATAATGACTACCGAACTTATTACAATGTAGTACTACTCATCAGTCTGATTCGGGGATCCTACCCCTATCAAACTTCTACGCCCTATCTATGAATGCCGCGTAGCAGTATTCTTGCTGCGATGGGGCTGTGGAGTAGATAAGTGAGGGAAGTTTGGTAGGGTAGTGGTGTGATTGAGTGGCGATTAATTCACAGGCGGATTGGACCTTTTTGTTTTAATTGTTTGGTTGCTTAAGGAGCGCCAGTGCGTAGGGACTCTTTTTTTTTTGTTTAGCGGTCGAGCGGGAGTTTCCTTTGAGTTGGGACCAGGGTTGAGAAACCGGCGACAATAATCATTTCCAAGAAATCACGGAAGATATTTACATTCGATGCAAGAGACTAGCATAAGCCTCCTCAAGACCTCGAGGTCTTCTTCATGCCTACATTAGCCATACCTATAATATAATTTTCATAAAAGGATGACTTGGGAAAAAGTGACCCTAAGGTCATTTCTTGAACGTGAGTGAGTGCCAGTGAGAGGCTTTGTGGTATCCGGAATTTCTGACTATGTGGCCATGAGCACAATACGCACCTTGTCCCAAAAAGCTTCCGCTGATCTGAAAGAAGTCCAGCGGGGCTTGGGGGCAACAGAAGTATGAATACTGATGTAAAGTACCCAATAAGGGAAGGCCCGTAAACCTCTGCCAACCGCCGGGCGATGCCTCCCCCGCACCACAATAGAAAAGCCACCGAGAGGCATGAACGGAAACGTGAAATTGCTTTATTGTCAGACTTTGGGCTATTGGTAGAACAGATCGTACGAAAGAGAAAACTGGCCCATGCACTATTTGAGGAGTGATTAAGCGATACCGCACATGGCGCCCGGTAGAAGGTGCTCCCTTTCGGGAAAACCAAAAAAGATGGCATATTCAACAACAAATGGAAAGCGCAGTCCTCGCCAATCCTCATTCCTCCTTAAGAGAGATTACGGACATGTGGAATATGAGCTACTCAATATATGATAACTGACTCGTACTCAAGTATTAGTACCTCTGTTGCAGCTAACCCCCTCGAGAGTATAATCGTACTTTTGGATCAGCGGGGGATTTTTGGACGGGACTCATAATCTATGCCAGATGGACTCCAGAGCGGGTAAGAGTCTGCGTGGAAACCTGCTCAGATTGGGATGCAGCACCTGTTCCAGGTAACAGGCACTTTACTGGCATCCGAAAGCAGGGGCAAGCTGGAGTTGTTCTCGAGTAAACATGACTTGGTTTTGGGTATCTTTTGGACGGTCTGAGACACTAAAATTCGTTGCCAGCACGCTGAGAGTGATTTAAGTGGAGGGAATATTTGAGCTGGCCACGATCGCTGAGTCATTTGAGCTCGAACAGGGCTGAAAACGTCAATTTCCTGACCAGGTCGGGCCGGTGACTGCCTAATCTAACCGGCAACGAATTTTACTGCTTCAGACCGCCCAAGGGACACCAATAATAGGGCAACCGTGCATAGAATCGCGGACACCGATAGGAGTGTCGCATTTCCTGCTACTGATGCGGGACAGAGAAGCAGAGTATTGCTGACAAAATTTTGGAGGTGTCGATTGGAGGGCCCAGAGGTATCGATGATGTTCCACAAACGACCCCGCTTTGCTTCAGCTCCTCTACAATCCCATCAACCGACCAACTCAATCACCATCTTCACCAATTTCCAAATTGCGACGATGTCTCATACCAACTCTTTCAATCCTACCAACTCCTTTAATAATGTGTGGAACAATTGTACCATTACCGAGGGCCAGTCTCAAATCTTGACATGGCTATCGCCATTAGAGCCCAGGCTACGGCACAAGGCTATTCAAGAGGGCCGTGTCAAGAATGTAGGGGAATGGGTCCTGGAGACCGAAGAGTTTAGAAACTGGTACGCTGGTAGTGGGGGAAGTGAATCCGATAAGGCAGTTTTGTTTTGCTACGGAGATCCTGGGGTTGGTAAGACGTTTATCAGGTAACGGAGACGAACCGCGATAAATGGAAGGAAGAGGGCAAATGCTGACAAGCTGGGATGTTAGCTCGTTAGTGATAGACGGCTTGTGCGATCGGGCCAGAGGCCAGGAGGTCGCGGTTGCGTGTGTTTACTTTGACTTCGCGGCCCCCCAAAAGGAGCAGTCATCGGCGAACATGCTGGGCGCCGTTCTCAAACAGGTTGTGAGTGGGCTGGGAGAAGTACCCAAAGGCATAGTGCAAGCATATGAAGACCAGAAGAGGGTGATTGGTGGGCGGGAACCGCAGCTCGACGATATTGTCAAGATGTTGCAGACTATCGCTAGCGAAAGGCCCACATTCATATGCATCGACGCTCTAGATGAGTGTGCGGCGAGAGATCGAGTCAAGCTTCTTGATTCGCTTAATCAGATTCTGCAAATGTCTCCGGGCGCTCGAGTGTTCGTGACGGGAAGACCACACATCCACGCCGAGGTCGGGAACCGCCTTTCTGGAAGAGTAATTGCTATACATATCACTCCCCGGAGACATGATATCATCGACTATCTTTGCACTAGGTTGGACGAAGACATAAGGCCAGACGCGATGGATAGTAGTCTGAAGGAGGACATCCTGAAGAAAATTCCCCAAGATATTTCTGAAATGTAGGTAGAAATGACGATACCGAAGAAGCTATCTCGAGTTATCTACTGACGACGCGTATTTAGATTCCTACTAGTCTCGTTGAATATCGATGCGATCTTGCAGGGAACCACAATTGGTCGCAGGCGGCGAAGGCTCGCGGCAATGATTGACGGGTTAGGGTTGGATGATGCTTATGGTGAGACATTGAGTCGGATAAAGGGACAGGGTGAGGAGGAAGCGAGGCTTGGAATGGCCACGCTGATGTGGATCTCTCACTCGGAGCGGCCTTTGAAGGTCGACGAACTGTGTCAGGCTCTAGGGGTTGAAATCGGATCACCGGATCTCGATAGCGACGATGTTCCTTCAATAGGGACATTGCTAGCCTGTTGCCAAGGGCTTGTTATAGTAGACAAGATGGCTTCTACAGTCCGGTTAATCCATTTTACTCTTCAAGAGTACCTCCGGGCTCATCCTGAGCTTTTTGGTAGCGCTCACTCGGCAATGGCAGAGACGTGCTTAAGTTATTTGAATTCCCATCAAGTCAAGGCTCTTTCGGGCGATCCCTATAGCTTCCGCCTCCCACCCTTTCTAAAATATTGTTCACTATATTGGGGAGTGCACGCAAACCGAGATCTTTCAGATTGTGCAAAACTGCTTGCACTGAAACTATTTGACGATTACAGCAACCACATATCCTCAAAAATTCTCGTGGAGATAGAGAAGCCGCCTAACATGGCTTGGGGTTTGGAGGGACCTTCCCGGTTTAGTGGCCTGCACTGTGCATCCTTCTTCGGGATTGTTGATATTGTAGCTGGTTTGGTAGAGATGGAAGGTTGTGATATCAACCAAACAGACCTCACGGGTAGGGCACCTATCGCCTGGGCTGCTTTGAGTGGGCACGAGGGAGTGGTGAAAATGCTGCTCGAACGGGACGATGTCATCCCCAGCACAGCTGAGAACGGCCAAACACCGCTCTGGTATGCTGCCTGTACTGGGCAGGAGGATATGATGAAAATGCTACTCGAACGGGATGACGTCAATCCCGACCAACTGGGTGACTATTGGCAAACACCGCTCTCGGGTGCTGCTGGGCGTGGGCATGAAGGAGTGGTGAAATTGCTACTGGAGCGGGACGACGTCAATCCCGACAAACGGGATGACTACGGCCGAACACCGCTCTGGCGTGCTGCTTGGAATGGGCACGAAGGAGTGGTGAAATTGCTACTCGAACGGGGCGGCGTCAAGCCCGGCAGAGTGGATGGGTACGGCCGAACACTACTCCACGATGTTGCTGAGCGTGGCCACGAAGGAGTGGTGAAAATTCTACTCGGACGGGATGACGTCAATCCCGACGAACCAGATCGTCGCGGCCGAACACCACTCTGGTATGCTGCCTGTACTGGGCGCGAGGGAGTGGTCAAAATGCTACTTGAACGGGACGACGTCAATCCCAACAAGCCAGATCACAACGGCCGAACACCCCTCTTGTGTGCTACTCTCCTTGGACATACGGCAGTGATAGCACTTCTAGAACCCCCAACATCCGCGACTTCCAGCACCGCATAAGGCCCCGGAAGGATGTTTTCCTCACCGCTTTCGTCTCCGGATAGCCTGTGCGCCGCTTCCCCAAAGATCGCAACAACCCCACAAGCAACTCTGCCCTATCACTACCTACCTCCTCTCACCCCCTTCCTACTTCCTCCCGTACTTTGGGTCACCGCCTTGTGGTAATCGTCGTCTTTCCTTCCGTTCCCCACTAGGCCCACCACCGAAACTTAGATTAAATATTTTCCCCTTCGTTATAGGAAATCATTGCGATGAGGATGCATGTATCTATCACTTACCCCTCTAGACTTCTACATAGAATGCCTTAGGTTATGTAATCGAGCCAAGATCTGCCAATTTCTCTCTATAATCCATAGTTTGGCATTGGCGGGGGGGCTATATCGTATTGTGATAAGTTAGTGCAGCTTAGAATTTCTATCATATTTACTTTTATTGTCGTTCTCCGGTTGTGAGCCCGCGCTGCACGTTTATTCATTTGTTTTGTCCCCCCCATCCCCTCCGCTCAAAGTGTAGACATAAATTTGTTTAGATACAAGCATGGAGAGAATAATGCGCAAGTAATTTCCGACACACGTGAAAAGCGACTCGAGAGCTAAGTTAGCTGTTAACTAAAAGTACTGTGGCGATTAGTGTCAATAATTGGCATGGCTTAATGAAGATGCTCACATACTACTGTTCTCCCAGAGTGGGCTCCGAGGACGAAAGTGAGGCTAGCTCAAGCCGGCACTTTCTAGCCTTACTCATCAAGGAGAAATTAGTACGGCATGTAATCTTTTGATAGTGAGGTTAACTTCCACTCCACGAACACCGGTATCCTGCCCCGACTTGTCAAGGGTGATTGCATGGTCCGTAGTGCTGTGCAATCTCAGCTTCCGGGCGGGTTGGGGTGTGTCTTGCACCGCACCCTGATCTCCTTTTGCCAATCGCAGTGCTTCTATTTTTCCTTCCTCAGGTTATTCCGTACATGTTGGGGTCGGGCTTCCCGAACCTATATCATCTCCCCAGCAAAGGTGAAGGAGCTTGTCGTGTCTAGGATATGTGTTGGAATACCGGATAGTATTTATCCTATACGGCAAATTATAGCTATGAGGTTGTAAAACCAAAATACTTTCTCCCGCTTATAAAATCTGATGCCTAGTAGTCCTGGTCCGTGACAGGTTGTAGTGGTCTACTAACTATGAGGTCTACGACAAAGCCAGCCTTTATCATGTGGGGGGCCGGTAGAGAGGGACAGCACTGCCGAAACGGAGATTAAGGGTAGGAGCTTAGATGAACCGGTTGTCCCCGGCGGCATGTATAACACTTACGATAATAATAATATTATCATAGATATTTTTATAGGTTCCCCAAGCGTGAACTGTTAGCGCGCTACTGCTTGACTCAACCAATTAGACAATAGTTTGAATGTCTCCCGCCCCTTATCACCAAATCATGATCCCCCAGGTAACTTTATTTCTCGGAGAGAGCGTGAGCTTGAGGCAATGTTGCGCCTGATCGTTCGATAAACCAAATACTCGTCTTCTTGCTTTGATATTGACTGAGCTTGCCGAAAGCTACGGTGATGTGAGTTGGGAAGAGTCCACGCTCTCGAGCACGGCGAAGAGAATTAAAACCTGCTGAGCGCCGCCGGGAACTTGGACAAATTAAGTTTCATCTATCACGCACGATCAATTGGCAGTTTTTAGATGGCCGAGCTATAGACATTTGCCTAGTCGAATGAACGAACGAACGAACGACTCTGCCATGGAAAGTTGGGACAATAACTGAGCATATAGAGGTTTTGTGCTCGGAGACGATATTCGCAAGAGCCAGCTTTGTGTTGAGTGTAGTAAGGTACGGGCAACTACTCTAGTTGTGCTGGGGAGGGCATAGTACTGTGTTGAGGGTAAACTACTAGTTGCGCATACATGTTTGCTAGTCTTATTTCGTTAGCAGCGGCGCGCATCTAAGAATGAACAAATTCTCTCTCGCATGGATCAGGGATTTTAGAATAAGCACTCTTTGGTGTGTGTTAGCATCAGATTTCACTGCGGTTCGAATTGGGTTAGGAAGATGTCATAGGGGGTTAGGTTGCGATTAGCTTAGGTTCACGATGCCGAGTTATCTGAGTTGGGAACCGGTACCCCGGTTCCCGGCTTTCAATGAGCCACCAAAGTATACTAAACAATATGTTGTGGCCGAGTGGTTAGGGCAACAGACATGAAATCTGTTTCCTTGGCAGCATAGGTTCAAACCCTGCTGATTTCTTTTGTTTGAATTTTTATTTCGTGATTGAGCAAAAAAACCTAACCCTTTTGACAAGGATGGGTTACACATGATAGCAGAGGTATGATACTGGAGAGTTGTGCTTATCATGGTGGATTGGTTTGGGTTTTGGGTGGGTTGGGTACGATAATGGAGGCGAGAGAATGGGGATTGAGGGAGGGTAAGTCTTGAGGTTTGCGATAGGTGGATGGGAGGAAGGCCATGTGTAGCATGGTAGCATTGTTGTTATGGTGGAACCTTGATGAGAAAGGGAAATTTTGTACCGCTGTCGAGTGATTGGGTGATCAATTCACAGGTGGATTGGGCTTTCCTCTGTTATATAATTGTTTGGTTGTGCAAGCAGAACGAGTGTGTAGGGACTTTTTTATTTATTTAGTAGTCGTGCAGGCGTTTCCTTCACGTTGGGATCAGTGTTAGGAAATAAGTCACAACAATCATTTCCAAGAAAGTGCAGAAAATATCTATAGTAGGTTTGACACAAGAAGCTATAATACCATAAGCGCCGTGGAGACCTTGAGGACTTCTTCATTCCTGTATTAGATGTACCCATAACATAATTTTCACTCACAAGTCAGAGACTCTGTGATCCGAAATATCTGACCATGTGGGCAAGAGCACAATATATAGCATTCCTGTGGCTTCACCGTGGCTTGAACATCTCATTCGTGCATGCCAGGGAATAAGCACACTTACTCAAGTATCATCTCAGAGAGCACATCAGTATGATATCCTGGGTCCTTTTAAAACAATACTTTGTGCCAGGGGATGGGCAAGGTACTCTCCTGGTGGGTGATACAGTACTCTAGCACTAGATTCCGTGAGAAAGAGACAATATTTCTTATTGCAATACAGTAAGAACTTGAATAATTCAAGTTCATGGTAGGACGTTGGGGTTGCCTTTGATGGTAAGGTCTGGTGGCTTGTGGTTGTTTCTTTTGTTCTAAGTTGAGGATCAGGCCGTAAGTTTTCGAGGTGGTTTCGCCCTCTTATCTAAGATAGGAAATTTTGGACCTCTTAGCGCAAGGTTCAATTGTCCAAGTTCTTACGGTAGGTTCTGCCCCCGGTTTTTCATCATACTAATTTATCAAAAACTCATCCTAGTTGCTGCCATCTGGGTTCTTGCGAGATCTTGGTGTCGAGCTATCTAAGTCTGGGTACCCAACTTTCTGGTTTTCCATGAGCCACTAAAGTATAATAAACAAGACATTGTGGTCGAGTGGTTAAGGCAACAGACAAGAAATCTGTTTCCTGCCTGAGTGTGGGTTCAAATCGGATCGGTGTTTTTTTTTTTCTTTCAATTTTTTTTCTTTTCATTAATGAAAAGCCAAACAAACCTAACCCTAGTGATAGGGTTAGGTTACACATGATGGCATAGATGCTTGGGCTCGGTGCGTATCGTTGTGGGTTGTTTTGGGGTTTGGGCGGCGGTTTGGGCAGGGACAGGGGGGAGAGAACACCGATTAGGAAAGGTAAATTTAAAAAACTCGAGATTTGAGATAGGTATTACAGGGGGGAGGAAGACTGTGTGCAGCGTTACACTGTTGTTGTGATAGGGCTGTTGGGCAGATAAGTGAGGAAAGTTTAGTAGGGCAATGGCGTGATTCGGTGGTGATTAATTCACAGGTCGATGAGTATTTTTCCTTCTAATTTCGCTGTACAGGGGGGAACGAGTGAGCAGGGACTTGATTTTGATTTTTAGCTGTCAGGCAGAGATTTCTTTTGCATTGGGATCAGAGTTGGGAAAACAAATCATAAAAATCATTTGCAGGAAAACACAGAAAATATTTTACATTCAGTGCAAGAAACTAGCATAACCCCTCTCAAGACCTCAAGGTCTTGTTCATGCCTGCATTAGCCATACCCTTGATATGTTTTCATGAAAGGATAACTTCGAGAAAGGTGGCCCGTAGGCTATTTCTTGAAAGTGAGTGACTACTAGTGAGAGGCTTAGTGGTATTATATCCGGAATTTCTGAGTATGTAGCCAAGGGCACGATATATCCTCTTGGGGCTTCTCTGTTGCTTGAACCTCACAGCAGTACTAGGGTGTGGAAAAAAAGTCTGTGGAAGTCTGGCGTGGTTGGCCGAAGGTACATGAGTGTAATGCGAATTATTCAGCTAAACAGGTCATAGAGGCTGATTTTTGGTGTAGGAAACAGGTCTGTTGAACATGTGGCTGGAGGAATTGCTGTTCTTTTAGAGGCTGAGAAGGCTCAAGTGTCGATAGACCAGGCTTCAGCAGACTTACCCACAACGCCCCCTACATGCCAAGCAATAAGTGGGTTACAGAAGTATCATACTCGGGGAGTATCCCGGTATTAAATATTGTAAACAACACATTTTGAATCATGGCTAAAAGATTCGTGCGGTCACAAGATCTCGAAGAAGAGGATATTTTGCATCATCTTAAAACAATCACGTACCATGTGGTAGGCAAGGTACAGTACTCTCGTGGTCATACCGTGGTAGCTTGAACAATCGGACCGTGTTCTATGGTAAAAATTCCCCGCTCTGGAAAGGGGGCAAAAACACAGCAAAAAAAAACATCCCGTTTGTCGCTTCCAGGACGGAAAAAAAATAATTTATTGACCTTACTGGGAGAGGAAAGCCCAACCAAATAGCGCACTGTTTAATTATTTAAGTTTCTACAGCACATTACAGTCTCACCCCGCTATAACAAAAATTCGGAGTTTTTTGTTCGTTATAGCGAGGTTTTGAAAGAAATTCCTTATAGCAGGGACCATTTGTATGGGAGCGGGGGTATTATCATAGGTTCTATTTGCACCTTTTTGTAATACTAATCTATCAAGACCCGGTTCCTGTCACGGCTTCCCGGGTTTTTGTGAGTTATTGGCGCCGGGTTATCTGAGCCTCATACACCCGTTTCAGGTTTTCAATAAGCCATGAAAATACAATAAATAAGATGTTGTGGCCGAGTGGTTAAGGGAACAGACAATAAATCTGTTTCCTTTGCGAGTATAAGTTCAAATCTTATCTATAATTTTTGTTTCGATTTTTATTTTCCCATTGAGGAAAGAAACCTAACCCTGGCGATAAGGATGGTACACATGATACCATAGGTATTTGAGTGCGGTGTAGATCTTGGTGGAGCGTTTTGGGGGTTGGGCAGGCTGGATTCGGGCTTGGAGTGAGGGGGAGGGTAGAACAGATATTAGAGGGTAGATTTAGGACTTGAGATTTGTGATCGGTAAGCAGGGGGAGACTGTGTGCACAGTGGCAATAATGTTGTTGTTGTGAGGCAAGAGGGCAGATAAGTGAGGGAAGTTTAGTAGAGCGGTGGTGTGACTGGGTGATCAATTCACCGGTAGATTGGTTTGTTTTTCGGTTATATAATTGCAAGGAGAATCAGTGTGTAGGGACTTTTTATTTTTATTTTTAACGGTCGCCCAGGGGTTTCCTTTGTGTTGAGGTCAAGGTTGGGGAACAATCACCACAATCATTTCCAAGAAAAGACAATAGATAATATTATTAAGATGTTTAGATCCGGTGCAAGAAACCGCCATAAGCCCCCCCAAGACCTCGAAATGAACCTCCGATTCGTGCATGGCAAGAAATAAGTACAGTTTTATATTGCAGTACCATGCTCGGAGAGCGTACTGGTATCCTGAGTGCTCTTGGAACAGCGCTTGTGCCCGTGGTGGGCAAGATACTCTCATGGTAATACAGTACTCTAGGGCCAGGTTCCTTGAGAAAGAAACATCATTTCTTATTATAATACAGTAAGAACTTGAATAATTCAACCTCGCGCTGGAACGTTGGAGTTGCTTTTGATGGTAAGATCTGGCACTTTGTGGTTTTTCTTTTGTCTTAACTGCGGCTCGTGTGGTCAGTTTTCGCGGCAGTTTCCCCACCCTATCCAAGAGAAAGAATTTCAGAAGTCCTAGCTTAACCTTATTGCATTTTACTATGGTGGAAGCCGTCTAGACACAGTACTGGTACCTCCTGGGACGCCATGGGGGACGCAATGGGGGACGCAACGGGTGACGTCTTGGCATTAAATCCTTCTGAACAACTGTGGGTTTAGGTTTAAATCACTACTAGTAGGGCAATTGAGATTTTTTCTATCATCCCGTGACATGTTTTCATGAATAATGAAAATGTTATTATTTGTTTGTATTGTGGTCTAGGTATCTGATATGCTGAGCAGGTTTGCAGGTGGGACTTTTACTATGTAGTGTATTATGATTCTGAGGTACAGCGTAATTGTGTATTTTGGACTATGTAATAGATGATTTAAACCTATATACACTGTTGTTTCAGCCCTAATTTTGCCAAGGCGTCCCCCGTTGCATCCACTGGGGCGTCCCCCTTGGCGTCCCACGAGGTGCTGTGTCTAGACGGCTTCCATCATACCGTCAATCTACTTAAAGACACTAGCTGGGTTCCCGGACACTGGCCCGGGACCTGCCCCCCCTGAATATGGGATCCCCGTCTTAGCGCAAGGTTTAATTCTTCAAGTTCTTACGGTATGTTATATTTTTGTTTTTTATCGTAATATTATTATCATACTCATTTATCAAAATCTCATCCCTGTTGTTGCTTTCCAGGTTTGAGGGTTCTTTGTGCTGAGTTATCTTGTTGGGATACTCCTGTTTCCAGTTTTCAATGAGCCACCAAAGTATAATAAACAAGATGTGGTGGCCGAGTGGTTGAGGCAACAGACAAGAAATCTGTTCCCATGGCGAGCATAGGTTCAAATCTTATCGATCTTTTTTTTGTTTTAATTTTTTATTTTCCCATCGGGAAAAAAACCTAACCCTAGAGAAAAGGATGCGTTACACACGATAGCATAGGTATGATACATGAGTGCAGTGCGTATCATTCTGGATTATTTTGGGTGATAGGTTGGGGAGCGGGGAGAGAGCGGGGATTGGGGGAGTGTAGATTTAAACCTGATATTTGTGGTGGGTGGGTGGGGGGGGAACGAAGTGCAGTGTGGCGGTATTGCTGTTGTGGGTGGCTGAGGGGCAGATAGGTGAGGCCGTCTTGCATATTGGACCGACACTTTTTCCTGTTTGTCAAATCACACCTGAGACATAGGCAAGAACCCCGGAAGGAACAACCTCTGCCCCGGCCAGCCATATCCTTGACCAGACATATCCTCCGCCGCAATATACCCGTGGCAATTTACTCTTACCCTCGGTAGGAACTAGGGAAGCAGGTAATGACACGTCAATGGGAGCTTACTACGATAGGATATGATGAAGGATCTTACGTATGCTGGAGGTATGTAGGAGCGGATTTGTATGATCTGGGGTGCATAATGGGTGGTCTGATTTCCTTAGGCGTCTGCTTGTTCCAAAAATGATGGACTATGGCCCATAGTTCGTCCTGCTTGTGCCTCCAAGATTCACGGATTTGGCCTTTGGAACGCTGAGTGAAGGGATCTAAAGAAGGAGATAAGGGAAAGAGTATACAAATGCAGCAGCCAAATGGACTCCGCCCTCGAAAATGCAAAATGGAAACCACCGGATATAGGAATAAGAAAATAAAATAAGAAGCTAGAAGGGAAAAGGAACAGGGAAAGAGAGGGTGGAATACTCTATCACCCCCCCCTTTAATGTCCACCACACCGCTCCATATCAAGTGGGGTTGAATAGCACCAACCTGCTATTATGGGATAATCGGGTTACTTTATCGTCAATAGTACAATATAAGGAGAGACCATGATAGAGCCCCCCCCTGCCGCACGCTATCGAAAACTCTCCTATTGTCTACCTATCTCATAATCTTAACCATAGCAGAGCCGAGAAGAGCATTTATAGAGCGAGTACAGGAACCAATGGGAGAGTAAGATTTTTCTTGGAAGAGGGAGAGCAGGGCAGAGGTGGTAGAGTCGTGTGTTTCCCCTTAGGCACACCTGCATTCTGTTGGCGATTTAACGTGAGATCCAAACCTACATTTTGACGGAACACTCTGCGGCGCAACTATAGACACCCCTCAGGACGAGTAATTAAGTTTCTCTCCCCACAAAGTTGTCCTGCTCAGCCCCTTAGGTTATAGAATATTTTTGTTCGTTTCTATTGAGTGTCCGGAGAAAATATATAAAATAGGACTGATTATGCTTGAGGTAGTACTGCCGCTCGCCTATTACACGGGCCAAGAGCGCCAGTCAGTTGGTGATGGAAGTCCGTTGGAATTTATTAGCAGAGTATAAAGAAATGGGGATTCCCTCTCTAGTTGTTAAAACTATCCTTGCCCTCCCCTAAAGTGCTTCTCTTGTTTTAGCCAGAGATCAGGAACATCTTGGGCTCTTTTACCCACCACCTTTCAAGTACAAAGGGGAATCACTGTAGGTCGCTCGAAGCGCATCTATCCACTTGGCACAGGAGTTACAAGAGCTCCACCTGTGATTGGAGAAGGTAGCCCTAAAATATCAAGAGGAAAAAAAACATAGTTCCCACTTTACGATCACCTGAGAGGCGCACTGGGGATTCGATACCACTTTGTTCCACTTTACCACTTGCTTGGCCGTCGACTCCTAAAAACCAGCTTTTGCCTCTGCCTTTCTACCCACACTCATCAACCCGGTAGCGGGGCCCTTGGTGAGCTGCTCATAAGCGGGTGAACGTTTAATGCCAGAGAAACCGGATTCAGATACTAGAGGAGGGCAGGTGAAGAGGAGAAACACTCTACGCAAGTTGGGCAACTATCCACCAACACGTTAGCATTCACGTCGGTTTAGATGAGACGGGGGTGGTCTTACCGAAAAAACTTCTTGTAATGGGTAATACCCTCAAGGTGCGCTCTAATATGAAGGTGAGATAGACATAAACTTCAATTATCTTGTTCCAAAAGTCTGCCGGGCTCTCCATGGGGGAATTGGTTGGTTTGGCTAGAAGGGTATGGTCGAGGGCGCTGGCTAAACCTTTTGGAGCGAGATCCCCAGGACTGAACCCGTTACTTGTCTCGGCAAGGGCAACTTTGACGCGCGCAGGAGGGGTACCGGCACGCCAAGTGTGGGTGAGAGTGCTACTAGCAAAAAGGAGGGCGAGGAGGCCTTCCTTGGAAAGGGGAGCGTTTTCCACCATTTATGGGTTTGCGGAAGCTGGAAGGGGAGAGGTCACTTTTTGCGCTGACTGGATCTGATGTCCTGGGTGATGCCGAAAATGACGTTTGATACCGCATTGCAGCCAGGACACTGGTGAGTGGTCCGTGTCTGTGAGCCTGATTGGAGTATTAGCTAGTCAAACACTCTCCAAGAGTGAAAGGGAAGAAGGGTTAAAAATAGACCTGCTCCCAATGAAGCTCAAGCGCCCCAAGGGAATGAAATACCTGAAAGCATTCAAGGCAAACCGCGTTCTCGCAACTCTCCACCATATGCCCCTCCAACTCTCCCTCATCCTTAGAATCAGCCCTGCACTTGCCACAATAAAAATGCCTCCTGGATCATTCTCACCATTCCTTCCGAGCATATGGCCATTTTCAGAGTTCGAAAATTTGGCACCACACCTCTCGCACTTAAAATGGACACCATGATTCCCATGCAGAATCTCATCTGTGTTCCAGGTCGTTTCCTGTATGGCATCGGATCGGACGCCATTCACATTGGCGCAAACACCCTCTATGTGGCTATCTATGTCTAAGTGGGTGAAGAGACTGCGATAAATTAGGTATGTGGGAGAGGCAAGGGGAGAGGATTTAGGGGGAGCTATTACCCAGGGAGGTATTATAGTAACGTAGAGCCATGCTCGATTGAAATTTTGTAATCAACTATAGAGGGTTTTGTAAAATATATACGTGCAACCTACGTGCAGCCTTCGGGTTTGTTTGTTGTTGTGGGGTTGGGGGTAGAGCAGATAGGTAAGGGAAGTTTGGTAGGGCAGTGGTGTGATTGGGTGGCGATGGATTCACAGGTGAATTGGAAAATTTTTTCTTTTAGTTGTTTGGTTGCAAAAGGAGAACAGGTGTGTAGGAACTTTTTTTTTAGCCGTCGAGCAGGGGTTTCCTTTGCGTTGGGATCAGGGTTGTGAAACAAGTCACAGCGATCATTTCCAAGAGAAGACACAAAATACCTAGATTCAGTGCAAGGAACTACCATAAGCGTCCCGGTGACCTCAAGTTTTTCTTCTTTCCTGCATTAGCTATACCCATAGCATAATTTTCAGAGGTTCGGTAGTCCGGAATTTCTGACGATGTATCTTAGCCGGGAGCATGATATATAGCATCTTGTGGCTTTGCCGTGGCTTGAACAGCCCTGTCGTTCATGCCAGGAAGTAAGGGCGGTCACATACTGGGGGGGTACGATATATTAAAAATCAGAAATTACCCGTGCTGGTTCAGGGCCAAGGCAATCGGGCGATCACAATATCCGAAAAGAGAACGTACCGGTATTCCTAGGTCCTCTTAAAATAATACTTGTGCTATGTGGAGGGTAAGGTACTCTCATAGTCATACAGTACTCTGGGCCAAATTCCTTGAGAAAGAAATATCATTTCTTACTATAGTACAATACCGTAAGAACTTGAATAATTCAACCTCGTGCTAGGGTGTTGGGGTTTCCTTTGCTGGTAAGGTTTGCCACTTTTTTTTCTCTTTTCTCTTGTCTTTCAGGCTCAGGCAGTCAGTTTTCGTGGTGATTTTACCCCCTTATTCAAGAAATGGAATTTCGGACGTCTTAGCATGATGTTCAATTATCAAAGTTCTTACGGTAGGTTCTACTCCCGCTTTTTCGCCATGCCAATTTATCAAGACCTCATCCTAGTTGCTGCAATCTGGGTTTTTGCGAGTTCTGGGTGATGGGTATCTGAGTCCGGACGCCTCCTCTTCCAGTTTTCAGTAGGCCACCAACGTACAATAAATAACATGTTGTGGCCGAGTGGTTAAGGCAACAGACAAGAAATCTGTTTCCTTTGAGAGCACAGGTTCAAATCCGTTCCTTGTTTTTTGTTTCTATTTTTATTTTTCCATTGATGAAGAAAAAACCTAACCCTATTGATAAGGAGGGGTAGCACGTGATAGAATAGGCACTTGGGTGCAGGGCGTATAACGGTGGGTTTTTGGGGTTGGGCTGGTTGGGTTTGGGGCGGGGAGAGAACGGGGAGAGAGAGAACGGAGATTGGGGGAGGGTAGATTTAGAACTTGATATTTGTGGTAGGTGGGTCGGTGGGTGGGGGAACCAACTGTAGCGTGGCGGTATTGCTGTTGTAGATATCCTGAAGAAAATTCCCCAAGATATTTCTGAAATGTAGGTAGAAACGACAACACCGAAGAAGCTATCTCGAGTTATCTACTGACGATGCCCATTTAGATTCCTACTTGTCTCGTTGAATATCGATGCGATCTTGCAGGGAACCACAATCGGTCTCAGGCGGCGAAGGCTCGCGGTAATGACGGGTTGGGGTTGGATGATGCTTATGGTGAGACATTGGGTCGGATAAAGGGAAAGGGTGAGGAGGAAGGGAGGCTTGGAATGGCTACGCTGATGTGGATCTCTCACTCGGAGCGGCCTTTGAAGATTGACGAATTGTGTCAGGCTCTAGGGGTTGAAATCGGATCATCGGATCTCGATAGCGATGATGTTCCTTCAATAGGGACATTGCTAGCCTGCTGCCAAGGGCTTGTCACAGTAGACAAGATGGCTTCTACAGGTCGGCTAATCCATTTTACTCTTCAAGAGTACCTCCGGGCTCATCCCGAGCTTTTTGGTAGAGCTCACTCGGCAATGGCAGAGGCATGCTTAAGTTATTTGAATTCCCATCAAGTCAAGGCTCTTTCGGGTGGTCCCTCAAACTATCTCCAGAGCAAACCCTTTCTAGAAGATTCTTCGCTAAATTGGGGAGTGCACGCAAACCGAGATCTTTCAGATTGTGCAAGACTGCTTGCACTAAAACTATTTGACGACTACAGCAACCACATATCCTCAAAAATTCTCGTGTACGGAGAGAAGCCGCCTAACATCGCTTGGCCTTCGTTTCTACCTTCCCGGTTTAGTGGCCTGCACTTGCATCCTTCTTCGGGATTGTTGACATTGTAGCTGGTTTGGTAGAGATGGAAGGTTGTGATTTCAACCAAACAAACCTCACGGGTAGGGCACCTCTCGCCTGGGCTGCTTTGAGTGGGCACGAGGGAGTGGTGCAAATGCTGCTCGAACGGGACGACGTCAATCCCGACCAACCGGGTGACAACGGGCGAACACCGCTCTGGGGTGCTGCTTGGAATGGGCACGAAGGAGTGGTGAAATTGCTACTGGAACGGGGCTGTATCAATCCCGGCGGACTAGATGAGTATGGCCAAACACTACTCCACGATTTTGCTGAGTGTGGCCACAAAGGAGTGGTGAAAATACTACTCGGACGGGATGACGTCAATCCCGACTAACCGGATCGTTCTGGCCGAACACCACTCTATTGTGCCGCTGAGAATGGGCACGAAGGAGTGGTGAAAATACTACTCGGACGGAACGACGTCAATCCCAACAAGCCAGATCACAAAGGCAGAACACCTCTCTTGCGTGCTACTCTCTTTGGCCATACGGCAGTGATAACACTTCTACAGCCTCCAACATCCGCGACTCCTAGCACCGCATAAGGCCCCGGAGGGATGTTTTCCTCACCGCTTTCGTCTACTGATAGCCTGTGAGCCACTTCCCCAAGGACCGCAACATCTCCGCAACCAACGCTGCCCTATCACTACCTACCTCCTCTCACCCCCTCCCCACTTCCTCCCATTCTTTGGGTCATGGCCTTGTGGTAACCGTCGTCTTTCCTTTCCCTCCCGACTCGGTCCACCACCGAAAGTCAGATTAAACATTTTTCCCTTCGTTGTAGGAAATCATTGCGATGAGGATGCATGTCTCTATCACTTACCCCTCTAGACTTCTACATAGAATATCTTAGGTTATGTAATTGAGCCAAGATCTGTCGATTTCTCTCTATAATTCACAGTTTAAGGTTGGTGGGGGGGTATTTCCATCGTATTGAGATAAGTTAGTGAAGCTTAGAATTTCCATCATAATATTATTTTCTTTTATTGTCGTTCTCCAGTTATGAGCCCGCGCTGCACGTTTATTCATTCGCTTTGTCCCCAAACCCCCCTATTCCCTCCGCTCTAAAGTGTTGACATAAGCTTGTTTAGATATAGGCATGGAGCATAAGAAATGTAATGCGAAAGTAATTTCTTGCACACGTGGAAAGCGACCCGAGAGCTAGCTGTTAGCTAAAGTACTGTGGCGATTAGTGCTAACTATTGGCATGGCTTAATGAAGATAGATCACATACCACTGTTCTCCAAGAGTGGGTTCAAGGGACGAAAGTGAGGCTGGCTCAAGCCTGTACTTTCTAGTCTTACTCATCAAGGAGAAATTAGTACGGTATGGAGTCTTTTGATAGTGAGGCTAACTTCCACTCCACGAACACTGGTATCCTGCCCCGGCTTGTCAAGGGTGATTGCATGGTCCGTAGCGCTGTGCAATCTCACCTTCCGGGCGGGTTGGGGTGAGTGTTCCACCGCACCCTAGCCTCCTTTTGACAATCCCGGTTCTTCTATTTTTCCTTTCTCTGGTTATTCGGTACTGTACATGTTCGGGTCGGTCTTCCCGAACCTATACCATCTCCCCAGCGAGGACGGAGGAGATTGTCGTCTCTAGGATATGAGTGTTTGAATATCGTATAATATTTATACTATTCGCAAAATTGTAGCTATAGTATAAGGTTGTAAAACCGAAAAATTTTCTCCCGCATTATAAAAATCAGATGCGGAGTGGTGGTCTACTAACTGTGATATGAGGTCTACGACAAAGCCAGCTTTTGTCACGTGGGGGGCGGGTAGAGAGGGATTGCACTGCCGAAATGGAGATTAAAGGTAAGGGGCTCAGATGGGCCGATGGTCCCCCGGTGGTATGTACTCGAGTATAATTCCCATGATAATAATATTATCACAGATATTTTTATAGGTTGCCTGTGAGCTGTTAGTGCTCTACTACCGTACTATACTTGACTACTAAACCTATTGGACAATAGCTTGAATTCCTCCCGCCCCTTATCACCATATCAGGATCCCTCGGGTAACTTTATTTCTCGGGCAGAAGCGTGAGCTTGAGGCAATGTTGCCCCTGATCCTTCGATAAACCAAATACTCATATTATTGCTTTGATATTGACTGAGCTGGCCGAAAGCTGCAGTTATGTGAGTTGGGAAGAGCCCACGCTCTCGGGCGCGGCGAAGATAATTAAAGTCTGCTGAGCGCCACCCGGAACTTTGATAAATTAAGTTTTATCTACACGATCAATTGGTAGTTTTTAGATGGTCGAGATGTAGAGATTTACCTAGTTCAATGAATGAATGAACGAGTTTGTACTGGAAAGTTTGGATAATAACTGAGCATAGAGGGGCTTTGTGCTGGGAGACGATGTTCGCAAGAGTCAACTTTATGTTGGGTGCTGTAGGCAGGGTACGGGTAACCACCCCAGTTGTGTTGTAGAGAGCAAGGAGGGAGTTGAGAGTAAACCACCTGTTGCGCACACATGTTTGTTGGTCCTATTTCGTTGGCGGCGGCGCGCATCAGAGGATGAACAAATTCTCTCTCACATGCATCAGGGACTTCAGAATTAGCACACCTTAGTACGTGTTAGCATCAAATTTTACTCCGGTTCGAATTGAGTTAGGCAGATGTCATAGGGGGTTAGGTTACTATTAGCCTAGGCGGCTGGGCCACCTACCGCGAACGTCCGAAGACCAAGGTCCTCGTGCTCCTTTACCCAGTGTTTCCACTGCTCCTATTTAGTACAACCCTTAGCATCATCTTACCATTGATCCGTCTTTGGTTTCACGAGGTCAGCGGGGTTTTCCTTCCTCCCTTCGGTTCGCTCTGGGTTGAAAGCTTCCTCCATTGGGTTACTTTTGGCCGATGCAGGGTGTGTATTCCGATTGACTTAACATCGCCTTCTTGTGCAGTTCCAGTTCCCAACGTGGGACACCTCTTTTCCTGGAATCCCAGTACCTTATAAGAGCGTCTCCTTTCGAACTGCACATAGTGAACTCTTGGAGCCTCACACTACCCGCTTGGCTGCCGATTATCACCTCCCCATTTCTGGGATCACTTAGTACCTGAACCACAAGGTCACTACTCCCCTAGTTCTTACAAGCCCAGGCGTCTTCCTATACCTAGTGTGCATTGGTATTTTTACGATCCATGCCCTATTACAGACACTGCTGCATCCCGGCTTTCGCCCGGACCGCCGTAACCTTTGCAAGCGACTTTCCGGCAATTTGATGCTATTCAGCAGCACCTCCATAAACCTACCTACCTATCCGTACCAAGCCACCGGGGGAAGACTGGAAGCGTTGAACAAATGCTAACTTTGGTGGAAATCACTGTTGCGCCAACCCGTCCCAGTTTCGCACTTACTCTTCCCCATGGAAAAGAAGCCGGGAGGGTGAACACTCGCAAGTGCCTACCGCCCTTTCGATGCTAGAGGAGCTAGTGAGCATACGCAAGCAACTCAGACATAATCGGATTCATAGGGTGATAGCTGGAATCCCATAGTTGTTAGGGTATGATAGTTAGTTTAGGGTACGACCGGTTTAGGGTCGTGACTGCCACTTGGGGGTTTTTCCCGTTGTGTGGGTTTTTCTTGTTTTGTGTGTTTGTGCGCTCTCTTCTGTATCTAGTCTGAGCTACCAGTAGAGAGCTTCCTGTATCGTACATCGAACATCCACATCGTTATCATCACATACCGGAACCACCACCTACGTGCTTTTCTCCGTGCTTCGCGCCGTTACCTACGCTACCCCAGTTATCATTGGGTTGTGAGCGAGCTGCCATCAGAGTGTCGCTATCATAGGGAAGTTCCGTAGGAGTCGGATTAGGGGCTTCGCTCCTAGCTTGTCCTTTATTCCTCCGTGGAACCCAGGTCAGATGCATTTTGTTTCAACCGCCCATAATGATTACCGAACTCATTACAATGTAGTACTACTAATCAGTCTGATTCAGGGATCCTATCCCCATCAAACTCCCACGCCCTATCCATGAATGCCGCGTGGGAGTATTGTTACTGCGGTGGGGCTGCGGGGAAAATAAGTGAGTGAAGTTTGGTATCACAGTGGTGTGATCGAGTGGCGATTAATTCACAGGCGGATTGGGCTTTTTTGTTTTAACTGTTTGGTTGCACAAGGAGAACAGGTGCGTAGGGAGTCTCTTATTTTTTGTTTAGCAGTCCAGCAGGAGTTTCCTTTGTGTCGGGATCAGGGTTGGGAAACCAGCGACAATAATCATTTCCAAGAAAACACAGAAGATATTTACATTCGGTGCAAGAGACTAGCATAAGCCACCTCAAGACCTCGAGGTCTGGTTTATGCCCCTCGTTAGCTATAGCCATAATATATTTTTCATAAAAGGATGACTCGGAGAAAAATGGCCTAAATGTCATTTCCTGAGAGTGAGTGAGTACCGTACTGTGCCCAGGAGAGAGGAGAGAGGCTCTGTGGGATCAGCAATTTCTGACTGGGTTGCTAAAGCCACAATATACAAGTACTCGGTTCTGTGACTTCGCTGTGGCCCGGACCTCCCGCTCCCACATGCCAAGAAATAAGTGCAGTAACATCATACTCAGGGACGTATTAAATATCTGAAACTACCAGGGCTAAATCAGGGCCGAAGAAAATGGACGATCACAATATCGGGAAAGAGAGCATATTCTGGGCCATCTCAAACAATACCTGTGCCATATGGTGGACAAGGTACTTTCATGGTCATACAGTACTTCCAAGTACAGATTCCTTGAGAGGGAAACATCATTTCTTATTATCATAGGTTCTATTTTGCTTTTTGATCATACTGATTTATCAAGACCTCTTCACTATTTCTGCTTTCCGTGGTTATGCGGATTCTCGGTGCAGAGTTATCTGAGTGGGGATACCACGGTTCCCTGCTTTCAATGAGCCACCAAAGTACAGTAAACAAGATGTTGTGGCCCAGTGGTTAGGGCAACAGACAAGAAATCTGTTTCCTTGGCAGCATAGGTTCAAACCCTGTGGATTCCTTTTGTTTGAATTTTTATTTCGCCATTAAGAAAGAAAACCTAACCCAGTTGACAAGAATGCGTTACACATGATAGCAGTACTAGAGATTTGGCCGATTGGTTTGGGGTTTGGGCGGGTTGGGTACGAGCAAGGAGGAGAGAAAGCGGAGATTGAGGGAGGGTAAGTCTTGAGATTGGTGATAGGTAGATGGGAGGAAGACGGTGTGTAGAGTGCTAATATTGTTGTTATGGTGGGACTGTAGGGTAGTTGAGTGAGGGAATATTGGACCGCGGTCGCATGATTTGGTGATCAATTTACAGGTGGATTGGGCTTTCTTATGTTATATATTTGTTTGGTTGTGCAAGCAGAGCGATTGTGTAGGGACTTTTTTTTAATTTTTAGTGGTCGTGCATGCATTTCCTTTGCATTGGGATCAGTGTTAAGAAATAAGTTACAATAATCATTTCTAAGAAAGTGCAGAAAATACCTATAGTAGGGTTGACGCAAGAAGTTATAATACCATAAGCGTCCTCGAGACCTTGAGGACTTCTTCGTTCTTGTATTAGACGCACCCATAACATAATTTTCACTTACCAGTAAGAGGCTCTGTGTGGTATCCAGAATGTCTGGCCATGTAGCCGAGAACAGAATAGCATTCCTGTGGCTTTACTGTGGCTCGAGCATCCCATTCGTACATGCCAGTGAATGAGTGCACTTACTCAAGTATCATGCTCGGGGAGCATACCGGTATGATATTCTGAGTCCTTTTAAAGCAATACTTTGTGCCAGGGAATAGGCAAGTACTCTCATTGTGATACAGTACTCTTGCACTAGATTCCTTGAGAAAGAAACTTCACTTCTGATTACAATATAATAAGAACTTGAATAATTCAAGCTCGTGGTAGGGCGTTGGAGTTGCCTTTGATGGTAAGGTCTGTCACTTTGTGGTTTTTCCTTTGTCCTAAGTCGTGGCTCACGCTGTCAGTTTTCGAGGTGGTTTCGCCCTCTTATCTAAGAGAGGGAATTTCGGACATCTTAGCTTGAGGTCCAATTATTCGGGTTCTTATGGTTGGTTCTACCTTCACTTTTTCATCATACTAATTTATCAAGAACTTATCCTAGTTGCTGCCATCTGGGTTGTGCGAGTTCTTGGTGCAGAGTTATCTGAGTCTGGCTACCCCACTTTCTGGTTTTCCAGAAGGCACTCAAGTACAATAAACAAGACGTTGTGGTCGAGTGGTTCAGGTAACAGACAAGAAATCTGTTTCCTGCCTGAATGTGGGTTCAAATCGGGTCGGTGTTTTTTTTCTCTTCAATTCTTTTTTTTTTCTCATTAAGGAAAAAACAAACAAACCTAACCCCAGTCATAATGGTGGGTTACACGCGATAGCATAGGTGCTTGGGTGTGTTCGGTATTGTTGGTTAGGCGGCGGGTTGGGGCATGGCCAGAGGGGAGAGAAGGCCGATTAGAGGAGGATATATTTACGACTTGAGGTTTGTGATAGGTAGGTCAGAGGAAGAATATGTGCAGTGTGGTATGATAACTATTGTTGTGTCAGGACCGCAGGAAAGTTTGGTAGGAGTGGTGTGATTGGGTAGTGATTAACTTACAGGGGGATTAGGCTTTTTTCTTTTAATTTGGCTGTGCGGGGGGGGGCGAGTGAGCAGGGACTTTTTATTTTATTTCCAAAGGCTAGGCGGCGTTTTTCTTTGCGTTAGAATTAGAGTTGGGAAAACAAGTCATAACACTCATTCCCAAGAAAGCACAGAACATATTTACATCTAGTGCAACAAACTAGCATAAGCCTCTCGAGACCATGAGGTCTGGATGTCTGCATTCGCCATACCCATGATATGGTCTTCATGCAAGGACGACTTTGAGAAAGGTGACCCGGCAGCTATTTCTTGGCTACTTGTGACACATGCTTTAGCGCCGCCAGTGGCTTCCCGCACGTCACTCCGGAGCAAACCTCGCTTCTGGAACATACAAAACTTAGGCGTTGTACTCGTACCTCCGTAGAATGACGGCAGCTCCCTAGGCAACATCGTTAGCGTGAGGAGATCCACCGGGCTCAGAGGACTTAACTTCAGCGATCCGCCCATCTAGATCTCCGCGAGTGAGATCCCTTCTACCGTGCTTTAGCCTCCTCTCTTTTCTTATTTCCTCCCCTCACAGAGATTGGATAAGCCGGCTCTATGCGAAATTTCCTCCCAAAGGGTCTTTGTAATCTATGGCTACTCGAGGGGCTTCTCGTGCGCACACGCTAGCCTCATTCATAGGGCCTCTGGTATCCAGACGCTTCTAGCTGCGGTCGTGTGCGGCCTAGGACGTTTCTGGGAAATTTTGGAGCAGGGTTAGGGAAGGGACTAGGAGGGGAAGACGGGAGGGTGTGAGCACCCTGCGTGCCAAGAGCTAAGGGCACGGGACTGCGGACCTAGAAGACGAGCGACGGAAGGGGACTGTATTAACCTCACAATGGATCGGCGGTGGTGGAATGGGATGGCAGGGAGGCGATAGCAATGTAGCGGGGCAGGGAAACGGACGCTAGAGGGTCTCCGTGCGGAACGACTTAGCGATGCGGAGGTTAATGTTGCGCTGCTAAAACCTTTGCAGGTGCTGAGGGTCAGGGATTCGAGAGCGGTTTCAATTGTGACGTGTTCCGAACTCCCCGCAGGAGAAGAAGGATGGTACCGTAGTCCTATTTATGTTATCGGTGTTGTAGTTGGAAAGGTTACCGGTATTTCCGTTGCCGGGGCTGTTGTGCATTACTCTGCAAATCTCTAATTATTTATCCTCTCATAGGAGCAGCCATGGGTCTGGAGTCGTGATAGACCTAGCACAACAGCGTTCGTTACATCCCTACCGCCGCCTGAGATGCACTCCGCGCGACGCTGGTGCTCCAGGGCCTGTGTGCTCACAAGAATCCTTTGCGACTCTTATCCCTCAATACTTCTATTCTCATCGTGTATTCGGAATACGGTTGCTATAGAAGTACCGGAAGGTGTGTCACGATTATGTGAAATATCAAAGATTTGATGTGCTTAATACAAAGAGGACAATGTGGCCGATGGTAAAAAGCACTCAAGTAGGTGAAAGTGACCTGTGTGTGAACTAAAAGGTAATGAAAGAGAACAAGTTTGGCCTGGTACGAGAATAAATGATGTAAGGAATAGTAACTACTACTAGCCATGTTTGGTCATAGTATTAGGACATAAATCTTTAATATTACCTGATTCCGAATACGCGATGAAAATGGAAGTAACTCTGCGACCTGCGCATCGGTTATGTTCCTACTAAAAAGAGTGCCCACGTCTTAATTTCCCCTCCTTTCCAGACGACATGGTTTGACGCCCGCTTGAGGAGCATCTTCGGGGTATGGCGTGACACATGTTTTTGGAGTAATTTGGGGCAGGGCATTAAAACTAGTTTTGGACGGTCCTGCTAGTACAAATTTCTCAAATTTCTACAGTACCAAAAAAGAGGAATGGAGTAGTAGTACGTCTCGCTTGGGGTTCCTATTCACAAGCAGATGCGAGTTTGCCCGTAGTTTCTGACACGAGTTGACCTGAAACGTCTGTGTAACAGATTTCAAATCAAGTTGTTAGAATGTTCTCAGGTGGATGCAAGGCTTTCTCATCAACCCCGCCTTTCTTCAATTTCAGGTATTTCCGTTAACAGACTCGAAGTGAATCAACACCTCATCCCCAACAACATTCATAGTGGTGAAGGTTAAAAATGTCACAAGCTTCCAACAACTTTAATTCTTTCAACACTACAAACGTCTTTAGCTACACTACCCCCGATCATGAGGCCAAGATATTGGCGTGGCTGTCTCCACTAGAGCCACGGATACGGCATCGAGACATTGGGGCCCAGCGGGTGGATAGTATAGGCGCCTGGCTGCTGGAAAGCAGGGAATTCAAATGTTGGCATAACAGCAGTCCGGGGGATAAAGCTAATTATCCAGCCTTATTCTGCCACGGCAATCCGGGGGCAGGAAAGAGCTACATAATGTAAGGAATAGTGTATCATTGCCGGAATTAAATAAGTGTATTGCTGACAGGTCGGGATAACAGCTCACTAGTGATAGATAAGCTGTAGGGTTAACATTATGGAGGGTGAGGGCACTTCGTGTATCTTAGCACTAGTATAGGTAGTCAGGCCCAACCATCGGAGGCAACCATCCGAATCCACCATCAATTGGTAGCAACAGCACATTTTATTTTTTTCGGAGATCTACGCATACGAAAAAACTTTCCTAAGTCCTCTGCATACGGTGAAACCGTGTGTGTCACGGTCTCCTGTACACAGTGAACTTAGCTTCATTTATCATAAGCCATTAGGAGCTTATGAATGACATCCCTGGAGAGTACGCAAACTCCTGGAGAGAACAGCAGTACAGTCAAGATTCTAGCGAAGAATCGGACGTTGGAACGCATAGTAGGAGAGGATCACTAACCTTTAAGAGACCCCTCCATCGAATCCCGCAATACGTTCTTGGAATGGATTCCCAACAACACAATCCAGAATCAGGCTGTAACGGGGGCAGCCTATAGAGAGGTGAACTCTAAGGTTGCGACCGCACCAAAACTCAAAGTAGAAGATAAAGATAGAGTAAATAATTCACGAAGAATCAAAACGGTTAAACTTAATATCGTTAGGCTGAAAGCTTCACTCAATAAGTTCTCTCGAGGAAAAGTTGGTTATCGAAGTAGAATGCCAAACGCTTAAACTTAAGTAGATATCAGATTTAAGCCTTTTGACATTCACCACTAGTCCGACCTTGTGCGAGCACCCTGTCCTGCTCAGGGTTTGTCCGAGGTCTACCCTCCATCAGGAATTATCCTGCGGGAAGTGTCGGACCAACTCAGGTACACTTAACTCCGTTAATAGGATATGAGTTTCTGCAATGCATCTCCAATACAACCGCAGGTGGAAAAACTCTTCCTATCGAAGGCATACCAGTGGCTAACTGTTATGACAACAACCGGAGTCAATACCTAGGTGGTGGACTCACTGGCCCAGTGGTAGTTTCGTCTATGCAAGCTATGCAGTCCATCATTTAATCTACGCGTCTATCCAATGTGATAAATTGACATGCAAGCTCCCCCGGAGAGATGTAGCCGATGGTTGGCTAAGTGGGCGCTACCCATTGCCAGCCTTTCGGGACATACTCTACCGTGATAAGACTCATACCTCTAGAGTCCAATAACAACCCATAGTAAT
>Ga0307509_10000927_pt1 | contig 50164 bp, 43 predicted proteins | sample 10_EM_MG_FD_202245 | JGI IMG/M metagenome (GOLD analysis project Ga0307509, IMG submission 202245) | Populus trichocarpa ectomycorrhiza microbial communities from riparian zone in the Pacific Northwest, United States - 10_EM | ecosystem: Host-associated > Plants > Roots > Unclassified | place... | reverse complement strand
CCCCACCCCCCCCCCCCCCCCCCCCCCCCCCCCCCCCCCCCCCTCCCCCCCCCCCCCCCCGCGCCGGGCCCGCCCCCCCCCCAGCACCAAGAATGCTGCCCCTTTCGAGATGTCCGTCTGATTTTGTGACGTCACTCACCTCACCAAGGGACATCAGGCATCGATAAGCTTCAACTCCCGGATGCCCTGTGCGACGAGAACAGTAGGTTAGCACGTACCGTACTCGCACTCTGGGCTAGCTTAGGGATTTCGTGCGTGGTGAGCCCTGATTGGCCATGCGGGACGACTCTTTCGGGAGACGCCGGCTTGGCGACTCGAGGTTTTTTCGCTGCAACGTTGGTTGTCTCGATTGGCCTCTTTGCAAATGCTACCGGTAACCTGAAGTACCGGTCTAAGAGGGATGGAGAGTGCTGTACCACTAAGGTATCGTACCGGTATGTGCTCTGCGCCGTGTAAATGAGAAAATTTAATGCTCACGAGATACGAGACATATGGGCCAAAGCATGAAATTCTCCACCTTCCATCACACTGTGCTTCCCCATTTGGGGGATATGGTGCTCTGAGAATAGATATTCTGTGACAAAACTCTGGCGCCGACCCGGACTATCGGGATGCACGAAACAAACAACCCCCCTGTTGACACGTCGAGATTGCCAACCAGGGTCACTGCCGTCAGCCAGCAGCCAGTCTGGCCCGTGGAGGGGGTGGGGCGGTCGCTGCACGGAGTGGACGGAGGAGCCACCCCCTCTTCATATCGCAAAAATATGTGAAAAAGAATGCTGCATCTCTCTGCTCTTCCACCTCAGATTCCCCTTCAACCTTCGAGATCTGTTGAATCCCAGCCGGTCCTCTCCAGCACCCTGCTCCACTCTATATTACATACCGTACTTCATATATATATAGTCTAGAAGAGAGGAAAAAAGAAAAAAAGTAGCGTATGAGCGACGGACAAAAAAAAGAGGAAGAAAGAGAGAAACAAAAGAAAAGCAAACGAGGAAGAGGAAAGCAAAACACCACAGCACCACAGCAACACCACAACCGCAAGGAGGACCCGAGGATCGAATCAAATCCTCCTATTCTCTTTATTCCTCTCAACTGAAGAGGACCGAGTCTTTTTCCACCATCTTTCCTGCTCCCGCCTCCTTCTATTTTTTGGTCCTCTAATGATTCGTTGGCGGGGGTGGCTTGACTAGGATAGGTTTGACGGGCTGCTTCAAGGGTAGTTTGATCTCAAGACACACTAGAAGGTCGATAACAGCAACACAACAACAACTCCGCTCCGTCTATAACCATCATCATCATCGCCATCACATCCCCCTTGTCCCTACTGCTTTCCCCCCTTCTCAACCCTGATTTTTTGCCACCGGTGAACGCTCCAGCGCCTGAGGGAAACATTGAACTTGACTCTGAACCAACCACACCCCTCATTTTTCACAGCACTTTGTCCAACAATATTCATCCCTGCCAACAACCGACGGGAACCAAGCGTCTCACGCCTTTCTTCGTTGTCTCCTCACCACCAGCTCTGAATACTGTGCCCGTAGGTCTTCGTATAAGGTAAAAACTGTTGTCCTATCACATCACTGCTCTAGTCTGCAGTGCCGCCTGGCTGTGCATTTTTTGCCCGAAAATTCCCTTTCTTTCCCTTCATCTTTGCTCTCGCCTGGGAAAGCGCGAAGAAGTGTTGCCTTCTGGAAGCCCACGGAAAGGGAAACCCTTGAAGCATACACACACAGCCTCTCCCTTCGTCCTTGCTTTTCTCTCCTCATCTCGTTGTCATTCGACTCATCTCACATCTCCCCTTCTCTCCCTTCTTCCCTTTTTTTTCGTTATATATCCGCCTTTTTTACCTTTCATCACTCCTTACTCTTCGTAAAACATCGATACTCATCCATCTTCATTGAAGCTTACTTGACTTCAGACACTCTGCTTGCTAAATTAAGGAAGCCAAGACGACGATCAATTGAGAAAGATCTTCTATCATCCGAGTGATATCCGTGATGGATGCTGCCACAGAATTGAACCATTTAAAGTTCACTCCCCGAACTTCAGCATGGAAGCACATGCAACGCTTTGAGAGACTTTGTTCTCTGGCATACCCTCGAGCTACTGACGCTGGAAAATGGTGAGGCTCTCAGGATGTTTGTTTGCCGTTATTCTAGGAGGTTCTAATGTTATACGTGTTACAGGAGTTTATTCGTGAAGACGATTGATACGACGAATGTATGGGGCACTGGTAGAGGAATGACGCCTGGTCGGTGGCTTATGGACTTGAGTACGTTACATATCCCTGCCATTGGTGACCTGGCCGGTTGCGCCCTATTCGCTGCACTCCCGCCCCCCCCTTTTCGTCGAGCTGGGCCGGGTGAGAGGGTTGCAGTAGTTTAGATATCTGCACCAACAGCGGCCCCTCGTCACTTTGTTCTTACCCCACCAATCTTTTGCTGACATATATTTCAGGTGAGGACTGGCTGAGGAAGAATCCACACTGCAGTCAACCAGACTGTACTGACTGTAAGTCTTTATTTGCTTTGTCCCCCTCACTAAACCTTAACTTATCCATCAACTCAGCTAACGCACGACCATCTACAGGTAAACACGACTCGATGTCTTTCGACTACCTCAGGAATGCTTTCTTGGACCGATGGGGCAACACCAATACCTCCCCGCATGGTAATCTTAGGCAACCCATGCGTTCACACTCACTGCCCCCTCCTTCGGAATCTGATGGGGACCCTGCAGAGATGATCACTCCATCCGATATCATTTCGAATGCGCTCATCCCGCGAGGGGGCTCTTCCCACTATAACCCTCCTGCAGCACCTACCCCGCCCAATGAGCCGGTTTCGGAGCGCGAGAGGCTAGTCCAAGAGACGAAGACATCCATCGCTATTAATCCTGCCGGCAATGGCGGTGGACAAATCGTTCTTTCGATCACGGACAACAACAAGCCACGAAAGAGGAAGAAGGAGATTAAGGCTACCATTGATACCCCACCTCCACAACACGGTATGCTCGAAGGCTCCCTGCCGGATTCGCCAAGGGATAGAGACTACCATGACCGTGACTACCACCCGGATGACCGTGATGCTTACCGGAGTGACCGAGATGAACGCGATCATCGAACCCCCAGGGACCATCGAGGCCAGCGCCACGATCGTGAAAGATCCCGCCACCGCGACAGCGTCCATGTCATCGAGGCCGAACCCCCAACCCTTGAACTGATTAGGCAGCCGTCTCCCCAATCAGACCACAGACACGATAATTCCCAAGCACTTGTTGAGGTTGCCTCTAGCGAGGTTGATGAATCCACCGTTACCGGTGACGCTTTGTTGACGGCCCCCTCCCAGCCAGTTCTTCGGCCTCGGCTACTCGAGGGCAAGATCTGTGCTATCACCGGAGCCTCACGCGGAATTGGTCGGGCAATTGCCCTAGGGTTCGCCAAGGAAGGTGCACACATTATCGCACACTACTGGGGCACTAAGAGTGATCCTGCCAACGAGGAGATCGTATCTTTGTGCGTAGAGATCAGATCCATGGGGCAAGGCTGTACAATTGTGTTTGGCGATATCTCCGACCCCCGAACGAGTGATAACATCGTCAAGCGAGCAGTGGAGACCTATGGAAGACTAGACGTTGCCGTCGGCAATGCTGGAATGTGCTGGTATAGAGAATTCTTGGATGTATGTGCCCACTTTTATCCACCTTTTAAATAATTTTAAAAATAACATGAACAGGTCACCCCTGAACTCCTCCGCCGCCATGTGGACGTTAACCTGAACGGCAACTTTTACTTTGTCCAAGCCTGTGCTCGGCAATTCAAAGAGCAGTTCCACGCCATGCCCATTGAACCCCGCCCAGATCCAATCCCAGACTACTCTATAATCTTCATCTCCTCGGCGAGTGCACTTTCAGGCAACGGACACCAATCACACTACAATCCCACTTCTGCCGGCGTTCTCTCGCTTATGCAGAGCACAACTATTTCCCTAGGGCCCTATGGCGTCCGTTGCAACGCGTTGCTACCGGGAGTCGTACAGACCAAGATGAACAGAGAGGAGCTGCAAGACATGGAAAAGCGTGGCAGACTCGAGAAGAAGGTTCCTCTCGGCAGATTAGGCGTCCCGAGTGATGTTGTCGGGCCGGCAGTCTGGCTTGCAAGCGACGGGGCAAAGTACGTCAGTGGAGCACAGATCACGGTCGACGGAGGGGCGTTTGTGAACAACTAGTGTGGGAGTGCATGTATTGGATGAGTGGGGGGATTCCTTTTTATTTTTTCATGCGGGGATGTATGGCATTTTCTGGGGACTGCATCTTTTACTTTGTCTTTTTTTTTTCTCATGTGTTACTCTCATGATAGTGGTTTTTAAAGATTTTCCCCTTTTTTGTGTCGGCGAATGTGTTTTCTTCCTTTCTCTGATTATTATATCTCTTTCTTTCTCTTTCCTGTTTGCTTGCATTAAGATGGGTTTGGGAAGACGGTTTCTCATGTGGGTTACGGGTGAACGGATGGATAGTTTGTGCATTAAAATGAAAAGAATTGCGTGGTTGTCAGAATATATCTGAGCACGGACGTTTTGTGGTCTGTGGATGAAGTAGAGAGCCAAATTCGGGAGAGCTGGCATCGAGGCTTGAAGTCATCTTGACACTACCCCGGATACTTTGAGGGAGTAGTGATAGGTTAAATTTCGAACTGAAGGGTGTCGTGGGATTCCAGCGCAATACCGGTGGCTCACTTCCTATCCAGGGGGTCTAATAAGATTTCGTGAGCTCACCCACCAAACACACCATCTCCCCTGATCACGAAGGAAGTGCCACACATCTTAGGGGGTGATCGTGAACTACACACTGGAATTCAACTGCAACGTGACCGATAACAATGAGCTCTAGCCGTGTGCGGGGGGGGCACTGCAAACTCCTGAACTAGATGGAGCGTTTAGCGGGATAAGGACTCTGAGATAGGACGGAGGCGGTAGCTCCAAGTCCTCTATGGCTCATGTCACGCACCCCGGGATAGTCTACGAATCGCCCCCGCAGAGTCGTATCGAGAGATATCATATCATGCTTCGAGCCAGCAGACGGCATCTCTATCTCAGCACTTGTCAAGGTATAGGCGTATGCACTAATACCGAAGGCGTCTCCGAGCGTATGGATGGCGGGGGGACGTGCAACTCTAGCTTACGATATAAGAAGAAGCTTGTGTATCTCTAGTTTACTAGTCCTATCATTCTACTTTAGATCTAAGAACCCACACCCGCCTGGGGAAAGAGTGAAGGATGGGAACGAGTGCTGAGTCGTGATTTGTAGATTTTTAGGTTGGGTGTGGAATATGTTTCTTGCAAAAACTTGCACGAGCTGTGTTGGACTTGGATTGGCTCTTGGCTCCTATAGATGAAGCATAATGGGAGTTGTTTGTTATGGCGCTTGTTCGAGAGCTCGGTCGGGGATGGAAGGGATGGAATAAATGAGACCTTGTGCTTACTAGAGGGCTTGGGGGGGGGTGGACGACGCGACGAAAATAACAGATGCGGAGGTGATAATCGGTGCTGAGGGTTTTGCGTAGCGGGGTGGGGCGGCTCAGGCGGGGACAGAGTTTCTAATCAAGCGGTGGGGGGGGGGGGGGGGTTCATGATTAATTGTGTTGACCGTGTTTTACTAGTAAGACTGGAAGGCAAGGACTTAGCTTAGGCGAGGAAAGGACACAAGATGGAACGAAAAACAAATAGGAGAAAAACTTGTCATAGCTTGCGTGTCCCTCCTCCTCCGCCGGGGCATACGCGTATCACTGCGACCTCAGAGTGCGGGCATCTCCCATACCAAGTGCGGATATTTCCGACATGATAATATTATGTTGAAAATAATGGATGCGGAGGTATAGATTTACGGTGGGGATTTTACGCAGTGGAGTGAAACCGCTTGAGTGGAGATGAAGATCATGGTTGGTTGGTTGTGATAACTTGATGGAAAGGAGAGGCTAGAGGAAAGTTGTGTACTGTACAGGAAGAGAGGTGTATCGTGAGAGAGGGCAAGAGGGAAAGCAAAACAAGGGAGGTAAGAGCATTTTCATAGCTTGCGCGTTCTTCGACTAGTGTGTACAGTACGTATACCTCAGCGGCCTCAGAGTGCGGCCATTAAACTGCCATTTCCAACATGATGTATAAAAACTCGAATACAAGGCCGGTGTGCTGTGTCGTTGTAATTGCCTCTCGTGGCAAAGCGCTCTGTATTTTTCTTTTTTTCTCGCCCGAGCCGAGGTGTGGTGAGTTTGCTGTGACTCGCCTACCACTATCCCAGAGGGGGAAATTTCAACGACATAGCACACCGGCCTTGTATTCGAGTTTTTACGGTATACCGGTATGATGGGATATGGGAGAGTGCAAAACGATGACTGATCGAGCTGGTGGTCAATATTTTTGCTTTTTTCCAGTATCACAGTGTCATGATCACAATGGGTGTTAGCCATGGGGATGGGCTTGTACTGTACGGTAACTTACCATCTAGTTATTTGTTCCGTTGCTCAATTGGAGTTCCTTTCTGCGCAGGGCGGAAGTGCGGGCAAGGAAGGGCCTTAGCGCGGCTTATTAGTAAAACAAATCTTTGATTCTTACTGTGCTTTTCGTAATGCGAGTAAACAACTTCTCCGGCACAACTGTGCTTTGAATTGGCAATTGGTTGCTTGCCAGCTGTGAAGTGCCCGGTAGCCAATCTTTTGCCCTTGAGCAGCTTTCTCTCTGAGGGGTGATCCTATAATGAGTCTGGGAATGTAATTACCTTGTCGAAAATTCTCCCTCCTTCTCCCGAAGAGGGGATTGTATGATAGCTTCGTAGACCATTCGGGCCATTTTCCGTTCTGCAAATCGAGCTTCCCTATCGGCGCTCGTGGAGCGGGGATGAATGCTATCGTAGGGTACAGTACCAAGCCAGTAAAGTTAATGTTCTGTCAGATATTGGTTTTTTTAACGACGGAGTTAGGGGGGAACAAAAATGAATGGAGATTTTCAGAGCAATAACTACCGGTACTACCCTGTTGAAAGTGATTGGAATTTTAGCGTTAGCAAGGGGACCGATTTGTGCTTAATAGTTTTGGAGTTTAGATGGAGAGGCTGATAGTTTATGATTGTAGGTGGGTTGAAATTTGGTATGGGGCTCTCTCTATGAGTGAGATGTGGGAATAGGTGCTTTTCAGTATAATGTGTCGTCGAACGAAGCATCCTGGCCTAGTGTTTTACTATGGTAGTTTAAACTGCTCTCTCGACCACCTCTCGGGCACAAGGGGAATTTTTTTTCTATCCCGTCGGCCTTGTTCCCCTAGGTCCTGAGGGAATGGTAATTTGCCTTCAGCTGTATGGTAGAGAGAAATTTCATGTGAAATCGCTCTAATGATATTGATCCCCCCGCCTCCAACAAAGTCCCCCTCTTGAGGAATTGGGCAGTTTCCTTTTCAAACTCATGATATAGAGAACTGTGATTAAATACTATCCGCATTACGTACAGTCCGCGTTCAGTAACATGCCCGTAAGGACAGGTCCCCCCCCCCCCCTAGCCACCATGTAGTCCACTTCCCCAGCAAACGAAGTTCGACTGCCGAATTTTCTGCATCTTGAACCAGGACCCCCCCGGGAAACCCCACCTAGGAACCACTTTCCCTCCCGATTCCATAAGTCTATCCGTGAAAAAGAAAAAAGAAGAATCGCCTCTGAAAACGATGGCAAAAGAGTCCAGGTGAGGGGAGCCGGTTAGGAGTTATTGGAAGGACTAAATTCGGCGCAAGGATGTGAGAGTAAGGTGCTTGAGGCGGCGGGTTGTGTAAGCTCGTGTAGTGGTGGAGGGGTATCGGAGATCCGGGAGCCGGAGAGGTGATGGACCCTGGAGCCCAGCAGGGCTACCTTAAAATCTCCTGAAATCCACTCTCAGATTATAGGCGGGAATCAGCCCGTCAGCCCGGGGCAGGTTTGGTATGACAAATTGACGGAATTGCGAATACCGGTTAGCGAGGTTCAAGAAGTCCTGTTTTTTTTTTTTTTTTTGTTAATTTCATGGTATGATTTTAGGTACATGACTAGCACTTCCTAGGGTCCAACCGCTGCATTCGGGAAATATCCCATGGCAAATAAAAACCCAAATCAAAACAAAAACAAAAGAAATAAAACAAAAACTAATCACTAATACCTAAGTATAAAATCAACGTGAATATTTCCCAACCTATGAGATTCTTCCAATTTCATCTTGAAAAATTTCAAGACTCCACCTGTGTTGCCCGTGTAAATGCCAAAACATTCTTATCATCAGGAAAATTTAACTTATTCAAGGAAATAAACGAAATCAATAACTTCATCATATCCCATGCTTTCTTGTTTTCTTGGTTCAAGAAGTCCTGAGGGCTGCTGATCTTATACAGTATTGGGAAAACGCTCATCCTGCTCAGGAGTCTTTGTCTATGAATTCGGAGATTACTCGTATAGGGACGATCGATGGAGGCACCGGTAGTAGATTTTGTAGGACTTTACGGTGCCAGTATTAGTTTGAGCATACCGGTAAGTAAACCTCCGGTCTAGCTATTTTGTTTAGTGTTCCTGGTAGTCTGGCTGCGCTGCTGCAGTGCTCGCCCTCGACTGGACGATGGTAGGGCCGTTTCGACGACGAGGACCAGGACGGCACTAGTATTAAAAATTTCCCTCTATTTTCTTTATATTATTTATCATAGTATTATCACAGTTGCACCCCGCTACCCCTGATGGCCAAAAAACCAAAGGAATCTGTGCGCTACAGTGGATGGTCTGTGGTAGCGGGGCAAGTTTTGGTGTTAAGAAATTTAGAACCTTCGGAAGTCTATGAACAGCGAGGTATCCGGATTATCGACCCGGGCGGGGCGTAACTGTACTCGAGTAGTCTATTTTATTTGAGTGTTTTGTCTTTATTGTGTTCTTGTGCCTACCCCGGCTTGTTGTAGTGCAGGTACCGGATTATTTGCTACTGTATATCTGGGTTTTCCTCAAGACCAGGAGCTGCTTGAAGCTAGAATGTGCCTCGTGTCTGAAATCGGCCCTCTCAAGGACCAGGCCACTGAATGAAATTGCCAATAAACACACCTTAAGAAGATGAGATAATCGAAAACTCTTCCTAGGACTGCCTAATGTTTACTCCCCCTACTCTGATGAACTTTGTTGAGTATTGGGTAAGATAAGTGGCCTTGCACATGCTTCTGCTTCCAAATAAGCTAGCTTGGTTTTAGATGTCCACAACAATGCAGCTGAGTGTGTTACAGTCACTGGTCTTGCAGGATTTCCCATGGCAAACAAGTGGCAAACGCTGAGCGGCGCACTTATCCTGGGCAAGCATCCGAAAACAAAGATTTCACGAAACGTATCACAAAATGTCAGTGCGTATTTGAGCCCATATAATTCCTCAACCCCTGTTTTCGGATGCTTCCCGACAAGTAATAATCCACACCCAAAATCACCTAGTTGGTTCCCATGTCAACTACGGTTACTCGTATTGAAAGGGCCGATTTCAGACCCCAGGTACCGTCCAACCTCAGGCAACTCCCGGCCTTGGCGGAAAACAGGATAATATCGGGTGCCTAGGGTGCACAGGTGTACTGTTAGTCTAGAGTACTGTATGAAGTGTTGGTTAGTAATCGGTTTGTGTTACGATCGCCGTAGTGCATATATGTTCCATCCCTCTTGTTAAGAAATTTTTTGGGCCAAGTAGCTATCCCCCTCGCGAAGCGGGTGGCTTTACCACTAAGATTTCCTCTGGTGGTCAAGAAAGACTCAGACTGTCCCGGTCACTACTGAGCCCGGTTTTCTATATCTGGGTTTTTCGCTTCTGTTAAACGGCTAAGAGTTACACATAATATCTGTGAGGCACGGAAGCGAGTGCCAACCGGGAAGGGCGGATGCAACCTGAAGTCCCCAGAAAACGCTGTCGAAGAATCTGCCGGGTCTCTCATGGCACCTTATCAGACTTTCTAGAATTGGCTCTTTGTGTGACCATACATTTACTATGATAAAGAGAGGAAATTATGAGATTATGTTTTCTGGAAATAGGACTAGTGACCAGCCCAGATGCTGTGGTGCACCTCATACCATCCTGATTGTGAAGTAAGCTTTAGGGCACCGGTACCTGAGAAATCTTAAAGAGGTATCCGGGACACACCTCGGACATGACGCCGGATGGTATCATTTAGGTATTTCTTGTAACCGCTTTCTGAAGGTGATCATAATATCTCCCCAGAGCCCCTTCAATATGAGCGCTTGATCTTTGGGCGCTGTGGTCCTAATTGGCCTAGTGTTGAGCGAAAGCTGGTATGAAGGAGTGCCTAATGTAATACCACCGGAATTGCCATCTGTGCAATACAATACCGGTATAGTACTAGTGTAGTGCAGGTTATTGTATTCTCCAATGGTGGCTGTATGGCGGACTCTATCAAGTGCGGGAGATAAAACTTTCCCTGACCATCCCCGCTCCAGAACTACTGCCTGGTCGCTATGGCCTGTGGTAAGGGAACAATCGGGAAACGTGAGAAAGGATCTTAGAGTTCTGATTGGAGGGTCAGGTGGCTCGAGCCAATCGATTCCATATTTCTAACTCCTTTATTTTTGATTAATTCTACAGCGGGCTGTAACTTATACGCAAGAGTGCTCATGATAGCCTATGCCATGCTCTGCCCGAACATAGGAATTAGAGCAGTATACAGCCAATTATCTGTTTATACCTCTGCGCACAAACACAACCACATCTTCGATGCTCTGGTACTTGCCTGGAATGAGTAGCCTGGACTGCCGGTATCTTTCAACCCCGCTAGGGAGATATTCCTGGAAAATACTTTTATATACCGAAGCGAAGCGGGGCAAGGGCTGTTCTCTTTTCTATATGAACTCCGTAAAAGTTATTGGGTAGACTGAAAGTGCTTACTTCAACTTAGAATATTTAGTTTGGGGGAACACGGTAGACAAACTTTTGCAACCTGAGGCCTCATCGGGAGTTCAAAAACCTGACACAAAGGGTGGACTACCGGCATACCGGTACCTGGGGCAGAGAGAGAGAGAGAGAGAGAGAGTACCGTGATGGCTCTATCGATTCGCTATCTCAGTCGGCCAAGGATAGGATTAATTTGACAAGTTAACAGAATTGTGTATGCTTAATATTTAATACTATCCTGATCATATACTAGTCGTGCTTTAACCCGCATTAAATATACTAGTCAATGGGATCCTAGACGTCTTGAGGGCTGATCTTATACCGTGACAGGGAAGCGCTAATCCCCCTCAAGATTTATTTTGTTGCAGAACCCAGAGGTTGGGGGCGCCGGGGATAGAGAATTAAGTTACAAGAGTTTTCACGGTATGATATTTCAACAGAACCTGGAACTCTGGTGGATGAAACCTTTAACTAGAGCTCTTCTAGCCTGAAAAATGCCCTACTTCAAACTGCTAAGGCTCCTCTGGGGCTGGAGTCGGAGCGTTGTTTTCTCTCGACTCTATCGACGATACGCTGGAGATTCGGAAAATACTGTAGAAAGAGGATTTGAATATATTGTACTTTAGCCGAGCTACATGGGTTTAAAGTTTAAGTGGAGGGAGCCAAGGATTGCATCCCAGTGATAGCAGTTGAAGTTGCCAAGAGGCACTGTAAATGTAACAAATTAACCGGTGGTTAATCATTTTCAAGACACGGACTAACGCCTGTTGCTAAGGAAATGAATGTCGTCTGTCCTCTGGTTTAAGGCGTCCCCCACAATATGCGCTCCCAACTTCCTAGAGAATCTTTAAATGTGCATCAATATCTCAGAATCGAAGTCGCCTTTTTAGTGATGACGCAACAGAGGGAACACCACTTTAATCCGGACGCCTGAGGATGGTGAAGCAGGAGTGGGTCCGGATGACTTGGGGCTGGGGGGGTCTATGGTTAGGGTTCAGCTGTGAGAGTTTCGGCACATGCGGTAGCGGGCACTACGCCGATGCCTTGATATGAACATGTTTGAAGGTTCATCACCTTGAAGGTTGGGCTAATGCTGCTCCTAGAATTTAACATCGTTCTTCCTTGTTCGTCTTTGGCTAGGTTGTTAGACACGTGCTGAAGTTTGCAGCTGTACAAAGTCTAGGGGATTAGCGTGGAAGCAAATAATTTGAGCGCTCAAATAATTTAGTCCCTGTTGGGGAGGTGGTCAAACCCAGGGTTCGGGGGGAGAAAACCGGGGACCTTGGACCTTGGTTCTCGGTGTTGCATCGAACCATACAGGAAGGCTTAGGACTTGACCTCTCGAGTTAAAATTCGAGAACCTCACCAACTCAAATATCAACATCGTTGATTTCAAGACCATCTTTTCCATACCCAACCCTTTCATTTGATGCCACTAGAGGAAATCCATCGCTGCTAGCCCATGGTTTTGTTGTCTTGGCCACCCCAATAGGCCCTTGGAGTACAAGTATCATAATAGATCTCGAAACCTACCTATTGGGCAGGAGATTAAAAGGACTTGATTGAATAACTTTCTATTCTCCAATTGCCCAAGCTATGTTATCTTCCATGGGTTCTGTATGCTTCGGTCAAAGCTTAGAGATCCCAACCCCGGGTCTGCTTTTTGGGCCAAAACAAACTGATAAGGTGGCGCTTTCATTCTTATAACATGTGTACATTTCGGATTTCTCACCCGAGGAGAGTGTTTCATCCGGGCTTAGGGGTTGCGGGGAAGTAGCTCTCGCAAAAGTAACGGAGGTCTTGGTAGACTGCTATTCGAATATGCCTGGGGCACGATAGCCAGACTTTCGAAATAGAGCAAATAACGCAAGGACTGGAGTATTTGAGAAACCCCTAGGGCATTGGAGCTGCCTCTCCTAGTAAGGTCTTTGCATTTCCCTTCTTTGTCTCAACTGAGGGCAGAAAGAGGCCTTTTCGCTGTGTTTCCCCCAAAGGGGAGATTCTGGACGTCCTAGTGGCAGACTAGTTTTCGGGTATCATATGAGAGATGCAAGTAGGATTCCGGTCCGAATTGACCTTGTGAACGTTCCACAAGGATTATATATGGAAATTCCTTGTAGAGGATAGGGTGCCTCACCCCTGAATTTCGTCCGGGACAGCGGGGGATCCGGGAGAGCGAGATCCGGGAGAGCGAGGTGCGACTGTGCTCCACATCATGAAGAACATCGAGAACTTCATTGTTGACTTTGATGGGTGAGGCGGGCCGTGTCCCAGCAATTTCGCTCCGTGTTTCCGGCAAGTGCTCAAGAATGAAGAACATGGGGTTTATGTTGTGTGCTGTACGACGAAGATCTCATGCAGCCACACTACCTCAGTTACTGGTGTTCCGACTGAAGACTTCGGTTTGGACGCTCGGAGAAGGATCCGTTGCTATTGGGGCATCTAACTCTGTTTGGTTTAGGGTAGTTGCGGTGAGAAGAAGGGCGAGAGAGTCCTGATTGGCGCAGTTAATAGGTTTCGGATGTGATCTAGCAAGGATTAGAAGTGCCTGGTGAGAAGGGAGGTTAGTAGCATGCTTAGCGAGAAGAAGGATTGCTATGGTGCAAGGGAGGAAATGTTTTGGAAGGACGGCAGAGGCATCTAGCAGAGATGGAAACCAGAAGGAGCGTTTCGATCAGTCAAGCTTTGTATATATAGAGGATGTTCGCCATCGATAGAAATGCAAGAGGCTTCCAAAAATCCTCAGATTATAAGAGTTTAAGGAGTGGCGAGCTCTATCGTTCATCATGAAGTTCTCTATCGTTGCTTCTGCACTCTTGAGTGCCTATACTGCTCTTGCTGCTGACTTCTGTGATCAATGGTCAGTTTCCGGATTACTACTTGGTTTCTTCTGCTAACATTACCTCAGGGGTTCTGTGACCGCGTCCAACAACTATGTTATCAGCAACAACTTGTGGGGAATGAGTTCTAAGAGCTCCGGGTCTCAATGCACAGGTTATGACTCTGCGAGCGGGAATGGGGTTTCATGGCATACTACCTGGTCTTGGGCTGGTGACGAACAGTAAGCTTCATATGGTGTTTTACATTCCCATCTCTAGAACTAACGGTTTTCAGCCAAGTTAAGAGCTTTGCCCACGCAGGCCTTATTTTTACCCCCAAGACTTTAGCCAATATCAGGTCCATTAAAAGTACAATGGGATACTCGTGGGTTATTCTTCCTCTCTTGCGGGATCTTCGTTCTCATCCGGCCTAGATATACCGGCATGAACGGAGCTGTTGCGAACGTTGCCTATGACATTTTCACCTCCTCGACCGCTGGGAGTGAACCGGAATATGAAATTATGATCTGGCTTGCAGCCTATGGTGGTGCAGTAGGTACTTGGTCGCCTGTTTTTCTTTCGCCATAACTGATAGAATCAGGGACCTATCAGCTCTACCGGTAACACCATTGCCACTCCAAGCATTGGAGGATACCGATGGAAACTTTACGACGGATATAACGGCTCCATGCATGTCTATTCTTTTGTGGCTGTTGACTCACCGCTCACTTCCTTTACTGGTGATCTCAAGTTATTTTTGACATATGTCTCAAGTAATTACGGGCTCCCGACCTCACAATATGTTAACAGTAAGTCGACAACAGAGTTGCGAGTAGCTTGTATGAGATTTATACTAATACCTCCGGAATAGCATTGCAAGCGGGGACTGAGCCATTCTTGGGAAGCAATGCTAAGCTTTCTGTTTCAACGTGTTCTATTGCTGTTTCTTAGGGGATTAGCCTAGATTTCGTTGACGAATAAAACTGCGATTCTGAGCTCGATAGTGTTTTTCCTGGTTTGAGGTTGAAGGGTGGAATTCGGCGTCCCTTGGTGGGGGCGATGGATTCCGTATCACTCCCTTTCAAGGTTCATGATAGAAGTGAGGGTTGTCCTAGTGGCGTCTCCTGGCGCCGGGACCACGCCCTACGTGAAGCACCGCCCAATTGCACCAAACCTGGGTCTGCTAGGTTGAGAGTCACTTTTTTCCGCTGAACCTCAATGTCGATGGGTACCCAATTTCTATTATTCGGCATGGCGTAAATCTCGGCTCTGTCATTGGGATATCTTCTCTCTCTATCCCCCTCTGGCCGCTGCCCCTTGGTCGAGGAGGTGTTGCGGAATTATGACGAACATACTTTTATCACAAGATCCACATCGCGAGTCGCGTTGCCCCTAATCTCGTTGCCGGAAATTAACTCCCGTGGTGGCTTCAATAGCGGGTAGGGGTTCCGAATGTAGGCGATTCACTGTACTGCCGGTATTCAGAAAGTTTGTTCCAATTACTGCTCCATTGACCACTCAAAAAGTATGTATATGGTGATATAATCATGCTACGGTGTCCAATTTTAAAAGTTATGATTTGGCCCGGTTTACGGGTATGGGCCGTGGCTCTTTTGCGATCAAAAGCTCCATTATCATGCCTACCTAAAAGACTACCAGAAATTTGAGGTGGACTTTGGCCTGGGGTAAACGGGAGATCCTATTTAACTTGTTATATTTTAGGGCACGGAGCCTCAGGCTCTCCATCGTTTCATGGAGTGGGGTTAGTGCAATTGGGCATAGGCACTCTTATGGTCATAATAAACGTTGCTTGGAATGCCGCTCCCTCTTTTATAACTCTGATATAAACTTCAGTGTTTCCCTGGTTGGTTGGAGTTTTCGTCGGCAATGGTATGCCTAGTTAGCTCTGATCGTGCGGCCTCTACCGTATCGATGTTTACCTTTTGGGGTTATGTGTGGAAGGGCCGAACGAGTTGGGGACTCAATACACACTAGAGGGTTTGAGGAGAGTTGAGAGCATAGTGTTAAATTGGGGAAGCGGCGAATGAAGGGGATATTGAAAAGTGACTTAAATTCAGAAGGTTCCTGCACGGGCGGAGGGCCCTGAGGAAATCCATCTTATCAAAATTTCCACCGCTTCAGCTCCTACACTTGCTTTCATTATGGTCCAAATATTCCTTGGCCTCGGCCTCGTCTCGATGGTTTCACTTGGGCTCGCCATCCCAGTATCACAATTTCAAGAGCCTTGGAATGAGTTTTTCCCCCCAGGGCAGAGTTGCGATACTCCGGGCAACAGGCCTTATGGCTCCTACGTGGTCCAGGTACCACCACAACTGCCACCCCAACACCCTTACAACCCACAACCTTACTATGGGCCTCCGCCTCCACAAGGTCCCCCGAATCCGTACATACCGGGAACTCTAGAGGGACCAGTGCACCCACCTGAGGAAAAGCTGGAGGTACCTCCCCCGGACTATGGACGTCCAAACTACGGACCTACCTACGGACCTCCTCCCCCCACCGTCAACGGTCCTCCTATTCCTCCTTATGCGCCACCTCCACGCGTTGATCGGGCCCCCCCTCCTCGTGCCAGACCGGCATCTCCTCCCACAAAGGTAGTTGAGGGAACTGCAGCAAGAGAAGCTCCACAGAAGCAGAAACCAAAACTGTCCCTCAAGGGGAAACTCAATGCTGCAGAAGGCGCAGGGAAACAAGCCACAGGAGCCCCTCCGGTAAAGGAAAAGATGGGGGCTCAGCCGAAGAAGCCTGCTGGCAGCACTGAGGAGAAATCAAAGGAGGAAAATTCCATGCGCTACCACGTCAACGTTGGAGGTGTCCAGAAGGGTCCTGGAGGCGGCACTACCAATTTCCATGTTTACACTGACGAAAACGGAACGAAGAAGTTCTCTGATGAACTCGATCCTGACACTGAAAAGTACATTACGGAGCATATGATTCCGAAATTGGGCAATAAGAGAAAAAAGGGAGGCCCGGCAAGGATTTGGTCTGTTTTTGGCGAGAAATGATGAGTGATTTTTCGTGAGTTTCTCTGATTATAAACCTGTGGGCGTGTCGTTACCAGGCGATTGACGGCGAGACTAGGCCCGGGGGATTAGATCGCTTTAGTACTGCTCCGCAAACTTTACGCAAATGGGTATGGTTCAGGGGTATTTTGGGTTTTCTAGGGCTCAACGCATTTTTAGACATCTCTTTCTTAATTAGTTTTTTTTTCCTTCTTTGCTTTTCTTGGTTAAATAAATTCTACAAAATTGTCTCTAATCAATTGCATCCAAAAGTTCCCAAAGATTGCTAAGTAATACCGCAAGTTGCCCTACCGCCTTAGGCTTAGATACCGGTATTAGCTGTAGGCTCATGATGACACTTTGCTCTGGTTGACCCGAGGGGCCTAAGCAAGATCCGACATATCCGTGATTGTGATCGTACTATATATCAGATGATGTATCTCGTGAGAACTTATGGAAAGTTAAAATGATAGTCTCGGTAAAAATACGATAGATAGCGAGCTCCTTTCGGTAGCTGAATTGATCTACGGAGGGGGCGGTGCGGGCCGCTACTGGGTATCTTATTCGGGACATCATAGGAGGCTAAAGTCGATTGAGAAATTCGGGGAACCTGAGATCATGTCTGTGCACTTGGGTTTTGCAGGCAAAACATCATAGCTAAAATAAGAGCCGGTCTATATCCCAATGAGCCTTTCCAGTTTCGCTACTCTGGCCTGTGTTGAAGCCGGACACATAAAATAGCTATTCCCAGACAAAGTGCCCGGCTTGGAACCGGCCACGCGGGTCGCTGGTACTGCCTTCGGAGTTTGCCTAGGTAAGCCCTATTTATCTAGTTCTCTGATTGCATCACTCGTGATTCACCAACTAGTCAATGATTGCGGATCGAGTAAACACGACCAATTACATCAGGCGGGAATGGGGGGCTGTATAAGAAACCAGAGAGTCCGGTCTCTAAAGAAATCATCGTCAAAGCCATTGCTTCCAACTTCCCAACCTCAATTCTATTGAGAACACATTCATTCAATATATCTGAAGACGTTCTTTTTTTTTCTTTTTCTTTTTTTTCTCTTGACAATTTGAAACATGCAGTATTCGACTGCCGCACTCATTGCCTCCTCCCTGTTTGCCGGGGCCTCTGCTGCGTACGTATTTCTTGACCTGCATTTCTCTAGCACCAACTTAGCTAATGATATCCTCAGCCCTTCCCCTGCCTACCCAACATACCAACCCAAAGAATACTACCAATCCTACTACCCCAACACCAACTCCTACCAAAACGGTTACCAAAACTACTACCCGTACCTCTCCGCCAAGCCCCAATTCCAGAACGCCTACGAACGTCAGCAAGAGTATGACGCCGCCATCTCCGCCTCAGAAAACGAGAACGCAAATTCGAACGAGAACCTTGCGGGGGCCAAATCCGAGAATGCGAACGAGAACGCCAATCTAGCAAAGGGTGGCGAAGCCTTCGGTTTCGGCGCCCTCGAGTCCGAAAACCGCAATCTCCTCGCCACCGAAAACAACATTGAGGTCGCCAACGCCAATAAGAACGAGCTTGGCGTTGAAGTCGCCAACTTCAACGCCAATGAAAATAGCGCCCAGCAGGAGTCCGCTGCTCTGGCTGAGGTCCAGAACAAGGAGATGGAACTCTTCGAGGACTTCTTGGGGGATGGTGGTGCCAATGTCAAAGACAACCAGAATGGTAACTGCGGCTCTGTCTACACCTCTGGCTATCGTCGCCCTGCTCGTTCAAGCGGGAGCGTGGGTGGACGCACCGGAGGATATAACCACTGATATTAAGAACCTGTGGGGTAATGCGAGGGGCTAGGAGAGGGGAAGGTCCGAACAGGGGTCTTTTTTTCTTTTGTCCTTTTTCATTTGCGTTTAGAATGTCACCTACTTTGTTAATAAATTCTAGTCGGTCTCGAGGGCTTCTCATAGCATTAGCCCCAAATTGTGACTTGGAAAATTGCAGTCACATTTAGCAGAGGGCTGTTTGCAAATCGTGATTTCGAATCATGATTTCAGATCACGGCTATCCCAAATCACAGCTTGCCAAACAGCCCCTTAGTTTCCAGAAACAACACGTCCACCCGAGGCTTCGGGAATGGGGAAAAGACCATCGTTGAATCCAGACAGGGGCCATTAGAGGGCAAGTAAAGATAGGGCCTAAAATACTTGAAAAAAACGAGATGGGGATCGGAACCACCAGCAAAAAAATCATGGTCCAAAGGATCCAGTTCAGATGCCACCCATATGGTATTGTATGAAGAAAACGGAAAAAGGTCGGGTATAGAAGAAATGAAAAATATAACAGTGTATGAAATCAATGCAGGTCATGAGAGCCCCTAAGCCCCTCCCGCTACTGAAAGATTTAAAAGAAAGGCGTGAATAGATCAAATGAATTGCCAGCTAATGAGGCCCTAAAACAAACAAAACTCAAACGCTTTTGGCCAGCCTACAAAGAAAATAAAATCCCCGAAAACTCGCGATAAATTTTTTTAGGAATCGGTGTTGAAGCTAGATTTCGTACTGGATAGTAACTTGCTCCTTCGTTGTATATGGGGGGAGCGATTGTGATGGCTCGCCTTAAAACCATTTTTTGAACAGCTTTGGTGTAGTGGTAGTTGTACTGGCACTCGAAGCCTGGAGAGAACAATTCTTAGTTAATATGCCTGAAGCTCAAAAAAGATAGGCAGATCCTACCCTCCGAGGGATAACAGATCCAACAGACCCTCTCCTCACAAGGTTTGTAAAGGGATTCTTAGAATGTCGTGTGGCGCTGCCTGCAGGGCTGCCAGATCGATCCACAGATTTCTATAGTGATAGATGTTAGACCTCATCTCAAAGCCCGTAACACTGGGATGTTACAACAAACCTTGTGGGAAGATCCTTTTTCAGTTTTTTCATCGGAAGACCACTGTATTGGTAACTGGCTGTTAGCCTCACTTAGTAGACCATGCCAGGAATGGGGAAGACCCACAACGCGATCGAATTTTATCGACGTCTGGCGTTCGAGCTTTCTTGCCTTCGCCTGATGGCGTTTCTCCTCCCGGAGCTTTTCTAACTAGAACAAATTAGAAATTTTCCTTGAAAAAACGAAATACCGAAGGAGGAGCAGCATGACCGATATAACGGAAAACCCCATGTTTAATATTGCAAATCGGACCAAATAGCGATCCCAGCAGCAGAAGAGAGCCTAGGGAAGGAATTGGAGCACAAAGGCCGTAACAAAAAATAAACCAGGCCAACTTACCGGTCCTAGGATTTCCTCTTGCTCATCGCTCCACCCCATCTGAGCCTTCCTGAGCCTTTCCTCAAGCATCAGCATCTGTTGTTCCTTTTCTTCGGACCATTCTTCTTCGTAAACAGCCGCTTCACCATCTTCTCCCTTCAACCATTCATCGACCGCGGTGCCGGCAGAGCCCCCCCTAGACATAGTAACAGACGATTGAACCTACATTACATACGTTAAAATGAACTCAAGAACTATGGCCGGTTAGGAAATGAAATTCCTAGGCTATGCATACCCCATAGCTCCTCCAACAAAGGCCTCTGTCCATAAGGCGTAATCTCTCCCTTTCAACTTCTGCTTTCATTTGCACGACATTTCCCCTTTCACTATCCAAAGCTTCGCGTTCAATTTTCAGTAGTTTTTCCATCGTGTCAACCTTGTTGACCTTATCTTGTAGGGTTTTAAGCAAACGAATATTTGCCTGGGATAAGTTGTCTAGGTCACCGAAATCCCTAATAAGAGGGTGCCCGGATTGGAATCCTACAGCTGCAGACTTGAATTGAGGTTCCGTGGGGGGATTTAAGTTGCTAGTTGATCCGAAGGGAGAAGCAGCCTCACTTCGGTGGCTTGAAGGTATAACCCCATTTTTTGGGCTCAGTGAAGAGTTTCCCGGGGGTGGTGGTCTCTTTTCCTGTTCTTTGGCAAGGGCAAAGAGAGATTGAGCTGAAGGGGTCCGAGATGAAGTAGGGGTTGGATTTAGAAGATGGATTTGGTGTAAGTCTTGGCCAATTCTCTTTAAATCCCTATCTGTTTCTTGAAGAGTCTTCAGAAGTGCCTTAGTAGCAGAATCCACATAGGATCCGTCCCCAAGTGGGTGCCGCTGCGTAGTGTCTATCGGAGAGTGTTCTGCATCACCAATTCTGTTTTGGTTATCTGATGATAGCGATAACTCGAATTTCTCGGTGTCTGTAAGTTTGATAGCTTCAAGGCAATGCGGGCAGCGAGAAACTGGTGTACAGGAGCTCTCACTGGCTACCGAGCAGACCGAAAGGGTCAAGAGAGATCGAGCGGGGACGAGAGACTGATTCTGTGGAAAGTACACATGGCTCTCTGCAGGGACCGTTGATGCCGGAGAAACAGTGCCGGGTGTAATAGCTGGAGTGAGGGGATCCATCTTCAAAATCATGGATTAGAAGATCGCCTAGGCTTTGGTTTGCTGTTATTGCAACAGTAAGCTATTGTGTTTGTGCGAAAGAAGTTTATGCACAGTGATGTGATAGACTAGTGGAAGAAGTGTTGAATTGATTGGGGTGGGGTATGTATGATAGGATCCGGGTAAGAAACAAACCTACGATGAACTGAGAAGGGTTGCTGACCCGGGCTCCGAAAGAAGGCAGATGGACTGCAAATTGGAGTGAAGTTCTCAGGGCAAAGCAGCGATACGAAGGAGGTACAGGGTGTCAAATGGATGACAAAGCGCTGATCGACGAGTGCAGGGCCTAGGTTTAGGGGATGTCGATACAATACGACAGTTATCATACAAGATGGGACAGCGAGGGTTATGATGTTTTTGACGAGATTGGACGTGATGCACTTGTCATGGACAGGGTAAAAAGAAAGGGAGAAAATGCGTTGAAAGGCTCAAGACGATATGTTGGTGAAAATAAGCATCAAACCATTCACCTGTTGGACAGCGTTCTTATTATAATCGAGATCCCTCTCTCACCCTCTCGCATATTCCGGGGTCTGTCCCTATCACTCCTCTGCTTTGACTTTTAAGGATTTCTCGAGTGCTAAATTAGTGAATACCGCGAGAGGTAGGAGAAGTAAAGTAGAGGAAAGAGGAAGGAGGAAGGAAGGGGAAAAAAGAAATGTGTTATAATACTATAGAGGGATCGCCAAATCGCTTTCCTGTGGCGGGATGCGTCCGGGATAGAGGCCCAAGCTTGCCATTATTCGACCTCTTGCATCCGCCCAAGCTGCTTTGCATCACTAGGTCTCTGGATTTCCAGTCGAAATGACAGCAATTATTGGGGGATGGATCCATTCTACTTCTGGTAGTTGGTAGTTCTGCTTTTCTCTGAATTTTTTCTCAATTTCTTTTCTTTTTCCTCATGCAACACTCTTGTGAGACACAACTAAGCAGTACCACCTGCATATTACTGATGCCTGAGCCTATTTTTCGGAAATCATTATGCTAAAACTCGCAGGGCGATTGATTGAGTATAGTAATTGGCCGGCATACAGTACATCTCACATACTGCTGAACACACTTACGATTGAACGAAGTTCGTGAACACGAACGTTATCGCATGGCACCAAGATCTAATCAAAAAGGCTCGAACTTGGCGGTATGCGATAGCAGCCCTTTTCGTAAAGGTCGCTCGATCAAGGACAGGGAGCAAGGGTACTGAGAAGTGGAGATAGTTGAACTCAGCAAGCAAGTTAGGAAATAGAGGTGGCCCAATCGCCTGCTGATAGAATAGATAGTCTAAGGCCCTGCGCGACTGGCAGCGAACTCTCTGGAACTGTTCTGGATGCAGGTATGGAGAAGGTCTTTGTGAATCAAATAAGAGGGAGCCTCTGTTGAACTTGGGTCGCACAAGAATGCCAATATACCTTGTGTAGACATCGCACATGGGAGACGTGGGTCGTTCTACCCAGGTAAGGAGTACCTGTAGAGCAGGGTGCTATCACTACTCGAGTACCGTACCGTACTGTAACCCACTGGGCTATCACACATATCATACCGTTTTTTGTTTTTTTGGGCACGTACCCTGCTTGTACTAGTAGACACGTCGGGCGTGGGGTTACATGTCCCTGGCACGTAGAACCTGAACACAGGGATCAAATATTTGTATGGCGAATTGTATGTGTGTATCCAAGCCATCATACTAAATCCGGATCCAGACGTTCAGGTCCCTCATGCCGGGAACTAGTATGATGGTTAGCTCACTAAGTCTTGTTAGTTGCAAGCGAAAAATGGAGGTGCACGGTCCCTAACCCCTACTCTTGAATTGCCAGAGTCTTAACCTCGTCCCCATTCCATCGGTATGGAGAAGGATTCCGACGGCAATATTCCTCATTAATATACAACCAATCTAGAAAGCCATCGCAGGTTGGTTTCTATCGCCAAGAAGGCAAGCCTCAATAAACATCTCATCCCGCAATCCGCAAAACCTGGGGACAATTAGCGGGATAGTATCCGTGCCGCGTAGAAGCCTGAAACATTCTCTCAGTTGAGGTAGCCTCCTGCAAGTGCTTGTGAAGAGTGTCGTGTCATAAACACTAAATATGACCGGCCTGTTAGATTGTAGCCATCTGGACTTCATCCCCCAAGTCCGCTCTTGGCTGATCCCCATGGGGCAAGGCTTGCTTTTTCTGCTGCCTCTGCCTCCCCCAGCACTAAAAAAAAAGATCCACTCCCCATACAACTGGAAACTCGATCAAGCCACCTCATCGATCCAATTGTATCGAGAGATGGGGTTTTCGAGGTGCCATTCTACGAGTACTTGTGAGACTTCGCACTAGCTTGCCTCGCGATGCACGTTCACGCCTCAGGCACAGAAATCTCGATTGCCTGCATCCGCCGTGGTTGCTTTAGGTTACAGCGATATCGTAAGTTGGGGGATTCTATTAGTTGAACCGGTAGACGCGGTAACAGTGCCAGTACTACAGTTGTGGCAGTGCTTTTAGTACTGCACGTAGGTACGAGGCCAGTGTGAAGTCTTTTCACGCACAAAAGTGGCTTACCAGCCAACTTTCTAAGTCGCTAGTGAGCCCATAAAGTCGCTGGGGCCATACTAACCCCTTATACTAGTATTGTGAGCAGAAGTCTAACGAGTGACGTTCTATGACCATGTTTGTCGTGATGCAGGACTATCGTTACTATATACGGCAGAAAGATTTAATTTCATACCCCACATGCTAAGATCTGGACTGGTAGGTAAATTAAATCTGGAAATTTTTCTCCCCACAAAACTAAATTTGAACCCCAGAAAGTGAAAGAAATAACTCTGAAACAGAATCCAGTGCGCCAAAAGGACATTAGCAACGAACTGTTCGTGGGGGAGAGGGGCCATTGAAAATCGGAAAACATAACCCTTGCCCTTGTGGAGATTTTTTTTTTGCCATCAGCAGAAATAGTTTCCAGACCTCTACTTCACCCCCCCCCCCCCGGATTCAAATGCTTACAAGGAAAAACATTTATGTTTCATGCAGGATGCCTCCAAACCATAGATATCATATGTCTGGACAAAAACTATGAATCGTGAGCATTCGACAAATTTTAAATTCTTCTCGAAGAATCTAGTCCAGATCAAAACAGTTTGCCAGTACCCACACCACCTACCACACTAATTAGAGGTGGATCCACACGGTCTACCCTCCCTCCTGCCTCGGCCAATGCTCTGGAGCAAATGTGAATATCCGCGCGGAAGGCGCCTTACTAGAGTTTGCTACATGAGATTTGCGGCTCCCTTCGTTTGTAGGAATTTGTACCCTAAATTGCTGCAGCACCCCATACAGCAAAGTACAGTACCCCCACTCTTACTATTTGACCAAGAAGGTTAATGGAGACTCCCAGGCCTGATGTTATTGGCAGAAGTACCTATGCCCCAGGGTCGTTTGCAATAACACTTGAGTCACCTAAAAAAATCCGACCATCCCCGATAAAAACACCCGAAGCATTATTGCCTCTAAAAGTATTTGGAACCCGGGATAGATGCTTGTAAGGCATATCAAATTTTAGGAATCATCTGTATGTTGTATGCGCTGGCTTCCGGCAGCTTAAACGTTTGCATAGAAGCCTAGGGTGCTTATTAGATCACGAGGTCAATATCCCACCTATGTAATCACCCGTGGCACATGTATACTTCAAACTTCGAACAACAATCGCCAATTAAGGTTTGTTTGCTTGAGCCCCGAGCGAGCGAGATTGGGTTAAAAATACAGATAATATTATGGGGAGTTTGCGCTTCTTCCACCTGGGTCTAGTCTCTCCAGATGCACCACTTCGGGAATTTCATCAGGAGCTGCGGGATGGACCAAGCCTGGCAGAGTGTGACGGGACAGTTTTTCCTCATGCACCATAGGAGCCAGGGCGCAGAAGTGAATTGGCTAGTCACCATGGGGGATCACTCTATACGACTGTGTCTCGTGCGTGCCTCATAGAAGCCAGGGGCGATTGTGTCCCCAATGATTGACTATCCAGCCGAGGTTAAATGCCCAGTATTGATATTCTAGATGGTGGAAACACCACAAATGGCAGCAGTGCACGTTTGCTTCCTCATGGTCACCGCGCACCCAGTGTCACTTGGCCACCCCAAAAGTTATCCCGCAACAGAGGGTCATGCCCCACATTAGCCCCTTGCTTCAAGCGGCATTTTCCCACCCCTCCTCTCCCGAGCGAAGCCTTAGCTGGATTTTTCCCGAGTTTGAAGCATAGGCTTTGTCCGGCTATAGAGCAGCCGAAGACGTGTGCAAATATGATACAAACCCTGCGGATCGAGCATCGGCCTGGCCTCCGGGGTGAGCAAAGGTAGCCGGGAAAATATCAGAACCCTTGGGCCAAGGGGCCAAGAGGGGTGCTGTTGTGCGAACAAAATACGGTAGGATATTAAAATGTCCCGTCATATTCTCAAGCAACGAACTTCTTTGGGTAGCAGAATAGGATCAATAATCATGGAGTCACTCACTCATCAATCTCAAATTTGCCGGGTGTCTCTTTTCCCAGCACTCGGGACGCATACAGCGATAGTTCTGCCGGTATAAGCACAAGAAGGATGATGCTAGCTTCCAGTATCATAGTTAATAGCAAGCAAGTGGGTATAAACAACGGAGATAGGGTACGGCCGAGGCTCGTTTCCCGGCTAGGTTTTTGGGATAGAGTAATAGTGTGTGGTAAGTGCTAAATTTCCAACAAGAGGTGAGTTCATGAACCTGAATTCTATATATATCACCGTAGAGAAATATAAGGAACTGAATAAGGGTTTGACCCCCCCCCGCAGGATACTAGGATTCTCAAGTGTTGCCAGAGACAAAATCCTTGTTTTGAGCTCTTAACCTCCTTTAGCACATGCAACCAACCTGGTGGGATCCAAAGAATTTCATAAATACTCCTCATGCACACTGAATGTATACAATAGGAATTGTGAGCAGTGGCCCAGGGGTGCGCAGAAATTTACAATTTCCACCACAAAGAATGATGTACCTCTGCATACTGTTGTGCAGTATGTGAGTTCGAGTAACTCACAATGTCAATGATTAATATTAGAATTGCCTTTCCGTCTTGTACTAGATCTCTTTTCTTCTCTTTCTTCTCTTTCCTTCTTCTCTCTCTATTCAGACACTGAGTAAGCAGCCGATTTATCGCTCTTCATTGGTCAGACTGACTTACTTCCTTCGGAGTAGGTCTACAAACAGGCTAGAATTGGACCGAACCTGTTGGTTCGCAGTAAATAAGGGTAGACCTTCCTATAAAATACGAGAGCTCTGGTGCGATCCCTGCTCATAAGTAATCACTCGGAAACATTCTAAACAGGGTGTTGGAGGACGCACGATCAAGGTCGGAATTGAAGTAAAAAGTAATGGGACTGATCAAAGAAAGAAGCAGATGAATAGTTGTTGTCTTGCTTGTTCGTCTATAGACGCGCCTGGGACAGCCGTACCTATAGCTATGCGCAACATGAATGTACATCAATGTGACCGCGGTCATTCCCTAGATCTTTAAGTCCTAAGCGGCCAGGCAACTGGCCGAACACTTCCGTATCTACCATCACACTGAGGTGACATTTCAGACACAGGAAGAAACCCGCCCAATTTCTACCTTGTTGCTTAAACGTCGGTTTCGTGATCTGTTTGAAAAAAAACATCCAAACCCGTTCTTCGCCCAAAGACTATATCTAGAACACCCTGACTTGGATACGCTAGGAGAATCCATCCACTAGTTCTTTCCGGTTGTTCCAGTACCTGAGGGGCATGATGCGAGCTGCGCTACCCCCTCTAGGTTAAACTATCACCGGGTTTAGGTTCATAGGTCTAGGGTCCCAATTGCTAGTTAAGGGAGTTATATGGACATTCACCCAGGCTACTAGAGGATAGTGTACAGCATATGGGGACAGGAGAGCACTGTTTAAGATTTATTCTGCCCATACTCCGTGTTCTGCGGCGATTTGAACTAGTGCCAGAGAGCGTGAAACGGGCTTTACCTCGGTCGGTGTGAAGCCTTTAGCTTTGGGCGATGGTGATCCTTTACCCGCTCCGGAGGACTGGCGTAGAGGTATCTGCACATCAGTTGGGGGATATGTCGTGAGGGAGATAGGTGTTTGGTGCACTGCATGAGAGATCTGTAGAACCACCCAGATTAAGAGCTATGCTCAAAATCCTTATACAACATGAGACAGTTCAACCAGGCTAATTCAGACAGCAGTAACAGTTATAAAGTTATGAAACCCATCCTTGAGATTACTCCGGCATGCCCTATCTCTTCTAGTGATTAGTTTATGGCGTCGTGCGATCGATCGACTGCCCAGCACTTCCAATCAGGTGAATACGGGAGTTCTGCAGCCCGAGCTTTGATTTTCTAGCAAAACCTACTCAATCTATTATTGCCTAACCTTATATCAAGACCTGAGGTAGTGGCATTCCCCAGAGGCTTAAGCGCACTCATGCAAGTTTTCGGGTTTAGCTTTGTGCGGCGCCTTTTCGGAATAAGAAATCTTTCAGACCACCCAGAAGCTTCGAACTCGAAAACGCTCTCTCGACTCTGAGCTGAGTGCCCCCCATACCCTTCTTCTAGGTCTTAGTCCTGGCTTTATACTCATTGGGAGAGCTCTACTCCAGGGTTACTCAAGTATATCATCCATAGCCATTCCCTACGATAGCAAGCCGCATTTCTTATAAAGACCCAAGCAGTATGATAACAAATAGTAATTGGTAGTAACCCTACGCCCACCCCTACACATGCCTACTATTCCCCTCTACACCCCCGACCCCCACCTTGGAGATCCCCACAGGCAAATCATCACCTATTATATATACCAAAATATCCGTTACACAAGCCAATCATATCTGATATTTATACGCTTCCCACAAGAACCTTATCTGACCGGCTACTCTCGTGCTCTAGGCCGGCCCCTGGGAGGGCTCAGCACGCTTCTAGCAGATCGTCAACAACCATCCAGCCCCCTCCCGTTCGAGCATTACTTGGCCACACATCACATCACATCGCAAGCTTACTCTCAGCCAACAGTCTATCTTCATCAAACAATGTTAAAATATACAATTTCCTATACTAAGCGAGAAGAGTCAGAGAGTAAACAATTAGATCTAGTGCTTGTGTGCGCGTTCGTATTACCTGCGCTACCCTGAATCTGTGCAGCGCGCGTGGGGCAAGAAAGCTTAATCCGGGCGTCAAAAAAGCTCGATAGTCGTCTATTAACCCATCCGTGAACGGCGAGCCAAGCCGAGCGCAGCTCATCGATATCGGATATAAGGAGCGTGGTGGCCGAGGGCGGCTATGCGTCCCAGATTACGAAGGTGACCTGGGCGTTTTGGGTACCTTAAAAACTTGAACAATTGAACCGTGCGCTATGCCGTTAGGCTCTCCCTTCCCGCCCCAGAAGGGGGAAAGGGGCTGTGCTTTTGCTGTGCTTTAGCCCGCTTTCCAGAGAAGGGAATTTCGACTACATAGCACACAGCTCAATTATTCAAGTTTTCACGGTATACCAGGGGAGATGGCTGACGGAGGGGTCTGGGTTGAAACGGGGACAAGTACCTTAGGATGGGCCCAACGAGTGCTGTTGGTGGTTTGCGGGGAGTAAGGACAATAAGGTTTCTTGATTTGCCTAATCGTTACGCTTTTGAGGTCGTAGGTTATATGGAATGTCGGATAATGTCCGCAATGGGGTGGGCGCTCTTTCAAACCTAGGATCAGCAAGGAGCAAATAATGCACTGCACATGAATATGTGCTACATACCTATACAGGCTCCTCTCCTCCTCACAAGTAAACTTTATCTGGTGGTTATTACCCCGCAAAATTACCCCACAATATCCCCCACTCGAATATCTTAGCTTGGGTACCGATCCTCGGACAAATTGAACCACAATAACCTATGTATCAGCACCCATTAACCCCCAGTAAAAACAAATCAGTGCACTAAGAGAAGCCCGCGATCCGCCTGATCTTCCGCCCTAACCCGGAAGGAGGGAACTTATATGAAGTGACACCGTAGTCTGGTTTACCCACTTCATCTATTACTCGTAATGTCCTGACGTTTGTGAACACAACTGCTATTGCATGATGCCAAGATCAGGGCAAAAAAGCTGAATTTTGGCGGTATGCAATAGCAGTTGTGTTCACAAACGTCAGGACATTACGAGTAGAGAAGGATTCGTTCCATAACTAAAAAGCCAATTCCCTGTCCCCACCGGTATGGCTAAAGTAGAGGAAGGCAGGTATCCTGCCGATCCGTACTAAAACGTCCATATAAACTCGGTATCTACCTTTACATGTAAATAAGGGCCGAAAGGGCTCCAGGATGCTTATTTATCCACCAGGCAACCACCCCGGCGGGATAGGAGTGGGTTGGTGTGGTAAAGACGGCAGCATCTGTCAGTGTCTGAGCGGAAAAGCGTGCGGTGGGGTACCTGGTCCCACTGGGGCACGCTGGACGCACGGGATCGGCGGTGGCACTAGCCGTACTGCTAGGATCATGGATGTTTTGGGAATCGAATGGGGATATGAAAGTTCGGTAAGCGAACAAGTCTGGAGGGTCCCCGAGTTGCTAACTTCCTAATATAAAGACTTAACCATCTCTCCTAAGCCATAGTCTACCCAGATTCTCTAGAAACCCAAGCCCCCTCTTAGCCCACGGCAGCGTCTCGGCGTTTCTTGTGGTGCATTCCCAGAGCGCCGTTTGGTTCAGCAGATGAGACACCACCACTCCCGACCTCCTAGAACAACCCGGCCCCCCTTTGTCTCACAAACACCCTTAGTCTTGTTTACAGCCGACAGAAACGGGTTTAGAAAAACATCCATCACCTTCATCATAGGCTCGGCCTTCATGCAGGATATCGAGGAGTAAAAGCTCTGCAAAGTCCTGCAGTAGAGCCCCCCGCACCTTCGCAGCTCAAGGAGTATAAAGTTTTCGAAGGGATTGCCGTGCTACTAGAGGTGGATAGAAATTCCTACTCGAGCTAATGTAGACAGGTTGCTTTCTTTGCGGATCCATCTGGCTCAGCAGGGTTTTGAAAGATTTGAGCAGCAGATCACCGGTATTAGCACCCTAGACCACCCTACTAAGTGTATAGCAACCATATGGAACCTCAAGACATCAAAGATATGTCACGACCGGCCGGCAAGACTGCCGAAAACATTCTGGGTGGTTAGATCTATTCGGGCTTGCGGGGGAGACCATCATTGAGCATGATTGAGTGAAAGTTGATGTTATAATTGGGAGGCTCAAGAGCTATAGCGCGCAGAGCATTTGTTTGGCAATACAAAAGAGACCATTCTTCGGAACAAAAGGTACAGTCCCCCCATCGAGCTCTATACAAGTCCCTGGCATGAATGGACCGAACACCAGGGGGCTCCTTGGCAAAGGACCTTCAGCTCCCGTGACCCCCGCGGTGTTCGGTCCATTCACGCCAGGGACTTGTACAAGGGCATTTACCTAATTCGGCCCACATGTTTGCCCAGTTTAGTGCTCGCAGCGTCAGCGCACCCCCTCTTTGAGTGATTCTCGTCCAAGTTGGCCAGGTCTCCTCAATGGGAGCAAGAATGCCACCCAAGTTCCCCCGGACAACTCCTGTAGCGTGCCAGTTCATAACCAACACAGGCGGAACTATCCGGGTAAAACCCGGGAAGGCAGCTTACTTCTCTGACTGCCTCCCAGAGACTTGGGATATTCCCGACTATCAGAAGGATGTTGTAAACGCGTTCTACAGGACCCAGCCTAACTTGTGAAAGCTTTGGGCAAAATTCTTTGTTAAAGGTGGTTAAAGGTGGTCGCAGATTCCCTTGCGTTTCTCCTCGGGGGAAGAGCCATCATGCGGCCCTTGGCGGAAGGAACTGTCTGGGTTGCGGTAACGTGCTAGTTATCCCGCTTTTGTAGGAATAGTCAGTCTTCTCAACGATGATCGCCCGAAGAATGGGAAGAAGCCCTTAAGTTTCTTGCACCCGCACTTGTATAGCCATGTAATAGAAAACACATTCACGGACACTAAGGCGAGAAGTTAGATGCGAAGGCACTAGATGGGGTGGCACCATCCTCAGTTCGCCCGGGATTGATCCTGAGGCCAGTTAGGATGCTGTTATGGGATGCCCCACTGGGTTGAGGCCCCTGAGATTCGATTTAAGAACCCGCCAGGGTCTTCATATCTTAATACAGCGATATTTGTATGCGTGTATATTCTAGTATCAATTAGTTTCCAAAACCCATTCGACACAACTAAAGATTGAAGACTTCATAACTTATCACTCGTGGAAGGCACTGGTGATATCTGGATCCTGTGAAGTCTTGCTCCCAGTATCAAAATTGGTTTACCAGGTCTCTCAGCTTGAGGGGTTCCTATTCTGATATACGTTTGGCCTTGGTCCGTATAAAACAGGGCATATTTGCGTATTTTCTGTTTGAATACCGCGAGTATAATGTTGTGGCCTCACGGTCGGGTGTAGATGCCCGCCTGGTGGGATTTGGACTGCTTCTTGCTTGGAGAAGGCCCCGGGAAAACCGATTGAATCCGTTCGTCTAACATATTTCATTTAGGGCCCATGTTTTAAACCTCCAAACCCTCGTTTAAGGAATACCAAAGAACTGACGGTCGAAACAGTGGGCCCCCGGAGAACCACATAACAACCTACTAAGATAAGTCATGGTGCAAACCCTTTCTTGTACGATGCACGATTTAATCGTAGCCCTCAAGAGCGGCTAATGGCACCTTGCCAACGAAACGGTACATAAATCAGGACGACTGTGAGCAAGACCGCGTTCCGCTTGTGCTGCTATGCGCTCAAATTAGCATTGCCTTTTATAGCAGTGCCCAGTAAGATACAAGCTAGCACAAACCAGGGCTGTACTATGCCGGCACTCAAGGTGCTGTATCGAAGTTGCGCATTTCTTGGTACGCTACCACTACCAGTATAGGGAAAGCCACCCCAATCCACCGCTTTGGGTACAACAGCTGGGTGCAAGTGCGGCGTGCAGGAGGAGGAGCTCAGAACCAGAAATCAGTTTTCAGCCGCTCCGTGCCTTACAAACCTTGCGGGTATCAAAGAAAGCTAGACCGCATTCCGCTCCGAGCCCCGGAAAGTGAGATGGGCAGCCATGTACGTTATGGCTAACCCAACCATAGATCACCCCAGCAGAGCATCCCCGGAAAAATATTACCCCATAGATTACCCCATCGTTTGCCCCGTCGCAAGCAAAAAACTCTCAAAGGAGTGCCCAAATCTCCAATAACTTGGGTTCTGGCTGTTACAAAGGGCCTCGCCGACGACAATCGTTGTGTGATAGACGATATATTTCCGATATTTTCCGAATTTAGCCCGGCCCAAGTTTACCGGCTTCGAGAGCGAGTTGTCCGTCCTGATCAGTTCGTTGTTCGTCAGAGTGCACGAAAATCCATGCGCCGTGATGATTCAAATTTCCAAGGATTGAAACGCAGAATAAATGGAAGGGGGGGGAAGTAGAGAGTCTTAGGTAGGAGTACCATGTATCATACCTGACGATTTTCCGGTGTGAGATATCTGTCAAGTTGCCGAGATGAGGACTCGTGATGGTGATCAGATGCTTGTTGGCGTAAGTTACCGGTATCTACGGTAAATGTCTAACAACTCCAGATTTCGGCAACGGCTTCCCTTCGGGAAAGATGAAGTAGGCTGAGTAATCTGGACATTGTTCCGTCTTCAACATACGTGACCTAAACAGCGAACCTCAACACCGCGAATCTCTCTCGCAGAATTCTTGATCCGCCACCCACCCACTTGGAATGCTTTTGGTTTTTTTCCCACGACCACGGATTTGAGCAAAGAAATCCTCTGCTCGTCCCTGCATCTATATAACTCTCCCCCCCTCCCCCTTTCTTCCCCAATCTCTGTCAGTTTCCGGGTTAGCACCGACCCTCACATACCCAGACCCACAACCTGATAGCAACAAGATAAGGAAGCTATGACTTTTCACTTGACACCAAGTCCGTGCAACTCGACTCCTAGTAGCTCAACTACTAATAGTACACCCGCGTACGGAAGTCCCCAACATGGTTCGCCAACCCAGTCGAGCTTTCCTACTTATGATGGCGCTGGAGAAGACGACCACCCAGTCGCGGAGAGCAGGGTTTTGATAGTCATGACAGGTATCCTCATCCCTACCGCATTTATTTTTTTCCCCCTTCCTTCCAGACAGGATTTCTGCTAACCCCTTACCTGCCCATTAAAAGGAGGGACAATATGTATGCGTATGGGAAAAGATGGTTACGTTCCTGTAAGTTTGTGTTTCCTTTTTTCTTTTTTCTTGCCGCCCAGTCAGAAATACTCCCGGTGATGGCGTCGCGCCATGACATTGGCAACATGAATCCGAAATTCGCAAACGATCTTCTTGGAACATTGGTGCTGTTCCATGAGCCCTGTGGAGCACATGTCACTCGATGGGACTGGGCTGGGCATGTGAGGCTGAGAATTCATGACGGTCACACAAAGCTAATACTGAGCTCTCTAGGCCACTGGTTTTCTTGATACCTATCTAAAACCCAGGCCATCTTTCAATGACGGTTCTCCCACCAAACATCTCCCTGTCATGACTAATGACGAGACAGAGGTGATGCTCGAATCTTTGCGTGAGTTTACAATTTAGCCTACTACGGTGTGGGATGTTGAAGACCACGAGCCTAACAAATGTGATGCAGGTACCCCCCCTTCCAAACATGCCCGCCGCATTCGATACGCAATTCTTGAATTCAATCCCCTCCTCGATAGTTCGAGCATCAATGCTAAAGGTTGGGGTGAGATTGCAAAATCCATAAAGCGTAAGCGCAGGTATTCCAATTTTTCACGAATATCCTAATACTGGTCATAGGCAATTATAAGCTCTTCGATGCGTTTGTTATCCTGCATGGTACCGATAGCCTGGCCTACACAAGCTCTGCGCTGAGCTTTATGATCAGTAATTTAGGAAAATCGATTATCCTAACGTAAGCCCCGTTTCCTCACTTCTTAACTTAACCACTCACCCTTATTTTGTTGTAAAGAGGATCCCAAGCACCAATGGCGGAGCTACATAACGACGCAACAGACAATCTCCTCGGAAGTCTCATTATTGCTGGCCATTACATGGTACCCGAAGTTTGCCTTTTCTTTAACCATAAGTTATTTCGTGGAAATCGGTATTTCATATTTTCCTTCATCCCGCTCGATTTTGCTCCTTGCTCTAACTTATTCCAGAGCTACTAAGAGCAATGCTCACGACTTTCGTGCCTTTTCGTCCCCAAATTTCAACTCGCTTGGGAAGGTTGGAATATCCACAAACATAAATTGGAATTTAGTCAACCGTCCATCTACTCTTGCGCCGTTTTCCGTACAGACAAGTCTATCCACAGCCCACGTCGCTTGTTTGCGAATCTTCCCTGGTATCCTGCCCGAGATGATTGAAGGAATACTGGCGTTAGAAAACCTGAAGGGATTAGTCCTTGAGACGTTTGGAGCGGGCAACATGCCTGAAGACGAACGACTGATGGCGGTGCTGAAGAAGGGAGTTGATAATGGAATCGTCATTGTTAATGTGACCCAGTGTAGGCATCGGATTTGAGGCTCACGGAGGCATGTATTATGTGACTAACCAATTCATAGGCATAACCGGAAGTGTTAGCCCCCTATATGCTTCTGGTACGGCATTAGCCAGAGCTGGCATTGTTTTTGGGTTAGACATGACCACTGAAGGTAGCTCCCGCTCATTTCTCTTCCCTCCCCCTGCCCCTTCATCCTTCACTGGTCATTTCCCTCCACCACAAAGCTTTTAGCTTAGCATTATTCCATCCGCCAATTCCTGAGATTACTTCTCCTGGTTGTTTGGTCAGAGATTTTTTATCGTTATCGCTATTTTTTTCCCCTCGTCTTCCGACCCTCCTTGAATGCTTAATTGACGTCATCCCCCTAAGAGGATGCAAAAGACCACCGAGTTAACATGTAAAATATTCAAACCCTAGCTGCGCTTACGAAGCTCTCCTGCCTTCTGGCGAAACCCGAACTCACCGTTACCGATATTCGTCGACAGATGTCCTTGTCCCTACGAGGCGAGTTAACAGAGCAAGCCACAACTAGCTTTTCACATCCGAACTCATTGCTACCACCAAAGCTCTCACGATTGACCGCTTTGGCCTATGCCATAAAGAGGGGGGACCAAAAGAGCATTTCATCTGTGTTGAAGGAATCAAACGAGTTTTTGCTGAATGAGTTTGACTACTCGGGGAACACGCCACTGGTTAGTACCGTTTTCTTTGTCACGCCATCACTTTCCTCTCCCCCTTTTCCTCTCCCCCTTTTAATGCCATCACCACATCCAATGCTGTCTCCTGATACTATCCATGTTTTTTCCTCCCCATGTTTTTTTACGATGATCTTTTCACGATCTATGTCGTCACTCCTTCCTTCCAGTCCATTATTCCATAACTCTACCTTTACTGTCACTCTGTCTCCCGCGCCTCCCACCTAGGAAGGATGCCGTTACCGTTATATGCCCGGTCCTATTCCCCACCTTATTCTTCACGCTCTAACGAATAGCGTTCAACTAGCATTTGGCCGCCACATGCCGCAATATCGACATACTCCGTGACTTTCTCTCTCAAGGAGCTTCGGTTCATTTGCGTAACGGAGATGGCAGAACGCCCCTATTTCTGGCGGCCGATGCTACTATCGAAGTTAACGTTTCGTTACTAAGAGAGAGCGGAGCGCACTTACACACCGAAGAGGTGGAATATGCTAAATTAAAGCTCAAAACCCTAAAATGGGACCAAAACAGTAGTAGATCTAATGAATTCACTAAAACTACCAAACAAAGATGCTGGGAGCTTGCAGGTGCCTAATAAGGTATAACAATACTCCCAGGGAACCAATAGTCCTTATTCCTTTTTCGGTAATTTTCCGCATTTTTTTTGTTCGCGCCCTGATAAGTTCTTATCCCTCGGCATCTTCCTTCCCCACCCTTCCTCATTGTTACTTTTTCTACTCTTCCTCCCGCAATCCCTGTGCATTGTGAACCTTAGTGGTCGAAAATGCCGACTGCACAGGCAGCCCAATACTCCAAACAATTGATCTGACGGATAAACCAGGTATTATACCCGGTAGCATGCACCTTACCCCGCTGTTGATGACAAGGGCAGCCGGTGAGAAGGCGCCATCAAGGTGCGTATACCGAACCAAATGATGGCACTTTTTCCTTTTCTTTGCTTCGGTTTATTTTTTCTTTTTTTCTGAAAAATATAGATAGATAGATCTTCATAATCTGGGATTCTTTAGAGGAAGACAACAAAATTAAAAGTTCACTTGACGAGTGAGAGAAATAGATGAAGAGAAGGTTGGGACAAATTGGCCGCATGATTCGAAAATCTTCCGTGAATCGTGATCGAAACCGAAAGAAGGAGATCAAAGATTTCGAAACCTGATAGAAGCGCTCTAGTGATGACAGCAAGGGATTGTTGGGAATGGATGGATGTTTGATAGTTTTTTTTTTTTTGGCTGGATCGTCAGAGGAACAAGTTTTCAGCATGACGATTCACGATCTCTCCGTAACCAACAGAATACCTCTCTTTTTGTTTATTCACAGCACATGGGGCGATTCTCTGGAAGAGCCAGGTCCCACGTATCATATTTTTGAAAATGGGTTATCCTATTGCAATATAATAAAGGTAGTCTACTGTTCTATTTACTGGTGTCGACGTTAATACAGATTTGGACTGTGCAACCCCGACCTTGCACCTTTCTGCCCTCTCTTTATATAAATTATATTGGGGTTTTCTCCGCGGAGGATGGATACAAGCAACATACAGTCGGTCCAGCTCCACGATGAGAGGGACTCGAAGCAAAGCAAACCTCTTTAGTTCCTTGGTGGGTGGTTACTATAATTATTGCGTGTGATTGATGTTCGGTTGGGGCTTTAGTGTGCACGGTCCTTGTGAGGTTGATTTTTCTTATTCTTTTTCTCTTTCCTTTTTCTCACAAATTTTGACGAATGGCTTGAAGAGCTACCGGAAGTGCTATTGTGGTATGATATTCGCGCTTTCACAAGTACCCGCACAGTACTTGTACTGTACACTTGTGCTCGAGTATAAAGCAATAATAAAAGTCTAGCACAGATCCGAAGGCACTTCCTTTGCATTAAATGACAAAGAACTATATCAGTATCGAGCACCTTACCCGTATATTGTGTCACAGCGAGAAGGCTGCATTCTCTTCCTTTTGTTTTCTTTCGTTTTTTCTTTCTTTTCTTTTCGTCGGTAGAATCTTCCGAGCTTTTTGTTGCATCTTCAATTGTATGCGGGCAAAATAGCAACTGACACGCAGGGGGTGTGGGATGTAACACTAAGCTCAGCAGGCCAGGAAGATGTGGAAAAAAGTACTATTATGCTCGAGTACCGCACACCAAAAAAAGGCTTGGAGAGAGAGAATACAAGTGCCACTGTGCCATGTGTGCCCAATTGCCAATTGCCATCCCTCTGGCCCCGCCCTTCACCAACCATCCTCCAAGAGTCAGGACCTTGGAACACGCCAAGATGGTTTATGATTTCCGAGACAAGATGTTCCTTCCGTACCAGCTAATGCACCTAACGGCTTTTTTCTTTTTCCCTTTCTCTTCTTCTTTCCCACTGTCTGCTGCTGTCTACCGTGCTCATTCCATTTGTTGCTTTTTTATCTTCTTTCCATCTTTCTTTCCACTTCCGTCCTCCCCTTCCATGTCTGGTGACTTGAAGGGAAGGGGGAGAAGAGGATTACGTAAACTTTCCCGCTCCAGCGGAGAGAAATATCTTTCTCAGTTCCTTCGCCCCCGAGAACAAGGGGCTTGGGTACCTGAACGTGGGCTCTGTACGAGTAGTGTGTATCGTAGTCGTGGTTAGGTTGCCGATGTTTTGCTTTTTTTCTCTCCTTCGATGGCTTTAGTTTTCTTTTTTTTTTCATTCTCATTTTCATTTTCACTTCCACTTTCTTTTCTTTTTTTCAATCTCTTTTTTTTTCCTTTTCTCTCTGCCACCAAAGTAGTAATCCATTTCTCAACTACACGCGAACCACGATGATATGGTGGGCAATGGAAATGAACCGGTTGTGGTTGGGTTGACCGCACACCAACCGATCTCCCACTTCCCCCCCTGCTGTTACCCCATTCATTCTGCTCTGTGCCTGAAGCCTTTTTAGACTGGAGTGAGGTGAAGTGAGTTTGAGCTGCTAGAAATGCAGAGACAGGTGTTGGGAGGTGCTCCTCCGTGTCATGAAGGGATCGTAGAATAGCAGACATCTCAATTCTCGATGATTATTTTTATTTGGCGTAGTTCAAAGTCCCGGAGTGATAATTGGGGAGCTTATGAAATATCCCGAGCCAGCGATTCTGACTTGCCGGCGTAGGATTCGATGTGATTGTCAGCGGTGTGAATGGCATGGGGCCCACACGTCATTTCATTCCCAGTGCATCATCGTGAGTAAGTTCGATGCGGTTCCTGGAGCAGCAGAGCAGTGTCCGCAGGGGAGTGAGGGAAGGGTATATTAACTGGGGGCAAGAGGAGCGTGAGAAAGGGAGGAGGAGGGAGAAAGAGGCTGAAAGAAGAATAACGTTATCCAAGACCGTCCGAGTGATCAATTGACTTGATCCCTTTTCAACAACGAGCAAAACAGAGGTTGCGCCATTCACTGCTGAGAATCAAGAGGTCGGGGGAGAGAGAATCCAATATTAATGTAAGTTCGAGGGCGAGAAGGGTAAGAGCTACTGTTATTTTGACTAGCTGGGCGAGGGAGGATAACGGGAAGGTGGAAATATCCTAGAGATAGAGGCTGGAAGAGGAACGAAGAGATACCAAAAGAACAGATACTGATTTTCCTCCGCTTTAGAAACCTTCACTCACCGGCACAAAGAATTCATATCAACTCTCCTATCAACTGCGAATGATACCAATATACGAACACAATTAATCCGAATCCCGGAAACTAAGATTGGGCCTTTTCCCCCCCAAACAAAAAAAAATCTTTGTTCCTAGATCTTATCGTCTACAGATCCTTTCCAAAACCACTAAAAATCATCACCAAAACCGAACACTCTCCATAGCTACAACAGGCTTAGCGGAGCAAAGTCTGATAGTGCCCGCTCCCTCCTTGAAAAGCTTTCTATTAGATCTAATTCTTTCCCATTCCTTTTTTACCCCTCATCCCCGCCTTCTCCCTTTGATTCAAGTCACTCATCCCCGGTTATTTGTCCATCCCTTCCATCCTCAACCAAACCATTATTTACGCCCTCTCGCGCTTGTTATCAGCTGGGCCCACCTTTGGAAGTTGTGCTCTAGTTGCGCTGTTTCTCACAACCAACGAGGGAATCCCTTCTTCTTCTTACCAAGCCTTCCCTACCCGCCACTCTTGAATGTCAAGAGCCGCAATTCCCGGCCCTCGCAACGTCATAGACACTGCAATGACAGACCCAGGCCAACAGCCTGCACCAAATACCACACCATTGAGGGAGCTGGTTGTGGTGAACGCCACTGGTCGACAAGCCTCTAGCGTTGTCCGTGTAGCCTCAGCCGTGGGTTACAAAGTGCGTGCGCAGCTTAGGTCTCTGAAAAAAGATCTTCAACTATCAGCGGAACTCAAGATTCTCCCAAATGTGACATTGGTAGAAGGTTCCCTTGACGATCAGGCATTCGTGGACAAGCTGTTCGTCGGTGCACAGTACGCCTTTGTCAACACTACGCCGTACGCTTGGACCGACGAGGTTGCGACTGGAAAGTCACTTGCTCTTGCAGCACTCAAGGCCGGCATACGACACTACATATTCTCGTCACTGACAGACCACTCGACACATGATCCTCCGCAGGACCCGTTACCCCTCTGGGCCACTAAATTCGCGGTTGAGCAGTACATTCGCCAGCTGGAGTTGCCGGCTACCTTCGTTTATGTGGGCAGTTATCATAATAATTTCTCATCGAGGCCCTATCCGCTATGGCAGCTGACCCCTAGAGCGGATGGGGGCTTTGTATGGAAAGCACCTTTTCCGACGGATTACCCTATCCCATTCATTGATACCGAGCATGACCTTGGAGCGGCTGTTATTCAGATTTTCAAGGACGGAGTGAGCCAGTGGGGCGGACAGAGGTGCGCTTTCTTTTTCTTCGCTTTCTTCCCCCCGAGCTTACGACAGATATTAGTAGTAACTAACCAGAACCGGCATTTAGAATTCCCCTTGCTTTTGAAGTCCTCACGCCATTGCAGGTTTGCAGCGCCTTCTCTAAAGCTCTGGGAAGACCAGTAAACTACCAGCCCCATCCTCTGGAAATCCGTATCCCCATCCCAACTGGGTATCGGGACCAATTGGAGGGGGTCGTGAAGGTGTTATGTGAGCAGCGTGCCTCTTACTTCAGGCCAGAGATGGAGGGCTCCGCGACAAAGATTTCTCGAGCTCTTTGGCCCGGTTGGAGAGGGATGGAGGAGTACGCACGAGAGGTTTGGCCAATTGAGGAAAAGACCAATGGTGCATCCTGGATTGCAAGCGGCGTTGCCACGCCGGCCAGTGAAATGGAGGGGGAGAATTAGTTTCCTGCTGATTTTTTCCATTCCAGTTTCCATTCCCATTTCCGTGGGATTTCCTCTTTTTTCTTTTTCTTCCCGTTCCTACGATTTCCCTTGTTTTCTTCGCTTTTTTCCTTTCTTTTTCCTTCTCGCTTCTGGCCTCTTTTCACGGGCTACGTTCGGCTTTCTGCATTTAACTCCACTCACAGTTTCGATTGCAAAGTTGGGGGCAGCTGGATACAGCAAACGGAAAGGTCCTTGCTTTTGCTCATTGCTTTTTCTGGGGTCCTTGTGGTTTTTTCTCTATTTTTCATGTTACTCTTTCTGCAAGCCCCCCATTATTCGGGGCGTGTTTCCTCCCTCATTCCTTACCGGTACAACTTTGCAAGAAAAAAGTTTCTCTGGCACTCCTACTTTTTTTTCATTTTTTTTTCATGTTTCCTATCATCTGTTCGCTAGTTCTTTGGGGGGGGGGGGCGATAGAGAGCGGGGTGAGAGAAGGAAAGAAGGAAAGAAGGAAAGAAGGAAAAGCTTGTTTGTCACGCTTCTTGGTCCAAAAATAAATTTACCTCATAGGATGCGATACACCATGTGTAATGTGATATTATTGTTTTCCCTCTTCCCGGGATTTCCTACCAGTGGTGCTGTAACTATCGAAGCTCCAGGCCACAGTATGGTAGGTTAGGAAGCTGTTCTACTCAACATTAAGGTCCACCCCCGCGCACTTACTTTGCCGTGTCTCTTGTGATATGATAGCCGATGAACAGATACGATACCAACGGAAGATCTTCGGAGCGGGAGGGGGATCGCCGGGAGGCTTTTTTCTTCTTTTTCGCAGGGTGGTAATGAGGGAAACCTACCCCGGTATTGTCATTCATCTCTGACCTCCGACAGTGCTCGAGCACGCACGGTACCACCCAAGGTACAGCAGAAACATAAATTTCCAAAACTACCTCTTGAGTACCGTGTTCCCGACCAGTACTAGTACTGCACGAGCCACAAATAGCAGACCGCGCCGACTGCGCCATTGTATCCCACGCCATCCAGCACCACCCCGCTGCCCTCATCCAAAGCCCAACTAACCTACCGAACTTTCCGCTATTTTTTTCACCTTTTTTCCGGGGTTCTTTCTTTCTTTTTTTCAATCTCTCTTTTCAGTTTTGTTTTTCGGGGGGTGCCGAATGCAGGGCTGCTGGTGTTACTTGGAGAGAGTGAATGTTTGGTAGCGATTGAGAGGCTGTGATGGCAGGTGTGTCTGGGCTGGGTTGCTTTTTCTTGCCGGGTGGTAGGGTTTGCGGGTAGGGTACCGGTTTTTTGGGGTGGGAGGGGGGCGAGGGTATGGGAAGGAAGGCAGGCATCATAAAAGAGCGCTTAGTAATGGTCTTGAGCTGGTGATCAGGTGGGGCACAGTATGTACTAGTACGGCGCTCGCAATGTCGAAGGGTTTCTTTCAAAAAGAACTATTATTGCATACCACCCAGATCCAAACAAAAGACCCAAATTTCTCCGGTATGCAATAGCAGCAGTCCTTCGACATCACGAGCACCAACCCGAATGATAAGTAGAAGTGACCCATCCCAAGTATCGTAATCCCTCACCCCGCAAACCAATTTTTTCCTCCCTCCGAGCATCAACAAACTTACAAGTAAATTTACAATACAACTAAAACCAACTACAGTACTCCGCCCGTCTGTCAACAACACCACACCCAACACACCACAATTCCTACTTTTCCGACCCACCTGCAAAACCGCACAACGCATCGGAGAATAAAAACTTACCCTGTTCACTCCCACAACCAACTTTCTTTCCTTCCTTCCTTTCTTTTTTTTTCTTTTTCCCCCCACCCTTCAGCGAAACGGTTTGGCCAACCCCGCGCTTTTCCACTTGTAGATCCGTCTGTGCGGGTTCCGGGGATGCACGGCAAGTTTAATGCGCTCATGGTTACACAGCGTGTCGGGGTTGGTGTCGTACCGTACCTGAATGGTGCGCACCCCTCGCGGCGCAAGGACCAGTGAGGCGAGGGTGTGTGTGTGTGTGCGGTGTGCGGTGGGTTTGGCCCAAGTGTTGGTGTATGTAGGGGGAGGGGGAGGGGGCAGGTGATGGGTGGTTTTTATATTGTATTGTATTGTTGTGCGGTACCGGACTGTTCTGGGCTGCACTGCATGGTATGGGTGGTAAATTAGTGTGCTTGCAGGAAGATGGTTCGGTCGGGGACGCGGTACCCCGCCGGAGGAGGTTGCGATTGAGTGAGGAGTGAACGGGGGGGGGTAATGTGCTGTTGTGTGGTGGCTTACCTTTGCGGGGAGGGGGGGGGTTACTAAGTAGAGGTGGGGGATTTCAATTGGTTGTTTTGGGGGTTATTCGCAGATCATGGTAAGTTACACTTTGGTGCTGTATGTATCTTTGTTACTGATATTGCGAACACTTCATGAATGCGTATGTCGATCTTAAAACTCAGGATCATCGTGAGTTACTGTTGATGATGGTTTTGCGCAACTTCCGCGGGGCATGAATGTTTGCTTGTTTGCATACTTCGGGTTCTGGGTCGGGAGTGTGCATAAAACATTGCATTGAAGCAGGCTTGTCGTGTCATGGATTGGCATTATCGCAATATATATAGCCATCTGGGCAGGTTTGACGGCTTAACATAAACAATATGACGCAATCATGGAAAATTGCTGGACGAGATGTGGTAAGGTACTGCTTGGCCTATTGGAAGCGATGGAACCACTGAGGTATAAGGAAAAGTGAAATAGAAACATTTTACCCAAACCGCTCAATTGCACTTGGATTGGGGGTGGCCTAGCGGCGGCCATTATCCGCCGGGGCCACAGGTTCGGAATTCCGCTCCCGGAGGAGTGCGAGTGAGTGAGTGATCCATGATGAAGAAATTTCCGGAAGAAGTGACCGGTGGTCCTACAGTGCAAGCTGGGCGCAATGTATCGAAGAAAAAAACGCCCTGGGAGCGACTTGCTACAGAACCTGAAACGATGGCCTTGTCCTTGCAGCGGGACTGGTAATGACCGAAACGCCGAGTGGTAGCAAGCCGGAAAAGTATAGTACTGGCATCAAGCCTGATTTCTTTACTCTCCTTGGAGAAATGTTTCCCCTTGCACGAAGCCGGCATTAGTTTTTACTCAGCATTAGAATTCACTCCTCTCTATTGTCTATGGAGGATTAGTGAGCATTGAGACCTCATCTATTTTTCCTTGCCAATGCCGTCGCGGGGAACCCTAACCCAGCCTCCAGACTTGAGAAAATGGAAAGTCGAGAGGCCATGCGAATACAAACTGCTCTACACCGGAATGCTTGAGATACCGGGGATGCGAGAGGGGGCGCGGCGCTGGGTTGCCGTTGATCCACTATGGTTTGTGATATTGAATTCTCTCTGCGCCTTAAACCTCCTAGGGTCTCGTATTGACCCCTGCCTTACACCTGGTCTGGGAACCCTACTACCCCCTGATGGAAGCTGATATCTAACATTCGGTCTTGCCCCAGAAAAGTGTTTTGTTTAAAGGGGAGCCGGGTGCCCGCGAAGCAAGGGTGAGGGTTCTCCGCTGAGCAGTGCTTGTGCCCGCATAAATTCAAAGTCTCCAATTTATTAGCGGTGGGCACATGGGGACTGCAACCTGGTCTCAGCCTATGCGAGCATTATGCCCCTATGACTCACACGAGGCATTTTAAACTTCAATGGCTAGTGAAGGATGGAGAATACATTCATTATAACGTACGTTTTTGAGAAATCGTTCGTCCGAAGAGTGTCGTTGACGTGCATTACACTACGGGGGGATTCGTCCTCCACGCGATATTCCGGATAGACGGCAGTAAATTATGATATTTAAGGCTCCTGTCGGACCATGGCATCCCTCCCGTCTGGGGGACCGGAATATGTTCCCTATGCGGACTTCGGATTGGGCTGGTGCACGAGAACTGCCGTTTATCAATTCGGAAGGGTCTATTGTCTGCTTTCAGGAGATGACCGGCGATGACCGGTCAGAAAGGCTAACGATCACACTAAACTAGTATCAAGAACGCTAATCGTGAGAGGTGTCTATGGTGGGGGAGATATTATTTAGATATAATATATCTCCTGTCGGGCAACAGTATCCTCATTGGATGCGGGGATTGTGAATGGGTGGGTAGCTAGACCCGAGGAGTACTTCAAGATGGCGGGGTCGGTAGCGAATGACCTTAGGAGAGAGGGGTGGGTGACCGGGGTTGGGGGCGTGCGGGATAGGCTTGATACGAGCAATCAGTTTGCCTGGCTCATACGGCGGTGGGAAGAACTGTTGGAGGTGTAAGAGATGAGGTGTGCGGATCAAGCAAAGTCTACGAAGAGGCGGTTTGTGAATTTAGTGCTTGGGAAGTACATTGATTTACCAAGGATTACAAGCAAGCGCTGTTCACGTGGCGGAGGTGAGGCTGTGCTGGGGGACCTTTGTAAATTGGTGGGTCTTTGAGGATTTAGAGGGATAGGATATATTGGGGTACCGGCATGTGTTGAGGATGGGAGTAGGGGATCCAACAATTGTTGATGCACAGGTTGTTCTACTACGCGGGCCACGGTATACCTCTAGTTACTGCTGAGGGCAGACCTGGGGCAACTGTTAGGCTAGTTTAAAAAAGCTTTATGATGGAGTCCGAGCCAAGAAATAGTAACCTCGCAGGGAGGTCGCTCGTACGCCGCAATTTTGATATTCACAGATCTTTCATATTTCTTTTTATTTCTTTTATTTTTTATATTTTTCCCTTTTCTGCCCCAATGGCTGCCTGGGCTAGATCCCGTGAACTGCACCGGCTGTCTCGTTTGCCCTCGCAGGTAAATAATGCAGGTCTCTTCTGCACTTGTGAGGTGTTTCGCTCATCATTTGTCAGCTACAATGCCATAGATCTACCATTGACGCCCCCTGCACGTGGTTTCCACACCCATCCCAGTTGATGGGTAAGAGTATATTGTAGGCACCTGTAAGCGAAAATTACCTGTAACCCACCTGCAGCGGAAGCCATTGCCCTCACGTCATTTATCCACTCTATGATCTGGCGAGATGTGGTAGGAGGTTGCCAGTGCTTGGCACAGCAACCCCAATAGAGAGGCGGAAGTTGGCAGTGAGGCTCCCGATCTCGTGCGCAGGTTGGCCTTGTGGGCAGCGAGGGTTGTAAGATTGGCCCAGACACTGGTAGCGGGGATACTCGATATTAGAATTCCCAACTCTAAAAATAGGGGCTGTTAAAGGGAACTGAACAATATAGAGCGGGGCTAAAGGATCAAGTGGTGAGAGTGAGATGGCAGTGGTCAAGCACAACTGAGCGTGAGGGAATGATATGTTGAGCGTTTGGTAGGGATAATAGGCAAAGCATGGGAAGAGATATGTGTATATCTTAAGCACCTAACATCACTGGAAACCAAAAGAAGCCCCAAGGGGCCGGAATGCAAAGAAGCATTCCGGTAACGACATGAGCCCGGCGGAACTCTAGGAAAGCAAACGAGCGGTCCGCTGTCCCCCCCACCCTACAACTATGGAGAAGGCCAATCCCCAAACCGAACGCCCTGTATCCAACGGCATAGCACGAAACAACAAACGAAAAATCACACCCAAGCCGGATGCCCAATTACAGCCTGTGTGATATAAGGAAAACATATATCACCACTATCCTATCTGGACCGGCAACGGATGCAAAACAACTACCTAAGCCCGCACGCCCGGTAATAACATCCCCTCATATTGGTATCTCTCAAATAAGATGCGGTGATTCCGTAAGCAGCGTCAACCCCGCATGATAATATAATTAACTAGGGGGGAAACCCGTGCTCCCCCTGCTTCTCCTATGTTCCTACGAGAGATTTCTCATCTCACCGACATTTATCCGTTGATATCAGGGGAAGAAAATAAGACAAGGATGGTTGAACTAGACTCTTCTGATGTGCCCTTAGGTTGATTCTAAGAATCTGCCGTATACTTCCCTCCAATATGGAAAGCGATCCCTCACCATTACCAGATCCCGCATCGTTATGAACCTCTTTAGTGGCAGAATCCATTTTAACTTATCCTAGTGTACGAACCCCCGCTCAAGCTAGCTTTTGACTAGTAAGGTCTTACTACTCCCTGCTTTCTACACCATATCAATTTCTTTGTGCTGATGTCACCAGGATCGTCGGCCCTTATAAAAGAGTTGTTGGGAGGGGACAACTCAATTACGCAATTATCCCGAATCATGATAGGAAATTTTGGGCACCAGCAGCCATCTAACCTCCACCATTTAATGGGATGCAGACTCGTGCTTTCAAGAGGTTCCTGAAGGTGGGGAGAATGTTTTTGAAGGTTGTGTGGTATAGTGCGGTAGCTTATGGATAAACTTGGGAATGACTCACTAGCAGCTTAACTTAAGCAATATACCCTACCTTCAGAACACGCACGCATCGAGGCTATGGGCATCATCTAGAAGAATCAATTCCACCGGAAAAGAGAATGGTTTGTCTGCAGGCAGCGAAATCAGCCGAGTATAGGAGATCGTTATATTCAAGGGATGTAGCTTGCTCTCCCAACCGGCACCCCCCTGCGAAAATCCTTTGGAATCAGGTGGTGCCAGAATAGAATGGAAAGGGGGGAGGGCTTCTTCCCTGATCTATATAACACTACCACAGTGCCCCTGTTTCCTGAACCCCGAGGATCTAACATACTCCGACCCTACCTTTATGTCCCTCTAACTCCCCGCCATCATAAAAAGTCACTCATATTGTCTTTCCCTTTTGCTAGAGGTCGCACAGAAGAGGCAGGAGTCAAAGTGCAAAGTAATGGAACCGATTGATAAAAGAAAGAGAGAGGTTCTATCTTGCTTGCGCGTCTATAGACGCACCTGAGACTTCCCTACTTACAGTATAGCAATCCATGGTATGAATATACTGTGCATCAATATGACTTATCTGATGCGGTAGTACCCGTAGAAGTCTGCCTATAATTCTGGAACAAAAAGCGGGGGGAACGCACCAGAGTTGCGGCGGTGCAATCTCAAGATAAATGGCAGGGCGCACTGGTTTCAGAGACAGTGATTTCATAACACAAATAAATAAAAGACCCCGCTCTTTAGAATTCTCCAACGTGTGGTGAGAGGTTCTAGAGCTCCCCACTGTCCAAACCTGGTTGTTGTAAGACATAGTGATGGAAAGAAAGGGGAATCTTCTTCGATCTGCTGGCAGATTCAAATTCCGGAAATTTGTAAGAAGGGAGCCCTCGGACCTCTCTACTACAGTACTTCTCTTCACCCCCTCACTGGGGTAGTTTTCCTCCACCAACAGTCAGTCAATGTTCCTCTTCAATACTAGTAGAGTGGAGGCCGTTTAGTGACCAGACAGAGGCCAAAACACACCAAAATAGCGGGTTTTTGAGCCATTATATTTCGACGGATATCCTGAAACTCAGCTTTGGAAACCTGGAGAAAGTTTGGCATGTCTGAAGTATAGTATATATCTTTCAAGTTTTCATCTGGAGGTTGTAGAGAGCTGTGGGCACATGAACTGGGTACAGTGTGTTGCAATGTACTATACCTTTCCCATGCAAAAACCCTAGCCTTGATAGGTACCTTGACGGAGATGGCATTCCACTCCTCACTACTCCAGGATAATTCAAGGGAAAAATCCCAAACTTTTTTGTGTGGGTTCTATTATAGCAAAATACTTTTAATTATTATTTTCATGTTGTTTCCGCCTATGGTAGTTGGATAATGATAGCTCGAAAACCTCCGATTTTGGTGCGTTTTTGCCTCGGTTTGGTTATCAAACGGCACCAATTGTCTTCCAGAAAGCAGCACCGACCCAATCTTTTCTATTTTTCTCTTTTCCTCCCTTCCCTTCAATGTGGACGGACATACCTCTACCGGTAATCAGCCGGGGAGCCTACAAGGATGTCTTACTTTGTCTTTCTTTTTTTGGACGTGTCCGAGAGGTCCCTACCCCCTCAAACCCCCCAGACTCGTTATCCTCAAGATCCCTTCCACGTGAGATGCCTCTTCGCGATTCTCGTTTTGTGCCGAACTGGAAGGCTGCCCGGTATTCCCCATGCACCGGGATAACTCACCACTCCCTGAATGTCGGGCAATCTCTCCCGCCCACCGTCAGGATAAAATACATTGCAGGGCATTTCCCATTCTTGATTCCCACAAATTCCTTGGAAATGACGACCTGAGTGGGACAAGCTCATGCAAATTAATGTCTTCCCTTTCATGGTTGAGAAAAAATTCCACAAAAAAGATCAAAAGAGTTCAGCATCCGGGATTCCCACATGGTCACCCACTGTAGTACTAACCGGACGATACGATGCTTGTTTACCGCAGAGCGGACGGGATGCGAAATTTTCATCGTTCTATGGCCGAACACACTAAGTCAGGTACTAATGAACTCTTGGACCGCAACAGCAAAGCAACCATGGTTGAGTCCTCAGTTTCTATCTACACATCCGCTGGGCAATATATCCTCCTCTGGCAGTACCAGTATTTAGTTCGTTGGAATGCGTTGGGGCATTGGAGGGAGCTTAGTTCCCTTCCGACCCAACCCCTCCTATGATACCGTGGTGCACCCGAGGGCAATCCAGTGTTCTCGGTTTATTTGTCGCATTGGTTACCGGTTGACTACAGCCTGGATGGGGTAGTGTTGTGCTGGGTGGGCCCGGTTTCCGTGCTCTGATACCTCATCCAGTCCTTATCCCGGGGATGGACCATAACTTCTAAAACCCTGGGGGAGAAATAGAAGTCACTAGAAATGAGCTCATACAACGAAGGGGTGAAACAAGAAATTTCTGATGCCGGAAGTGGATTAAAGCACTTGCACAGCGATACCTACCTTACACTCCCGATTGGTATCAAGGGAAGGCTTTGCCCGGAAGGTCTTGCAGGTTACTAGCCATCTGGTCTAGCCTGAAGTTGTACCAGGTGGATATTTGGGCAGAGTCGTGGGCCATTACCTGGCCGGGTCATAGTCTGGCAGAGGACGTGAGTGATCGTCCGACTCGAGGTCGTTCTAAAAGTTCCCTTTTCAACACCTGATGCTGTAGCAGAGAGGGAGCTGCAGGGGAATTACATATTTTGTAGGCCTAGTGTGCTTTTAGTAAATCGGAATTGCGCTTAACTACGGTTACGACACCCTTAGAAAGGGTTATAAGCACAACGCTGAAAAGCCATATGATTAACTTAGGACAGTAGAGGTTTGTCTAAATAACTCGGGCTTGCTGGTAGGGCTGTCGGGCTCTGGCGGCCCGCTTGGAGTCAGGGGAAACCCTGAAACCCCACTTGGCTAGAGTACTACTACTACTACTACTACTACTACTACTACTACTACTACTACTACTACTACTACTACTACTACTACTACTACTACTACTACTACTACTACTACTACTACTACTACTACTACTACTACTA
>Ga0307509_10000926_pt1 | contig 50219 bp, 74 predicted proteins | sample 10_EM_MG_FD_202245 | JGI IMG/M metagenome (GOLD analysis project Ga0307509, IMG submission 202245) | Populus trichocarpa ectomycorrhiza microbial communities from riparian zone in the Pacific Northwest, United States - 10_EM | ecosystem: Host-associated > Plants > Roots > Unclassified | place... | reverse complement strand
CATCAGCAAACCGTGGAAAATATGATATATCGTTTCATCAATCACACTCTGTCACGCATATCGTGGGAGCATCGTAATGAATTTTGGCCGATTGTAATGGCGTTCGAAACGGCAATGAGATTCTAAAGCATTTGCAATGTCATTGAAATATTTTAACTATGCTACCAGGACTGTACGGAGTTGGATACAGATTGTAATAAGGTGTCCCCTAGCTATCATCCCAGAGTCGTCTCGGAGTCTACTCACAATTGGGATAACATATTTTAACTGAGTATACCCAATTACAAGAGGGCCTTCAGGTTCTTTGATTGTTGGGAATATGTCATGGATCTGATAGTACTGTGCTCGACTCTGTCGTGAATTGCACGTCAGGTTCAAAACATCCATTTTACGTCATAGTAATGATGGTGGTCTCGACAGAAAATCCTTGCACATGAATGGGAGAGTGTTTTGATGCAAACTAGACTATTGAGGATAGACATAACCTCAGCTCCTCTAGAACCTACATTAGGTCAGAGTCACCTGCGGGCGGGACGATCACTGTGTACGAGCAGGTACGAGCACTCGGAGCATTTGCACTATAGAGTGATGGGAACTCGTACCCAAGGCAACATCATGTGATCTTGTTGATTTCTGCAAATGTCCCACGGCGAACTTGAGGAAAATTTGAACTTGAAGTTGAACCATCTCTCTCCTATGCCCTTCTCCCCTCTGGTCTCCACGTCTCGGCCAACTTACTGGCGTGCTCACAGACATTGAGGCTGGCCACCTCAATTTCTGTTGGCACTTCGTTAAGGAGACATCTTGGAGGCAGGTCGCATTGGAGAACTCAAGCTCATGGCGGCGGCTGCTATGCTCGCTGTACCTCAAGGGCTCAAGATCCATGTATCGCTAGTGAGTGCTCCTCTCATCTTTACCCTGCCTGCTCTTATTCCACCCTTTTCCCCTCTAGAATTACAACTATCCGTCAACGACAATGAGGTATATATTCCCTTTGCATCGGTCACTCCGTGTGAATTGACATCAACCTCTTTTTTTCTAGAAAACTTATTCTTCATCCACCATACCATGGATTCTTGATGGCATTGTTAGTGATTGGGTGTTAATGGCACAAGGGCATCCGCACTCGGCAGGTGTTGGGAGTGATCAACGACATGGGTAGTCGGTCGAGTCGTATGCTTCCTAGTCCAATATATTATTTTTTCATATCATGGATGCTCCGGGAAATACAAATTAAGGTTGGAATTAAGTGAAATATGATAGAATGTGGTATCCACCTTATAATAGGTTAGAATGGGCTACGAGATTGTAGCAGATTGTGAGCTCCATGGTGAATTGTCAATCTGACGATGCCTCGTGATCACAGATATTGCGTTGTGATTTGACCCGCGATATTGTAGTGTCATTGTGACGAGTGTGACCAATTGCAATCAATTGTGGTAATTTTAACTCATTCCCAGAATCTCCCTGATTTGCTGATGACAGCCGTTTTCATTCCTGGCGCGGCTTCCTTTTTCCTTTTTGGGAATGAAATCAAAATTTGAGAATTCTCGAGTGTCCGAGCCGTGAGCCCCATATCTCGGGCATTTCTTGTCCTACAGGCATAATTATAGGTGATTTGGAATCACACTATGTAGGGCTACATGAATATGTACACATTTTAAGAAATAGAGATAGTTTTTCGAGATAGGCACTTTTGAACCAGGTATCTTGTACCATGACAGGGAGAGGTTATATGGGTCAGATTATGGCCATAGGGGGGGTCTGGGAAACATAAAATGAACTATGAAGGCTTGAAGAAAGGTGTAGATGAAGTGGTCAAGTTATTCAGCTTGATCAAGTGGGCTTGTGTCAGCTGGCACTCCTCAAAGGCCATAAATTTTGTTCAACATGGCATGGTACTACCAATTATTTCTGGATATGATTATCCTAGATCCTGGTACATTTTCCATGCAACAGGTAGCCCATACCACCTGTCCTTGCCATGGTGCAAGATACCTAGTTTAGAAGTGCCTACTTCGAAAAATCATCTCTATTTCTAAACTTTGTACATATATTCATGTAGCCATACATCCTACGATTCCGAATCACTTGGAATCAAGCCTGTAGGACAAGAAATGCTGGAGCTATGAGGCTCACGGCTCGGTCATTTTTGATTTCATCCCAAAAAGGAAGCCGCGCCAGGATTTATGAAAACGGCTATAAGCACTTGATAAATTGACTCACTTACAAGGAATGTTGATAGGAAACTTCCCCGCACCTATCCCAAGACTTGCAAGTTTCGGTGATGTAAGGTATCAAGCACGCGCTACTAACGATTTATCATGAATAATGTTGCTTATCTCAAGTCGCAGACCGTAATCCAAGAACAGCGAAATCTTACAGGTTGATCTTAACCGCAATATGAATAAAAGGTATTAAAAGAAATATGATAAAATAACGTTGAAATATCATCCTGCAGTCCTCCATACAAGAATGTTTAATCAGTATTAGAAACACAGCGAAGAAGAAAAGGCACACCTCAAACAAACCCCAACCTGTTAAGCGTCTGGCTACTATACTTCCCTCTCCATGAGCTTACAGGTAAGCGAGCCACAGAATTGGGGTTTTATGGCAAGATCCTCTTACAGAGGTTCTGTCCGTTGGCAATTAACCCGCGCCCCGCTAGACCAACATCACGGCGCGATGCAGTCAGCTGGACTATGTACGCGGGGATGTAGCTTGCCCCCACATTTTATCGACGACGTGTGCCCCACATGGTAATAAGAAAGGATGGTTGACAGAAAAGGAGACCAAAGAGGATCCAATTTAGGGTTCATTCCACCACCATGTCTGCGCCGATCTTTCTCCGACCCAATGTCGTTCTACAGCCTCCCCTCTCGCGTCGTGGAATTGGTCCCGGCCTCTTCGTCTTCCTCCCAGATCATGTCACTCTCAGCTCTGGTACCATCAAGCCACTCGATCCCGACCCTGTCACCAAGTGGGCAGAGGAGGGCTTTGCCGTCGTTGGCGTAACTGCATCAGGTTCTATTTCTATAGACCAGATTCTCCAGCAAGGTTTGGATGCCCTTCAAGCCCTTGATCAAGTCGATATCAAAGATCGATTTGCCGTCATCGGTATGCCCACCATCCATCTTTCCTATATGTAATGCTTATTTCTCTTAGTATACGACGCAACCCCCATACGCACAATTTCAGATGCTATTTCCAAACACCCCAGGATCGCTGCCTTTGTTGGATACGGCTCCTTCCCTGCGCCGTCCTGCATCATTCCAATCCTCCTTCATCTGACTGCAAATGCACCTCGTCCAGCTCATCCACCCTCTGACATCACCACTCAGCACACATACGACACCACTTCTCCTGCCTTTGTTCTTCCCCAGGCAGCCAAGTACGACCCCAGGAGCGCCTCACTCGCCCACAGTCGCACTCTTGTTTTCCTTCGAAAACACCTTGGTGGTCCTTTCTTTGACCTCGAAGCTATCTGGGACGAACATACCTATTATGAATTTCAGGCACGGAGTGTCGCTCAGACCATGGAAACCATGGTGGTCCGTAGTCCACTTTCTTCCTTTGTTCATCATCTAATTTCTTTTTAGGCCGAGCCATATGTCAACCATGTTCCAACCGTAAGACTGACCCCTTCCACTTAACATCATTCTGACGTACATATTCTTTCAAGATGACTGGTGGGGTTGGCCGCGAGAACTTGACAGCCTTTTATCGGGACCACTTTATTTTCTCGTGGGTTCGCGATCCTCTTATACGAATCCCAATTTCCCTGACCAGCCTTTTTAATCAAGAAACCCAGCGGATGCCAGGCTGCAAACCGTCTCTCGTACAGTAGGATCCGATCGCGTCGTTGGTGCGTTTCTTCTGGAGATTTCTTGCACTTGGGCTTGCAATCCAGCTGATACAACCTTCCAGACGAGTTTGTCTACCACATGACCCACGATCGGACCGTTGATTGGCTCCTCCCAGGTGTCCCGCCGACCGGGAAGAAACTAGCCATTCCCATGATTGCTGTCGTCAACATCAGAGGAGACAAATTATACAACGGTAACCTCTCTCAAAATCTTGATTGTTAATGCAAATCCAAAATCCTTCCAGAACACATCTGGTGGGATCAAGGAACCGTGCTGAGCCAAGCAGGCATTTTGCCTTCGCATGTTCCCTTTGTTGATCCCCGTGCGTCTGAAGGCGCTCCACCTGCTATTCTCCGACTCCCTGTGACTGGGGTCGAGAGTGCGAATATGCTCATCGATGAGAGCAATGGGAGGAGCAATGAAATGTTCGGTCCTGACTGGGGTATCAGTAAGAAGATTCATGACTGAGCCTCGAATTGAAATCAGTAAGCTGGATGAAGAATGGAAGGACATTTATTCGTGGTTTGCCCGAAGATACGTACCACGGTTGTATTATTATCTTGTTCGAAGTCATCTATCGTTGCAGCGTACTAGGTCCTCGCGAAAACGCAGGAAAATCATACTCGATGAAAATTCCAAGACAAAAAATTACATATAGCTCCCTGATGAAAGCTAGTACAAAGGTGAATATGTAAGATGACCATCAAGACATTACGATGTCCTGGTCCTCTGGCTGGGCTCTGGGTGCGCCTCTCACTACGGAGTTGACGAGCTCTCGCCTAATCTCGGCACTGATTTGTGGGTGCGGCGAGGCCCGGATGACGTCGAGGAGAGCATCTTTTTGGTCCGGCGTTAAATCAGAGGCATACCTAAACAGATATAACATTAGTCCAAGGTTTCGTCAGGCAAGCAAAAAGGAATACCTTTGTGCGAAAACAAGCAAGCTCTGGTGCCAGAGAACAGGTAACTTTTCTGAATCGCCCCGCGTTTTGGCCTTGTATGAGTTGGATAGTCGGATGAAGTGGAATACGAGGGCGTCGACGACCTTGTAAGGGAGTTCGAATTTCTTGTCGATCAACACGCGGATAAAAAGTGAGTTGGGACCTTTTTGTGATTGTGTCTTGTCAAAAAATGATGCTTAAATGGGGGTCAAATCCGCACTGACCTGTGTAGTCCATCTCCGCGATACGAAGGAGCGCTGCCGAGGCATGCAGCACAGGAACCTTCGACCGCGCAAGGACAGAACCAATGATCGTGGCCTCCTTTAATGTGCATCCTTGCTAGGATCGGAGAACTTCAGATTGAATGTGATAAATCAACATGACAAACCAGCATTACTCACATCAAGCAACGGAAAAATAATACCTTTAAAGAATGCGCCTGCTTTGTACATCGACTTCTTCAGCGCCTGGTAATAATGGACATTCAACTTCTTGTTGGCCCGAATGTCTTCCCGGATGGCGTCTAGTAGCACAACGCCGAGGAATAGTTGAGCCTGGGCGGGTTTCATGTTGGAAATAAAGATCTTGGTTGCTGCGTAGCATGCATGGGGTGACCAGTTTTCCGGGTGCGTGAGGGCGAGCATACGTGCCCAAGCTGGTAGAGAGGGTATCACTTTGAAGAGTTTTGGGAGAGGTCCGGATTTATAACTCCTTAAGAGCATGCCAATTCTGCAAAGCGAGAAAATTATTTGATGGGGCCAGTTTGAAAAGAGACGCTTTCTTACTTTGTGTACGCTTCAACTACCGTGGGGTTGAGTCCAGCAGCGGGATCAGGGGCATCCCGATCTAAGAAAGCAAGCTTTAGCCAGTGCAAATGGAAGTTATGGGAGTAAATTATGCACCTTGATGGACTTTTTGAATAGTAACTGTCGATGCAAGCTCCCCACTGTCCAGCTTCGCAAAAATAAGATCAGCCAGGGTCTTTCGTTCCCCAGCATTGGCAGGGAGGAATGTGTCTAGTGTTTCCATGTCCCCTGCATCTATTTCCTGCAATAAATCCCATGAAATCGTACCGCAGATTCCCGTGACAATGGCACTCACATATTCCTTCTCGATCTCTTCTCCATCCTCAGAATTGCGCTCGTCATCCTCGTCATCCTCTTCGAAACTGATCTGCATCCTCGGTTTCGACAGAACCGCCATTCGGTCTTCATCTATGTCCTGTTCCGCCTCAAGATCGTCCGGTATTTCTAGTTCGTCCTGTTGGTCTTTTGCAAGCTCGAAGATGCGGCGAGAGGTTTTCGGGTCCAAGATGACCTAGGAAAACGATGAGCATATAAAGCAGATCACTATAAATGGGTTTGACCTCGGAGGATTCTTCATCCGTGTTTGGACTCTGCCTCGATTTTTTGCGCTTTCCGGGCTGTGAGATCCGGCCATATTTTGCCTCAACCTCGTCTTCGTCAAGCTGCACGAGAAGTGGGTCGTGGCGAGATTTTCCTGAGGGTTTGTGAGCTCGAGGCATTTCGGTGAAGATGGTGAACTGGTGCTAGAAGATATATTTTTTGATCGGCAAACTCCATGCCCGATATGGGAAGGTATGTTATGGGCGGAACTTTTTTGTATAAAGACGAGGGTATTAGGTATCGTAAACACTTCGTCCTTCCTTCCCCACTATTGTCCCCAGAACGATGTCTGTCAGTCCTGTAAGTATCCGTCAGTGTCCATCGCGTCTCGCGTCTTCTGTTTGACGCGGATGATTCTCGCGCTCCGCTCCGTCATAGAATTCTCACCGACGTTCATCTGATATCATAGATTCACACTCTCGACAAAAACGGCGATGAAATTACGACCGTAGGCTTCAATCGCTTCGGTTTCGACTGTGAAGTCTCTCTGGATGTCCTCCGTTCCTTGTATCTCCGCCCGCATTACGCACTTCTGACCGAAAACTCGGACGCGGACCTGTTCACAGACACGGCGCCGTTAACCCAGCATGCTAAATTCAGTCATGGTCTTTCCGCCTACCAATCCAAGTCGATTTTTCATCCTGACACCAACTCCATTTCCTACACAACCCTTACTCGCTTCACGCCTGTCAAGTTACTTCCCCCATCGCAGCGCAAACGCGTTCTTGTAACGGGTGGGGCTGGGTTCGTTGGATCTCATCTAGTCGACAGACTTATGCTTCTCGGCCATGAAGTCACCGTTCTCGACAATTTCTTCACTGGGTCGAAAACAACCGTTAACCATTGGGTTGGCCACCCCAACTTCGAGTTGGTCCGCCATGATGTGGTTGAACCATTCATGATTGAATGTGATCGTACGTGCCAACATGTCGGAATATCAACGTGAAACAATACCACTGACCTCTGTCTAAAGAAATCTATCATCTGGCCTGCCCAGCATCTCCACCTCACTACCAATTCAATGCTGTCAAAACCATCAAAACATCATTTATGGGCACTCTCAACATGCTTGGACTTGCAAAGCGCACAAAAGCCCGGTTCCTTATTACCAGCACCTCGGGTAAGAATATTGCTTCCGCTTTTCGCTTCGATTGCAAATTTCATTGATGTTTAGAGGTCTATGGTGATCCCGAGGTTCATCCCCAGCATGAAGAATAGTGAGAGCGCCCATTTCGTTCTCTAGTTCGGCTCACTCATCGTATGCAGTTGGGGTCACGTCAACCCCATCGGTCCTCGGGCCTGTTATGATGAAGGGAAGCGTGTAGCTGAAACTCTCACTTACGGCTTCCAACGGCAAGATGGCGTTAACGTCCGTGTCGCCCGTATTTTCAACACTTATGGGCCCAGAAGTAAGGTTCAATATACCTCGGACGGTAATAATCATACTAACCCACATGCCGCACTAAGTGAACCCGTACGACGGACGTGTCGTCTCAAACTTTATCGTTCAAGCTCTCAAAGGGGAAGATATGACCGTCTACGGCGACGGCAAACAAACACGTTCCTTCCAGTATATTCATGACCTAATCGATGGCCTCATTGCGCTCATGAACTCCGACGAGTCCCGACCCGTGAACATTGGTAATGGAGACGAATTTACTATTGGCGAGTTTGCCGAGCTGGTTCGTGAGATCGTCGAGAAGGTCCAGGATGAAGATGGTGTCAAACGCGACCATCGCGTTAATATTGTTTACAAACCTATGCCTACCGACGATCCCCAGATGCGTAGGCCCGATACTACCAGGGCCAAGGAGTCTTTGCAGTGGCAACCAAGGTGGACCGTGCGCATGGGTTTAGAAGAAATGGTCCGATACTACAAGGCTAAAATGGCCGAAGGTAACCTTTAGATGAATTCGCTTTGAGTCTCTTGACTGGACTTGTAATTATGGCTTTGAGATCTGTTTTGCTTTTTCTCACTGAAAATTTCTGTCCAACTGGCTGGTGTATATACTAGTACATACTATCTGTAGATTGTGCCTTACATGAGATATTTCTGAATAGACTGTAGTCACTGACTCGTACATATTGTATCTGCTACAATTTGTGGTATCCCGGATAAAATTAGAATGCTGCCATAGTAAACATGGCGTAAGGTAGTAGGAAGGTCTGAGTAATTACAGTCAATACACTAGGTGGATGATCAAGCGGAAGTCCTACAGATGAATAAATTATAGGAAAAAAAAACTAGGATGCTAGCCTTCGCTGTAACGGCGATGATGTTGTGTTCAGTGATACCTTGCTCGCAGCGCCCTTGGTAATGCCATTACGTTTTTCCGCTGCAGCTGCAGAAAACGCGGACCTAAAGAAACTATCGGTGGTATGAGATTGTTGTGACTCCGACCGCGAGGACGCCTTTCCCCCACGTTCCGATTCCTGCTTGACACGTTCCGGGAGAACGGTGCTATAATTGCCTAATTATTTCATGAAAGGCGGGTTTTCATCATAATATGTGGTATGTAAATGACTCACTGTTCACGGATGCTCTGCCTTTATCTTGATAAGACCATTCCTGGTGTTCCCTTTGGGAAAATCTGAGGTATACACTGTCGAAAAATAGTCGCTTTGGAAAAGAATATCTCCCTCACTTTCTAAGCGGCCGGATCTCCGGGCGTACTGGCGTGAGCGCCAGATTTATGTTCTTCATATAGTGATTTAGAATTTCCGACTGGACCTTGATCACTTCAGGCGCCAATGAACAGAAGGACAGCGAGCATAGTGGGTCCAAGTACGCGACTTCTGGATTATCCACGATTTGGGACAGTTTCTCCAAGGCAGCCTGCATTCGATCTCTGATGGAGATGTTGGATGGGACAAGATCCGACCGGTGGTGGGGAAGCCTCGTCAAAAATTTGTGGAAGACGTTGTTCAAGATGGAGGCATGTCCTAGTACGACGGACACCATCGAGGTACCACCTATGAGAAAGAGTATATATATATATCAGTAAGTCCAACCCATGGGTGTGAGACGAGCATATGCAGACCTTTAATCTCATAAAGGATGGCGCCATCCGTGACACCCGTTAATTGCTTAACGAGCCGTTCAGCATATTTCACCTGACAGAGCTCATTTTTCTCGCCCTGTAATTGTAAGGTCAGTCGGCTAACACGAGGTCGTATGCATAGTACCTGAATTATCAGGACAGGCTGGGTTATTAACGCGCAAGCTTCTGCACTCAGAGGGGTTCGCTAAGAGAAAAAGACAAAGTCAAATCGAGTTCTAAGAATAAGATCTAATGCACAAACATTAATGTAAACGCTCGTTGATTCTGCGCTTCGGTGCCGTTTTGATGGAGGGTGTGTCGTTTCCCAAAACACCAATAGCTAGGAGAAATCAGTATTACAGGGGCTGCAACGGCAAATAACCGTCATACTTCATCCATTAAGTCAGGGTCGGAGTCCTTTAGATAAGATGAGAAAGCATCGACAAATGTGTATTCGATCCACTCACAGGACCGAAGAGAAATTCAATACATTCAAAAGCTGCTTGTTCAAATCGCTCCGGTTCGTCGGCAAAACATGTGGCATGGACTAATTCGTCTATATTCTTGTATATCCATTTCAATCTAAACCAAGTTAGCAAATCGTCCTTCACCCTTCCGATGGAACAAAATAACTCACTCGACAGGTGCGGGAACGTTTACAAGTGTAAGGCTAAGACAAAACTCCGAAAATCTGGGGCGGTGGTCAGTACAACGACTTGAAGGACAAAGGTACCATATACAGAATTGCGAAGCGAAGGGCGCAGTAAATGGATGTGCCTTCCAAACATAAAAAATGACTTGGAGGAAGCTGAAGTTTCTAAGGTAGAGTTATTCATCATAAACGCCTGAAAAGCAGACAACTATACCTACGAACCTGAAAACAAAGGGCCAAGTCTGCAGCCTCAACCCAGCTGTCATGTCGACCACTGGGACGACAAAATGATTTTCCACAGGAGCGCATATCGAAAGCTATCAGATTATAGTGTTTGTTAAACCTCGAATCCCCCAGTTGCAGATCCAGCCACGTTGAATCTAAAAATACGGGGTGCAAAATGACGACCGTAGGTTTGGCCGCATTGAAACCACCAACATTGCAGTGGGGTGCGTTTGTCGTATAATAGATAGAGGCATAATCGGCCTTGCTATGAAGGTCGACCCAGGGCATGGTGAGGGAAGAAACAGAGTTGTGGCTATAGCGGCATTAGGGGTGGTGGGTAGACGGAAGAGACAGGTATTGCCTCTGATCATGCATCTCTGCAACAGCTTTCGGCAACCACATCTCAGATCATATCTTAGAATCTTAGTCACCATCACTGCGCCACAATACGAATTTGGCTCACCCACAAACCCTGATAAGCCTTAGACTCGAAACCAGTCTTTATAGGTTCAATACTACTGTATTATTTCGCCCACATGTCTCCACATGTTCACGGCCTGTGATGTGTTACACCATTAGTTCACTGGCGGCTGTGACCATGATGCAAACCCTGCGGTCTGAAGTAGACTCTAGTATTGAACGTATAGAGACTGGTTTCGAGTCTACCTTTTCTCTGCCAGGATCGAGTTATTTTTCTCCCTCGATTGCCAACGTTTTCTTGGGCGGCGACTCTGCGAAACCCTGTCAAGCCGATTCCGACCACTACCTTGCAGTACTTTATCAAATACCCCTTCCACAAGCATCAAGCCTGAAGCCCGGAGTAACGACGAGGTTGAAATTGTGCTCAAAAATGGCCTGGTACTAATTAAAATTGTCTACATTCAATGCATGTTCAATATTCGGTACTAGTAGCTTTTATGGATCTTAGTTCGCGAGATACCACCACAAAATTGTCGTGATCCGATGGGGGGTAATATAAATCCGGTCAAGCTGGCTCCTCAAATAAGCTGGCGAGTCTGAGCATCAAGCGGCCGTTGGACCGACTATGGTTTCCAATACCCCAGCGACTTGTCGTTGTCGCTTGGAGGCCGAGATACATCAGACGCGGAAGCGCTGACTAGATTTTGCAGGAACCTACCTCAATATTTTCTGCTTCGCCCGTAACAAACATTGTTGGAACGTGAGCCTGTGCCAATGCGGCCTGTTGTCTAGCCACGAGGCCATCCCAGGCGGGGATGACGCGTTCATGATCGAACTTACGGATTTCTTTCTCAAAAGCGTCCGTTATCATCTGATGAATTGATGTTAGCTTGTGGCTGGGGTTTCAATGGGTTAAAAGGACGTTGAATTCATGTTGGGGGACACCAATCCCAATCATTTGTGCTCTATCGGGAGACTATTAAGGGGGTAAAAATGAACATGCATGGTGGGAGCTCACTTGGTTTGTGCAACTTTCAATTTTTCGTCATATTTCGTGTAAATAGCCTCTCTGTCGACCCAGAGACGTCGCTCAAGATCATCCTGTTCCTTCTTCATCTAATTGGAAAATTAGAGCCACGAACTGCCACAAAGGAATTTCGGTGATCGCGTAACAATCCACACCTTTTTGACGGCGTCAACAAGAGAAGGGTTTTCCACCAATTCGGAGAGTACAGGGAGTGATTCGCGAAGTGTATAGTGTCTTCTGTCTTCCACGAATGAAACGAGTGGCTCTGAGGTCAAGGATACATGTGATCGAGGGAACAATGTTTTTGGCGGGGGTGGCGCTAGTGGCGCATTGTGGCCAACTGCTCCAGCAGAGACGGGCCTCAGTTGCGAGAGAAGGGACGCCACGGATGTCCCACTGAAATTTGAATTGGGTTCGGGATTGATAATGGGTTGATTGGTTCCCTCCATTTCGCTCGTGGTCGAGCCCTGTGGTACATGTCCTGATTCCAGGAGGGGTAAAGTATTGGATCTTGCTGTCGTTAATTCTTGCCATACTGTTGAGGATTTGAGCTGTTCTAAAAGAGCTGCAATAGCTACTGGGTCCTAACGAATGCTATTAGCCTGAAATGAAAAGGAAAATCCAGAAGAATTCACATTGATATTCGGAACGCTCATGAGTTCAACGTTCAACGTTCCAGGGCTCAATGGTAGCAGGACATGGTGATCAAAGTCCCACGGGCGAGATCAGCGGCTAATTGTTCAATTGCCGTGCAAGACGCTCCTTGTTGGATGATGCCAAACCAAAAGGTCACTAACGATTGTATATTTACCTCTCCAAATTCATTTAAAAAGAAAAAATTTCTATGATTGCCACCTTACAATCTATGGCAGTGCCAAGCTGTTTCATGGAAAAGCTCAAACACGAGCGTGAACCGGAACAAACGGGTTCGGCACAATCTCTGCGTTATCTTTCCCGCAGTCGGTAGCTCAAACACTGGACTTTGGTTGACTTTAGACAAGAATGCTTATATTTACAACGAGGAGGTAATCAAGAGGTGCCACTTAGGCAAAAAATTACAAACGGTTCGCCTTGTATTATAATTCTAAGGACAAAGACTCGGACAAAGATGCATTTGGCGCATGATTAAAGCCCCAGTACCATCAGGCAATGTTGTGCCTTCCAATGGGTAATGGTGGGTGAAAACGAGTCCTTTGTTGTGAGCGATCGAGAGAAAAGAAAAATACACCGCCAGCTTTCAGCAAGTTAAATAAATTTAGAGAATCAATCGGGGTAAATATTCGTGTTCTGGCCGATCAGCCGAGGTAGCGGCGAGAGAATTTTTTACTAGCGGAGGCCCTTCCTTAAGACCCTTCCTTAAGACGTTGACATTAATGGCCACAAGACAGCACACGACCTGCGCATGGGAACGGTGAATATTTGGGCATACACGACGCATTGCTTGTTGATTGGCGTGGGCCGTCTCTTGTCCCATGAGATGAGCGTTTTGCATGGATCAGCGTGAGAGGCAACTCACCCTGGTAATCGCCATCGCACTCCGGGTCTGCTTACTATGTAACTATCTATCTTCTCGAAGATCATGACCAATGTTGCTCTGGTTCTTTGCAAGAAGAAGATTCGTGCTTCTATCTGAAAACCAGATATCATTGGGCGTGTTTTCTTCCATGACACCATTGCTGTCCAGTGTCATGTATGCGCGCACGCAGCGATGCAAGCATATGGTATCTATCCACTAGACCTCCTCTAGAGAACGACTTTGAGAATGACCAGAGGGTGATTAGGCAGTGCGGATCGGATCCATTAGGTATCAGGCGTTTGCAAAACACTAAATACTGAAGAGATATGCAGGGTGTTATACGCTACAATGGCTGGTACATAAGCTCGAGCGATGCTACAACTCGTAAACTTGCCAATAAAGTCCGTGTTGTCGGTGGTGGGTATTCCACAGGTGAAACTGCGAAACGGGGGTTGGTAAAAACAAAGGGCCAAGACAAGGGTGTTATTCTTTAAGCCGCCATCTCAAAAAAGTCGACGAGAAAACTCGGCATTATCGGATAGGAGTGTATGTTTACATAACCCAATCGTTATCATCGTCGGGTCAGGCCCAAACAGGGGAAGCATGAGGCGGATCCTCGTGGGAAATATTGTTGTGATTGGCAACGGCGCTCTGCCTTCCTCCTCGTTCTCTTTTTTTTTTTTCTCTTTTTTTCCTTTGCTAGCCTCCCGTTCTCCACAATGGCCGCTCTCGCAGATGCCGACCCGCAGTCTACCTCGTCTCACATGATGAAGACAACAAAACGCGGCAGGCCATTCCTTAAGGTGCGTAACTAGGCTCTTGCCGCACCAGTTCCACTCTTATTCGTCTCAACACAGGATACCTTGGATTTGTTTGCCACTCTCATTGTCTCTCTACAGCTTGGTCCCCATAAGCAGTTCTTTAGGACATTTCCCCATTCCTTCTCTACGTGAGTTCCACATCATGAGGCTGAATGCATACCCTCACCCCTTTCCAAAGAGATGAGGCAGCGCAGAATTTGGCTTCTCTCAAATTTTCTCAATCCAATCGCGGGCCAGATCCCAGGGAGCCTTCGCGAGTTGTCACAACAACTACCACCACCACGTTTTCGATGACCCGTGATATGGCGAAAGCGATGTGCCAGCACTTCATGGATGCGCGACTCATCGAGAATGCAACAGATCCCAGTTCAAACCTGTTCAAGGACCGTGGGACGTATATACTCACTCCCAAGGGCCTCCATGTTTTAGAACGATTCATCTCCAAGAACGGCATCAATTCAGACCACCTCCAACCTGTGTTCAGCTCACAACCAATTTGTATTAAACTCCTCCATCTGGAGCGTCGTTCGTCAGACGACGAGATCATCGTCACTCAGTCTGTCATCACTGCCTTGTTCCGCCGCTTCGTTGGCCGTGCTGCCAACTATTCCCCACCAGCCGACAAGCCGCTGGATGTCTTCCAAAAATACAATGAACGTTCCAAAGGCATCTCTCTCAGCGATATGACGGAGCGCGCTCAACCTCTCCAGGGCAAGCCAGCACAAGTTCACAAGCACTGCTTCGCGGCCGTCACTGCTCTCGAGTGGTTGTGCGATTTTACATCCGTTGTTGGCAGGGAGGAGGCTGCGGAAATGGCAGCTCAGTTCGTGCGCTTTGGTCTCATTACCCTTGTCAGCGACAAACGCAAGAACAACGACTCTGCCATCATCTTCACTGTTCGCGGCTCCGCCCCTGGTGGCAATTCCCCTGTCAGCGTGTGTTGGTTTCCATACCTTTTTTCTTGATGTGATTCTTACGTTCGTTGCAGCAACAAGGAGAATTCCGCTGTACCGCGAAGGCCATCTATAAGGTTACTGACGAAGGTCGTCGTCTGGCTCACTGGGATAATGCTCGACCACTTGGGGTTCAGGATTCGCCCAGTACTTCGACAACCAATCTTCACGACCGTGTTTCAGTTGATGGGTCCCTGGATAGTGGTCCGAGCGACGCCAAGAAGTCTAACGCTGACGCCAAAATCCATCGTCGTATATCGTTGGCAGAAAAGTTGAACTCAAACTATGATTCGGTAGAGAAGAAGAACTCTCATCAGAGCAACACCGATCGCTTGCGATATATTCTCGAGGAACCTGGCCTTCGTTCTTTATTCCGCGAGTTCCTGCGAGGAAATTTTTCGGAAGAAAATTTATCATTCTGGGTCGACGTGCAGGACTTCAAAAAGAAGTTCAATATCACCTCCAGCGCCATGGCTGTATCCCCAGTTACCCGCCCTGGAAGTCGAAACACCCCTGGACAGGCCGCCATGGAAAGGCATCACGAATCGCTTATCAATACAGCCTTTGTGATTTACAACACTTATCTTGCACCTTCAAGCCAGTGCGAACTGAACATCGACCATGGTCTGCGCAACGAGCTCGTCAAATATCTTGAAGAGGTAGTTACAAACTTGACCGGCAAGGCCTTCCAGGGACGCGTGGAACCAGAACAAGCGAACGCCTTCAATGCCACTCAGCTGCAGACGATGATTCGGTTGTACGAGCGTATTCAAATGCATATTTTCCGTCTGATGGCCACGGATTCCGTTCCCAAAGTGGGTTTTCTTTCACCATTACCTTTCTACCCCATTCATGCTTGGTCCTTTGTCCTCCCCAGTTTATTAAGACTCCAAAGTTCCTCGCCATGCGTAACTGGGTCGAAGACTTCGACCCAACGGAGAACGACATCCATCTCCTCTCAGTTGGGCCTGCCTCACCTCCTGGGCTCAATGGTCCCTCGGACGAGGTCGGCGGTGCATATATGACCGTTTCACAACAGGCAAGTGAACGAGAACACCGGCAAGCAGTTGCAGAGGCAGCTACTAATGCAACAACCATCTCGTCCGCATCATAACAATACTGCCGGTTTCGACTATTGGACCTTTCTTCGATATTCCCGGAGCCTTTATCTTTCAAGACTTTGGCCTTATACATATGCAATTTTACACAGTCATATGTTTACACATCTTTTAACGCATTCGATCCCCCTTTAATAATCTAGTATTCACGTTCTTTGACAACCTGGTAGTGTGTTATTCCCCCGGAGGACCTTTTTCTTTGTCGTACTCTTCATTTGAGATCTCGTCCAACACATTTCCCTTTGTCATCATCTTTTCTCCTCTGCTCGCTCCCCTTATATTTGTAATCCTACCTTAACCTGTCCCCCTCTACTTTTTTACTCAGAGTGCTGGGGCTGATCTGCCACTAATGTCACACACCTGCCTCGATGTCGTTACTTTATTTACCTCACTGTATGTATATCCCACCTGCTCTGCAGAGAAAGCACAATAATAATATGTTCCCCTTTGCTGTTCTCCACGTACAGTATTATATATCACCGTATGGAACTCGTGGCCGCCGCACGTGATATCTTTCGCATTGATGATCGTGCACTCTCAGGCTGTACTTGCAGTTGAAGCCGACTTTCAGTCTCCTCGTTCGAACATGTCCTGGATTGGAGAACTAGCCGGTGGTGCCCCTCCTCCGCGTTATGTTGATGATTCTACCGACAAAGTCGCGGACCCTAACATTCCAGGCAGAATGGTGTCCAACAAATCTGCAAACAGGCCTTTCCTTGCGTACGTGTCAGTACCTTAAAAGAAAAGGGTCTCATTGACAAATTTGTCATGTCGAATAAAGCTATAAAGAGTACCGCGACCAGCAGGAGGCCTTGCATGACGCCTGGGTGGAGAAGAGGAAAGCACGCGATGAGAAGATTGCTCGAGGCGAGGAGGTTGGACCCCTTGAACCGGACCCTACCGCAGTGGAAGAAATCGGAGTTCTGGGTCTCTTTAAGTTCCTTGTTATTGTGCTACTGTGTATTTGTCTTGCTGGCAAATTCCTCACTGGGAGTTATACCTGGGACTATCAAAGTCGGTGGCTGCAGCTCAAAACATATTGGCCTGTGAGTCCAATATATATGACTTCGTCTGAATGGTAACGAAATCCCGGTGTAGCAAAATCAACGCCTATTCTCTGAGGGCTTCTTAGCGGAATATAATGGAGAGGGACTTAAACCCACATATCTGGCGGTATATTCATGACCCTGATGAATCTATATGTCAATCTAATTTCATTAATGACACTGGTTCCCCAGATCGATGGAGATGTCTACGATGTTTCTAAGGGCAAAGCATACCAGCTAGGCGGATCTTATCATCATTTGTATGTGCCGTATTATTCCTCCTTTCATTTAAGTTAATCTCCGGCCTCTAGTGTTGGTATTGATGCTGCGCGCGCCTTCGCTACTGGCTGCTTCCAAGCACATCGTACACATGATATCCGGGGATTAAACGAACAAGAAATGAATGTACGGCACCGAATATCTGAAATCACGTCGGTTATATTGACACAAGTTTGTATTGTTTAGAGTCTTCAACACTGGAAGAAATTTTATGCGGATCACAAGGATTATACCAAAGTTGGAAAGGTCAACCACCCACCTATTGACCCATCTAGTCCGATACCAGAGCACTGTGATCCTAAGAAAGCCAAAGTGGCTCAAGAGGAGGCGGAAAAGAAAAAACGCAAGAAAGCAGAAGATCCTCATGACGAGCTGTGATTGCATTGCTCATTGGCCTACTATTATCTAAATTCATGTATCATAATGGGCATAAATGTAAGCAGTGCTGTACGGAGTATATATGGTGTCCAAGTATAAATGGGTAATACACGTGAATATCGGTAGAAAAGAAGGTAAATAGAGATACTTTTTGAGAAGTAAAAAAAAAGGTGGACTCAGACCTTCATTCTGGTCAGCAAAGTCAAATATAGATTTGGGAATTTAAGCTTACTTGTCGAGAACAACCATGGGTGAGGAAGTAATTTTTCAGGATCGGGAAATCAGACATGGCAGCATCGATCATAGAGGTGAAAGGACTATCACGATATTTCGCGACGATAATATTACCACGCCATGCATATTCCTCCTTGAACGCACGGCCTTGGATGTCCTTGATGGTCTTGTTGATTGGAAATGGCATCCCGTCACGAGATACAGTTGGGTAAAATATGATATAAGGATTAGCGAACTTCCGGTTCATGCCGTCGAGCGCTTCCACGAGCTGCAAAAGTATCTTGTTAAAGAAGGAACAAATTCATGCCAAGTTCCGAAACGCTAACCTGATATTTCCAGGCCCTGGAACCAAGGCCTTCGGCAATCTAAAATCTTAACTTAAGAAATTCGATGTTAAGGGGCGATAAGATCCGGATTACATACATAGTCCATATATACCTCTGGATGAGGCATGCGGGACGGCGAAGTCGTATACGACGTGTGGTGGTTTGACATAGGGCTGTAAGTTGTGAGTAGTCGGCTTCATAGAGAATGAGAAATAAGAAATGGGAAATACCTAGTCATTAGTTGTACGACGGAAGGCGGGCGTCCTGGTGAGCCGAAAGCGGAGTCAGCGACGTGGTTTTGGGAGGAATGCAAGTCGGGGTATACCATCCGATGGGAAAAGAATAGCATCATAGGAATTAAATTCATCCATTGAGAAATAAAGACTGATTGACGAACAGTGAGCATAAAATTATGAACGAAACGAAAGAGTTATTGCTCACAAGAAGTAGCGTAAAACGGAGCAAGAATTGGGTAGAGAAAAACGCGGTCTCAAAATTACAAGGTTCTTTTATTAGAACTCGAATGCAAAGAGGGAAGAAACAAGAACGATAGTGAAAAACAAATCATATCGTTCCCGCCTCTTATAAGGATTCATACTGGTAGGCAATGAGGACCGTGTGCTGCCTCTCGATCGACACTGGTAGAAAAGTTATTGTAACAGGTAATCATTTTCATTTGCACGAGGATGATCATGTATGCGGATTCTGCATCGAATAGACCTAGTTCCATTGGGATGACTAAAAGACACGGTGCCGCCCATACACAGACAAATGGTTTGAATGGTTTAGCAGCCACGGGGTAATCTCTGTGGGCGCAAACAGCATCCCAGACTACTCAAGCAGGGTCGCAATTCAACTCGGGAAGGGGTGCTTCAGAACCAAAACGAATTTCATTGATGAGTCGATGCAGCAGGGTAGTGCCAGGCGATCCAGACTTGCATGGAGAAAAACATATGCAGCACTCAGATCGAGTGTCGGTGGTCGTATCAAGATGAGTCACGTTGAAGTCCTGAACATAACAACTAAAACGCATTTGGGGCAGGCCAATTGTTCACCAGGCCCGCCACACAGCTTGGCTAACACCAAATTCTCTTATTCTGAACGACCCCGACCAGAAAATTTTCCATCTTGGAGCTCAGGCTGTCCACTGTGGTTTGTTCCAGAAGACAAACTCTCTGGTTAATAGTGGCCAATAGTCAATTAAGTGATTTATACTACCAGTACTCGCGGAATTTCTCGGCGACATTTCTGTACGGCGAACTGCAGGCACGAAATATTGCTAAAATATATATTCAGGAGTCAACGCAGGGCATACGGTAGTCTTGATCATCTCTAATACCGCCGGACTATGTGAAATTATTGAGCTGATTTTTTGGCAAGCTTTTGGAACGATCCAGCAACTTGTACCCTTAATTCTGGCACTGCTCCTTGCTTCTCCCCCCATCGCAGGATTACTGCTTCATCTCGGGTGGAATCAGAAACCGTGGACGAAGCCGCAAACCCCTCGTAATCTTCTGTCTGGTGGATCGCAAGATAATGTGAAACGGAAACACTTGATATGAATAGTCATATGTCAGGAACCCTTTTTTTATCGCCCGTGCCATCTAGGCGTGGACCAAGCGTATGACTTTGCGAATCTGACCATCGCCCAATGAAGATTATATTAAACGGAATGCCCGGCCACGCTTTTCTTTAAAGATCGGATGTTGCACCCTTACAATACCTCGAGGCTCGCGTTTAGCTTCCACTGGCCAATTGTGAGTATCTTGTCGTTCAAATTCATCAGTGTCCCCCACGCCGAAGATTGGATACGCCTGCCCCTTATCCCGGCTTGTTCTTTCGTCCCTTCGTCCCTTGTAGCGGATCGCTCCCCCTTCTTTTGGCTGCACCATTGGACGGGGAATTGGCGTAAGTGCCCCCTCGAGGTCGTCTTGACAGGCGAAGGCAGAGTCCACCTCTTTCATTAAAGCTGAAACGGTCGAACACTGAACTTAAATTTATTTAATTCAAACCTCAAATTTCTTTTTGGACTTTGGACTCCAGATAAACACTTCACATCCGCCATGGAAGCCAAATGGTCGGATAGTTCTGGCCCGCACCACCACAACCGCTGGGTTGGAAAGTACCAGCAAGCGTCCATTAACCTTTGGTGACTACGAGCCAGGTGGGGACCAGAGGTAATTTGAATAGTGTCGACGACGGCCTCCGAGGAATTGCGAAATATCAGTCCCATCCGAAGTTCGCCTTCATACACCATCCGTTCCTTGATGTCTTTGTCTCATATTCCGCGACCACTAACTACCACCGGGGACATTACTTGCTCTCAGGTGTCTGTTCTCTGAGTTGAAAACAACAAACGGGGTTTTAATTATTTCGTGGTGTTTACGTCTCCTGAAAGCCATGTACAGTTGTGTTGATACCAAACCTCCTTCATAGTAATAGTATTATTGCATTATCCTCCTTTTCCTTTCACTGCCAGAGCTCATATCCTTTGGACAACACAGTTTTGTGGTCACTGTCGTATCTAACCCAATATATTAATCCCAATCTGACTTTATAACTACATAATAATAAAATACAAAAACATATACTCCAAGTTGCATCTAGCTCAATTGAGAGAGAACAGCCTGAGGAGTGATAAAATCATAGCACGTTTCATTGATATTTTAATGGAATTTTGAGTTTGAGTTTGAGAGCATTCCCTACCCTAGAGCTTTAGAGCTAATCAGTGGAAAGATAATTGTTTGGGATTATGGGACTTTGTGTTGACTGTGTGCGAATTTGCAGAACGCGATCATTATTTTTGACGCGTCTTGTTTCGTCACTCGTCATCTTACATATAGGCGCCTCGATCCAAAATGGCCAACCACTTTCTGGTTTCAAGCCATATCTCAGCACTCTGTTCGATGCCAGCATCTACAATTGTCGTCGAAACTGCTCAACAAAACGCACCCTTACCGTCAGGCATGCAAGATAATGACCTTCCCATCGACCACGCAACCTGTAGCTTCGTGCTCACGACACCCCAAGCTGGAACCATTCTTTTGCGCGTCATCCATGGCGGACTGATTGCCGAACTCATTTCCTTGTCCACACCCGTGCCATCGATCCGGTTGGTCTTCCCAGCTGCGGTCCTTCCTACTCCATCTTTGTTTCTTTGGGAAGGCTCAGAACTCCATTTGTTACTGGTCACAGACATTGGCTCACTGTACCGCATAGTTATTCCAATTGATGGCCTCAACTTGTGGCAGGAGCAAATCAAGAACATTTGGCCCCGAGAATATTCCATTCGGAACCTCCCCGTTGAACAGGCGAAGGAATGTATGGTCCATGTGCAGGGAACACATTGCGTGGCCGTTAGTCTGCCTAATGGCGTCCTGTTGAGACTCGAGGCGGATTCTCTTGGTTATGATGGTAATGAAGGTGCGTTCATTTTATTTGTAAATGAAGTTTGAGCTTCAACCCACGTCTCTACTCCTGGAAAAAGAATGGATTGAATCTTTATTCCACCATGGCTCATTCTTCTCGTCGTTGACATCTTTCCTTCCCGGACATTCCGGGATCCCCAACGCATCGGCTATAATTTCTTTGGCATCGCACCCATGGCCCACAGACATCACTAATATATGGACACTTTCTCGAGATCGTACCTTGCGCTTATGGAAAGCAAAGCTTGGGTGTATTGCCTCGAAAACGTTACCTGCTACGCCAAGCTTTCAAGAACTGTCAGCCAGTGCCTCTTCCACCGCGAAATACCTGCTCTTAGATGCCGAACAACAGAATCTCGTCAAGGTTTTCTCCCTCACGTCAGAAGATACGAACAGAGTGGATATTTACGCCCTTGTCTTTATCCCAACGCCTTTATCTACCTCTGGAGGGTTTTTCTGCCTGATCGACACTTCGACCGACCACTTTGTCGAAATTGGAATTATTGAGTGCCCCAAGCACACAGCCCGCAGTCACCTTCAAGACTTTTTGGTGAGCGGCAATACAATATATGTCCTTTGGGACCGTCAAGGCCAATCATTGGTAGAAAGGACGGAGATCGACGTCGTGCAGTTAAAGAACAATGACATCCAGTTCCCGATCTGGAAGACCTCCCAATACGCACAGGAACCTGAATTGACTCCAGTATATATGGAGGAGCAACTCCTCTCTCCAGGATCACTTACCGAGAAGTTCCTCAATGCCATAATGAAGCCTGGCATTTTCTCGTCCCTGACTCTCCGTACAGCATTGGACAAGTACGTTGATGCCTGCCTATCCATCCCGGGCCCACCACCGCCACAGCTTCTCAACAGTTACAGTACCCTTACCGAAAATATCACCGCGGTTGTGGGGTGCACAGTCACGCTGAATCGTGACCTTCAAACTGGGGGGTTTCAGCATGCAAACTATTGGACGGCATTGAAGAGGGATTGGGAAGGCTTTGTTGCGAGATGTCGAGAAGTGGAGCGCAGCGCCCGATGGCCCCTTTCAATATCTCAAGGTCAGAATGGTGTTCTTGTGGTCGAGCGTGAAAGGGTTGGGTCTCTTGTCCTTGAAGACATTCCAGTCTGTCTCCATCGGATGTTGAAGCAAGACCAGCCCCTACACACTCAGTTCGAACTCCTTGCAGCAGTATGGACCCTACGCTCACAACTAGGTCCTCGCATGCTTTCTAGTTTGGAGAGCAGAGTCGTCGAGATTATGCATCAAGAAATCGCGTTTTCTTTCGCTGAAATCCTTCAAGACCAGTCGCGCCGCATCAAGTTCAAAGAAAGCCTGGACAGCACTGTTTTAAACTCATTCCTTGAACGACTACAAAACATCCTCGATTTTGATACTACGACTCGCAACGCCCTTGATTCTATTGGGGCTTTTGATTTGTCGGTCAAGAGGGAAGAATCCGATTCCGAACCCCTTACTCCTCCTCCATCCTCCCAATGGCTCCGATGCCAAGCAGCAGCATATGCCGCGATCACCATCGAAGCAAGATATGACCTTTGTCTCTGTTTGATCATCTTACTTTTCTTTCTCTCAGAAGACCTCCAGGCATGGGATTCATCTCTACTTGCCGAGATATTTGCGGTCTTCCGGGGACTAGCGATGTTGCGATTTGTCGCCAATCGACCCGCGGAAGGAAAAGCAACCCATCAAAACACATCGCCCTCATCAGATGATGTTATCACTCAAATGCGCAACATGAATGTGTCGAATAGCAAGCCGCAGGTCGCTTCGAAATCTTCCCTAATATACCACCTTACACCCCCACCAAGCGCTTCTGATGATATTGCTTCAGTTGCGCACAACTTCTTGGATTCAACTGGAGTCTTACAGTCCTTATCACCAGCGCACGTTACGAAGTACGAAATTCTATTTTGCAACAGAGTGAGGACGCTTGGATTTTGTGACACCACCAGGGAGTTGCTGTCATGGCTTCCTCGGACGCCTGCTGCGACCTTCCTGCAGTCTCAAGTCATGCTGGTGCTTGGGAGGGTTGACGATGCCTCTCAGTTACTGGAGAAACTATCTGGTTGCTTTGGTATGTCAAATCTACACACTTTATGCATCAATGCTCAAGGAGCCTCAGGCGTTAATAACCTAACTTTGGAGGATTCTGATGCGTTAGCATCGGTACTTCCGTCCGCCCAACCAATGAGTTCCCAATTTGCGTTCTATTTATTTGCAGTAGACCTATTCCGGAATCATAACATCCCCCAAGAAATCTATTTCTCGCAGCTCGCCATCCAAGTTGCCCCTCATGGTGCTGAAACGATACAACTCTGGAATGCGGTAGTAAAGGGTTTGACCGATCTAGCATTGTATGAAGATGCTTACGCTGCAGTAATGGCGATGCCATTCGAGAAACAGTTCGCCATTTATTTTGCCGCATGGATTCATGCTCAATGTTTTCTCACAGGAAAAAGGAATGCGCAAGCCACCTTGCCCTTCGCATGTGTGAAGACAACGCAGTCACAAAGCTCATGACTTTCGACTTTGCCGGAGTCGCTAGCGAAATCGAATCAGCTCTGGCTTTCAAGGCCCGCAACACTGACCCACGTCTTCGGCCTTGCTACTCCAGGATATTGTACACTTGGTATACTCGGAGAGGAGATTACCGCAATGGTAGCGTAGCTAAATCTGTCGAAAACATCTTACTAAAGCGAAGGTTTCGCAGCATCGTTGACAATGTACCAGCGTGCACGAAAGCTACAAGATATTGTTACCAATGCAGCATCCTTCGTTTCGCTTGCTGAAGATCGGTTGGAAGCTCTTTCGGTCGCTATCAACGCTTTATATCTAGTGGATGAAAACACGGCCTGGATACTAATGCCACTGGTTCCAGATCCGGTACGCAATCCTTGTGATGGTATTTATTAACACTAGTCAAGTTATCATTTTCATAGTCCCGGAAACGCCAAAAACTTTCCAAGCATATTCCGGAGTCCAAGTACATTTCGAGCAAATATGACGCCGACATCATCCAACTATTCGATATGGAATACGAGACCGCACTTCTTCGAGCCCAGATAGACAGCATCAAACGAGAACCAACGATTCTTTCATCTCCGGGTACGCCAATCTTGCATTATGTTATAACTTTTTCATTTTAACGTAGCTTCTGCCCTCCCAGAATATCTCATCCCTCCCTCCCTCATTGTCATGAGACTAGCACAAGCAAGCCAATACAATCAGGCGATGGCGACAGCTCGTAGTTTGAAAGTGGACATGACGGATGTTTTTATTCATCTTACAAACCAGTGTATTCGCCTCTCTCGCAACCCTGGCTCTATTTTGTAAGGAATTCTGTGCGATCTTTTTTGGTCATTATCTCACCGTCTAATTTTTCAGGGATGAAGATACCTCTGGATGGCTTCTTACTGACAGCGCGGCATCTTGGCAAGGAACACCATCGGATCGAGGATGGCGCTATCTTCAAGAGTCCTTGAAGCGCCATGACAGCGCTGACAACGACCACAAATATGCGAAGGCCTCACTAGAGACAATCCTTAGTCTAGGACGATCGCTATCATCGCCGCCATGGCTGATTGACACTCTGGAGGTAAATCCCATCCGCCGCCTTCTTGAGCTTGCATCCAGCTGATCAAGCTTACAGAAACATCACCCTGAATATCTTATTCGAATCAGCCTGCGATACGAAAATATCGCAGATGCCGTCAATTATGCTTACTCCCTGGTCCTTAAGGTAAGGATTTAAGGCGAATGCTAGATTCTTAGTGCCTTATCGTTCCTTCAGTCTGATAAACAACAGGCTCGGAGTGCCTTAAAAGGCGCATCCACCTGGCTGCCATACGCCCTCATCGATCAGGTGCTCATAGCTGCCGACGCTCAGATGAACCCCCCTCCAAATCTGGGACAACTGAGAACAACGATCGACAGTCGTGTAAAGCGGATGCAGAAGTCTAGCCAAAATATCTCATGAGTCACGCAATTCGATCTGCTTTCCTAGTTTTCGAACGATTTGTAGTCCTGACAGGGTTGTAACTTGTTTTTCGCGGTAATCATTTATATATAGGATACGGCCCACTGGAGGATTCTCCCAGAATATATACATGCTCCTACTGCTACATGGTTCTGGCAAGGATCTATGATTTCGCCGACTAGTATACGTCTACAATGGGATGATACAGTATACCAAACAAAATGCGAGAAATAAGATGGGAGTGGATAACAAGATGAGGAAAAGCAGATCAAAGCAAAATGTAATAGACAAGAAGGTCAGTCATAACAGTGAAACGCTATGAATTTTGTATGTGTCGATTTGGGATGTCCGGTCGCAGACCATCTAAGAATTGTGTCCATTCCCCTTGACCAAATCCGACAGCCGCGCCCCACATGTTATCTTCAACAGGTTGGCCATATGAATATCGGTTAGAATCGGTATATATTTGATGGGCAGAGACTGGGTAGGCCTGTTGGTAATTGTTCGGAGTCGGGGTCAACGTCTGAGGGGGGTTAACGACAACCTGTGACTGGCCCTGCGGCGACTGGGACATATTTTGCAAATGAGCCTGAGATAAGGACTGCTGCGGATGAGGGTATTGAGTGGAAGCAGTGCGCATGGAAGAGAGGGTATGCGATTGAAGGGAGTCATAATGCTGTGGTAGGGCGGACATCACGGGCATCGGAGGGCTTACCGAACTTGAGTTGGTAGGCGAGCTCATCGTGCCCCTAGTATTGGGCGAGGCATCGCCGAATCGTCGCGGGTCGTGCGAATCATGGTACGGGAAGGCGAGTTTCCGCACAGTCCCTAGTATTTGTGCGCGTTTCTTGTCCCGAGTTTCCGCGCTCTCATGAGGGAATTCGGTAGAATAAAGGGGTGCGAGTGCATGGAGAATATCAAATGCTTTATCAGCGACCGCGATGCCCCTGCACTGCTCCAGCGTGGATATCGCTTTTCGGATACTCGCACGAAACAACCCTGCCCCTGGCTGCTCAGGATTCGCGATAAGTTGAAAAGAAAAGAACATGGCAGCTGAGAAGCAATGGAAGGGACCCCAGTTCATATGTCCTGGCACTGCTAGTGACGAATTTGCCAGAAAGTCGGGACGCGACTGCCCAACCATGGTAATCAACTTGTCAGCCGCGCCAACAGATATTTCCAGGCTTTGAGCAGACTTGGTAGGGTCTATGGCGGGTTTCGAGTTGGCGCTGGCGCTGGCGTACGGCCTATGAAGGGTGAAACGGATATGGTAGTATGAAGTGCGAATAATCACACTCTGGACGCCCAGTCTGCGAGTCGCTACTACGGGCGAGGCTAAGCTGCGTGCGACACGAAATTCATCTAGGTCGAGTTCCTGTGGTATATTTTCCATCCACTGGGTAAGGGCGCGGTCGTTTGCTTGTACGTTTTCATAAGGAACTGGGCGGATGGACACGGCATCGTCCATGATATCGCCAAGGATAAAAGCGAGACGAAATAAGGCGATATTGGGAAGGTACAGTCGTCCACTTTTATCAAGCGCTGGGTCACAGTAGGAGGGCAGTTGGGTGTCGAAATGATGCGAAGAAATAGTTATTGGCCTTCCAAACATAAATGCTTGCCATCTGAGAATCCTTTAAGTATGTATGTGTGAAACTTTGCTTGATGACTGACCTTTCTAACAGGATAATGTGCCACCATGCCCATCGTCGGCGCTCGGCAACGTCCCTGTGCATTCTCCATTTACCTGGATCACGGTGGAGCCCCATGGCCGTGCCAATGGTGATCAACTCTCCTCGCACGTGCCAAATCTCTTCGCTGTCTGTCTTCGACAAAGTAAGGAAGTGGGCCCTCACGAGCATCAATTCCACGAGCTCTAAGCTGTAAGCCCTCGACTCAGTATTACGCCTCTGGAGGGAAGTGGTTGAAACATCAAAAAATTTCAACCCGATCTCTTCATGTGTTTCCTGGAACTTTTCCAGCAAATGATGCTGAACGGGTAGGTAGTGTGTCGCAATCGCCATCATAGCACATGCTGTAGACAGAACGATCCGATCAGCTTTAGCTCCGCTTTTATACTTCTCCCAATAGATGTTGAATGCAGGTTGGTTGACGTGTCGGTATATCCAGTTGCAGTAGTCGAAATAGTACGAAATGAGGCCATCAATGATGTCGAGGGATGGGAGGAGGGCAAGGAGTTCGCGATCATATTCTTGAGTTATCGGGAAATCATCACTTAAACGGTCCTGACTTTGACGTCCTTCGGAATCATCAGATTCGCGGCCTTCGTTCTAGGAGTCAGAGTTCATCAGACGAAAAAAAAAACATGACTAAAGAAAATGTGCACCATGAGAAGATGCGTCGCTGCACTGGTCGGTCCAGCATATAATCCCCCTTGGACGTGGCTTCCAAGGACTCCTGGAGCTGCTGCGCCTTTTTCGCTAACATCTGCCTCGACGAACTCTTTTTTGGGCACAATGAAAGTTGCTGCGTCACTTGCTCGTCGTTGAGGGACGGTGTTTCTTTGATTTGGAAAAACGTAGGCCTCGAGAAGAGAGATGGAATGGCGCAGACGTGCGATCTCTTGAGCAGGATCGATGCGGGTGAAGCTAGCAATAGTTGAGAGAAGTAATGGGACGGTTCTGGCAGCCTCTATCAACAACCCGGTGACTTACTGATGGTCATCTCCGCGGGAAAGGGGATCGCTGCCTTCATGGCCTCGAGCATCTTGATAGCACATTGCAGAAGTGCCTAAAAGCTTGCTATGTTAGATCTCTGGAGCCGATAAACACATGAGTCCAGACGTTGGGAATGTGGACTCGCCTCGTAGAACACATGAAGAACAAGGTCGGTTTCTGGCCAAACCACAAACTTTGAGGAAGCATGTCCAGGATATTGAAGGAGCGGAAAAAAACACGAACCTGTCGCATTTGAGCTTGCTGTTTCGGCATGGCTCACAGTTGATGGCCTTGCGAGCGCGTTTCGTAGGAGGCCTACCGTCTGTACTCTGTTCGCCGGATGCACCTGGAGTCGGGGACGTTCTTCCGCGAACGACACCAGCTGTAGTTGAGGATCGAGCAGGCTTTGGGCGGGCGACGGTGGGGGAGGACATGGGTGGATGGTTGTCGTCGGTCATAATGGTCGTAGAAGAGGGAGGGAGAACAGGGAATTATCAAATGAAGAAATACTCAAACTTGGTGGACATCTTGTCAATGCAAATCCATCCTTTTCTTCTCAAATCAGTGCCCGGGGTATTAGCTCCATTTCCCTCTCTCTACCGCCGCCGGACCTAACACACGGTCAGGTCCGTGCCGTCATATGCTCGGCCGTGCTGCGGCCAAAGCACAATAATCTTTACACTTGAAATGAATTGTGGCATGAGCACCAAAGCTTGATCAGTCATAGAAGTAGCACAATTTGAACGCCCTCTTGGTTCCCTTCATTCCGCTTCGCCTCGTGCCCAACCAGAACTCGCCGCCCCCAGCTACTCATTAGGAAATAAGGCACGCACAAAACTCAACTCGATCCAAGGCCGGCAAAGTGCAGCCCTACAGCGGGCCGACCGTTCACGAGCGCTTATATCTAAGCGATTAAATCTGCTTTCTGTTTTATATATATAATGAAAACACAGGAGATGTGAGAGGAGCCAGGTTGTGACAGGTTGCCCTATAGTGGGAATCAATCAGGACACCTTGGCGTTTTTCGGTCTGATAACCAATTGTAAAAATAGAAACTTGAAGCAACCCTTATGTCGTGGTATTTGACACAATACCAATTGCCCTTTTCAGGTGAGAGATTTCGCTGCTACTTATTGTTCCGATATGTATGCATATCCAGCGGGGAGTTTACAAAGAAATTGCGTCAACAAGAGCAATTATTGCCGCTGCTGGAAGTGAAAGGACTGCTGGTTTCCAGCTTAAACGAGGGGAGAAGTTTTGAATGTCGGCAGGGATGTGTCGTTCGTCCTCAAGTCTAGGATTAGTAACGAGAAGTAATGTCCGCTCCTTAAACCAAAGTTTATCACCATGGCGAAAAGTCATGCCCTATAGATATCGAAACGAAACAGACTCAGACGTCGCCAGAACACCTTACGCGAGTTGACGGAGCAAAGCACAAGCACAAACACCTGGGCATATTTGGCAGCAAATACCAAGGCTTCACGAAACACACACTGGGGCCAATAGATGGCAGCCGTTTGCCAGGCGATTGCACTCTGGTGCGGTCTAATTTGTCGAAGCAGATATACTCTTCATGCCCATCCATTTAATTCGGGCCATGAGCTTCCAGTTGTCCAAAGTAATTGACCACAAGGTCGAAGAAAGAGCGGAGAAATTAACTCGGACACCAAAAGGTGAGATGTTTGTGAGTAATCTTAAGTCCGAGAGGTTAATTAACGCTTGCACAAGGACAATGCATGGTTAATATTGACATACCTTACCTAAAAAACGACGGGTGAGTTCCCAAGAATATGCTGTGCACTAATCAAAGTGCACACCACGAGGTATGTGGGACAAGTCCTCATCATTCAGCACAAAGTGTAAAGGTTGGATGCTGATTGGTAATTGCTACCGTAAGTAGTTTAAGTCCATCTCGTGAGGTTTGTGAGAACACTCTTGTAGACGCCGCCATGCTTTCCGGTGATGGTCCTATCTAACTGACATGGGATTGTTTGAAGCAATCCAGACATTGGCCTCTGACGCGTGACCCAAATGGGGAAACGTGTAGCATTTTCTAGAACGATGTGAGAGGACGATTATAATAATCTCCTGGTTTCTTTCTTTCCTCTAGGCTTACAATCATGTCTGAAGTTCGTACAATGTCTCTTTTTCAGTGATCTCAATTATCTCACACACGATTATTCAGGCAAATGTACTGAAAGACTTGGGAAACAAGGCGTTCTCAGCCAAAGAGTACGATAAAGCTATCGATCTATTCAGCCAAGCACTTGCGCTTGACCCGAAGAATCATGTTCTTTGGTCAAATAGAAGTGCAGCCAAAGCTGGAAAGAAAGATTACGACGCCGCTCTGAGCGACGCCGAGGAGGTGCGAAGCATTCATTGTTCGCATGTCTGACCCAGGAATTGACTAGTGTTCTAGTGTATCAAAGTCAATCAATCATGGGCCAAGGGTTACGCCCGTAAAGGTGCTGCTTTACACGGTGCAAGGCGATACGATGATGCCATTGCCGCCTATCAAGCTGGAATCAAGTTGGAAGATAGCCCTGCTCTGAGAAAGGGATTACAGGAAGTCCAGGACGCGAAAGGTGTGTTTATCGAGACCGAACGACCTTGAAAGGTTCTCATCAAATTTATTTATTGTAGCAAACTCAGAAGAGGGAATGGGACTCGGTAAAATGTTTTCAGACCCCAATATTCTCGGCAAGTTGGCTGCCAATCCTCGCACACAAAAACACCTCTCCGATCCTGCCTTTGTCCAAAAGGTGTGTCCAATTCCCTCCATTCTTCTTGCTGTTTCGATGACTAATGGTCCTATAGATTCAAATGATCCAGAAAAATCCACGTCTGGCCGACTCGTAAGCTTGTTACTTTTGATGCTCTTCCAATCGTTCTGAGAATTTGTCAGAGCTTTACAGGATCCGAGAATGATTGATGTTTTGGGTGCACTCATGGGTATCGACTTGCAAGCTACAACCAGACCGGAAGGATCAGACGAGCTCCCTGAGACTTTCCGACAAGAACCCCCCACCCCTTCTTCGCCTCCTCCCTCTCAGGCCTCATCATCGAAGCCCCAACAAGCTCCGCCAACGACGCCTGCACAGGACGTTGAAATGGAGGACGATTCTGAAGAAGCACGAGCGAAGAAAGATGCGAAGGCTGCGAAGGAAGCCGGCAGCGCAGCCTACAAGAAGAGAGATTTCGAGGAGGCCGCGAAGCAATTCCAGCTTGCTTGGGATACCTGGCCCCAGGATCTGGCTTACCTGACGAACTTGGGGGGTTAGGATTTTCTTTCAAAGTCTTCTGGGTGTTTTTTTAATGTGTTTGGTCCAGCCGCGTACTTCGAGCAAGGTGATTACGACAAGGCCATCGAAGTCTGTGAAAAGGCCGTTGAAGAAGGTCGCTCAGTGAGCTCTATGGTCTTTTCTGGGGTTTCTTAATACTGACCGTGGTCGCTAGCTTCGAGCCGATTACAAACTGATCGCGAAGGCCCTCGGCCGTCTTGGCTCTGCATATCAGAAGAAGGGCGACTCCGCCTCAGCTATCAAGTACTTCCAGAAATCGCTTACTGAGCATCGCACCCCTGATATTCTCAACAAACTGCGCGAGATTGAGCGACAAAAAGCAGAGGAAGACCGAAAGGCGTATATCGACCCAGAGAAGAGTGCCATTGCACGCGAGGAAGGAAACGTGAAATTCAAAGCTGGCGATTTTGCGGCAGCCGTCAAGGACTACAGCGAAAGTATCAAGCGTGACCCTACAGACGCGAGAGGATACAACAATCGAGCTGCAGCCTACATGAAACTGGTGGCGTTCCCCGAAGCATTGAAAGATGCCAACGAAGCTATTAACGTCGACCCGAAGTTCGGTGAGATTCATTACTGTTTTAAAACGCGGGGATCATTATTAATTTCATTGGGAAAATAGTTAAAGCCTATATTCGCAAGGCCAACATTCTTCATGCTATGCGAGAGTATACAAAAGCCCTTGAGGCAGCGCAGGAGGCAACGGACGCTGATACAGAGCACCAGCATGCAAAGGAGATTGGACAACTGGAGTTGAAAATACAACAAGCGTTGTTCAGTCAGCGAGGCGAAGAATCTCAAGAGGAGACTTTGCAAAGGGCCATGCGAGATCCAGAAGTTGCAGTAAGTCCTACGGTTCTTTTGGTTTTTAGTTGCTCATGGAGTCCAGGGTATTATGAATGATCCTATCATGCAGCAAATTCTGCAGCAGGCGCAGTCGGACCCCGGGGCCTTGCAGGACCATATGAAGAACCCTGTGGTTCGCCAGAAGATCCAGAAACTCGTGAATGCTGGTATCATTAGGACAAGATAATTTTCAGATCTAAGGCACACTTGGTTCGTCTGGCGGGCGAATAATTCTTTCACAGATTTAAACTAAATAGTTTCCCTCACCCACGAAAAGCTTTGAAATTTATTTCATTTTAACCGCAGAACGTGTACAACTACCATCTCCACTCAACGCTACCAATTGCACGACCCCTTACCCCTTTATAGAGTTTGTATGTTTCTGCGGTAATCTTGAGTTGCTCCACCTTCAGTGATGAAAACGTATAAGATTGGATATCAAATTGGACTTGTACGGCGTGTGATGGGTGAGGCGCGATCGACCTTTAATTTTTGTCAATATCCCACCGAACTTTTAAACCGGGATACTGAATAACTTACGGTGTCGAAAATGAACCCCGAAGATTCCAGCTACTCAGTGGTGGTGCACTGCTAATTTCCCATTTCAGAACCTATGGGTTTTTGCCCAAATGAAGTTTCGGTGATCAGCAATAGTCGCGGGAGGAACGCCTCTGATCGTACTCTTTTTTTCGAATCAAACGCCCAGGAAGCACCCGAGTTTCCCCCGCCCATGTCCAGAGAGTTGACTCCTCCGCGACCTAGACCTCCTGTAAGCCGAGAAGCAATACATTTAATAGTCGAGGCTCCTTGTCCCAGATTGAGTTCAATGACAAGGTTCTCAAGAGACCGCGCGCTAAGACGGGAGGTCAATGTGATGTCGAAACTTGCTAGAAGTAAATTAGAGCATTCAATGAAATAGATCGACAGGAAGACATGATCTAATTACCGTTGTAGTTTTGAAGGTCGAAATTAATTTTCACAACAAATGGGACTGGGACGTTATCTTTGGCTACCGGAGATGCTGAAGGACGCGGCGTTGATGAACTTGGGGAGGTTGGAGTGTATCGGTACTCCGCAAGGATGAATTTTCCATCAGGAGGAACGAATGAAAATGTCCTATCACGAGCCCACCTATGCAATCTGAGGCGTAATTTTTTTTTAAATCGAGACGCGTGGAGAAATAAGGCACTGAAACGCACCGGACGCATGGATGAAATGCGCAATCCGTGAGGACTTGGGGGTTTGTGAAAGTCAGGAGGCAATCCGGCGTCCCTAACAAGATAATCTGTCAGCTAACTCCATAAGTTGTTCACGTTGCAAAACACACCCGATAATTTTGCGTTGGTTTCGATCATGCCAAATACATTGCTGGAGAGTAAGACTCCATTTCTGTAGGCAGTTCAGTCACCTGTCTATGTCCATGCATCTCGAACTCACCTATTCACGATCGCTTTGAGATCCTCTATCACGTCGAAATAGATTTCATTGCTTGTATATTTGAGCCCGGCTTTACGCCAGGGTATCGGTGAGGAAAACGGGCCGCTTGCAGCTCCGAGAATTGTCGTATTAATGTTGGCGCCAGCAACGTTCAGCAACTTGTTGAGAAGGGAGGGAGGAAGAACGATATCTCGGAGGGCGTTGGGTGATGTCGTCAACGGATGGCCACCGGAATCCAGGGTTTCTTCCAAAAGCTTGAAGCCTAGGTAAGGGACATTATATCGATTCATTTACCACGATTCATACCTGGTAAACGACATCAAAGTTGTCCTTTAGAGTCGCAGCCGAGAGATTGCCAAAATATTCCTGAAGGATGTCAATAAACGTCTGGAGAAAGGCAAATCCAAATAATGGATCCACTTTTGGTTCAATGCATACTGGGCTAGAAAGAGAAGATGCATAAAACGCACCATTGCCACTGATGGGACAGAGAAATCTCATGTCTCCACAAGAAACATGACAGCAGGCGCTTGGTGCGTCCCCAAAGTTATACGCTGAAATATAAATGACAGGGTCCACATCCCCTGGTCGAGGAGCCTTCGAAAGCGCATTGTTCACCGCATCGACGTGAAGTAGGGGATATGCCGAGGATGTAGATCGAAATCCTGACTGAATAACTGGGCGACTTTCGGTGATATCTGTTAGGATCCAACTTTGGGGTCAATCGAACCTGACTCACCCTGTATTGTCCAGCAGGATGAGACCATCGATAGCCATGATTGTCAAGTAGCAAAATTCAAGGAATGAGGACTAGTACTGGTAGTATGTTTTTTTCACGGTCGATGTGGTCGTCAGTGAGGTCTTCACAGGCATTATAAATAAATGATGTAACTGTTCTGGCGACAGAACTTAATATTTCAGTTTTTCCCCTTACTAACTATATAGTTTGAACTATTACGACTCTAGTCTACAGCTATGGGTATTTACAGAGACAAAATGATCATGGAGAGGCCCATGACCAGTCTAGGTATCCTGCATCTCGAAAGATATTCCGTGCATGTTCTTCTATCTCCCTCCTATTACTGCTTGGTCCCTCTGCTTGCACTTCTCTCCAGACTTTAATACATTCATGAACTTCTCTAGGAGTGCTGAACCCGACAACCAGGGGAAGAGGCCTCTCTGCAGAAATTGTATGACGAAGGGAATACCCAGTTGCAAGGTTGGGCAAGTCCATACCCCCGATTTTGCTTGCATTGACTACGGCCTGTCTTAAATCCTGCGGTGCAGGATGCCAGGGTGGAGGGTCTGACTTTAGCAGCCCCATGCTCAACGGAGAGGCAGCCACAAGTTGCCCAACCTGAGCACGCTTGTAGAAATGTGGGATGAATTCTAGATATGTTGCGTTCTGTAAGCATAGGTGCGAATACGAAAGGAGAACATCCAGGGGCTTGTATGGCGGCGTACGAAGGATTAAAATTGCAAGCCGCAATAATGTTGGCAAAGGATAACCTGAAAGGGAAAGGTTTGTTACTTGCTAATTCAAATTGGTTGATTAAGTGAAGTCCTACCGGTGATCCCTATTTTCCTTACCAGTCCTTCGCGTTGCAGCTCTTGTAACTCGTGGTATGCATCCAATATTTTCCGGTCGCCTTCGTCTCGAACCTTCGCTTCATCTCCTTCGGCAAGACCGTACGCTGTTGTTTCACCTCTCAGAGCCGATGCGTGGTTCCCCGTTCCACGTGGCGAAATAGCAGTGCAGACAAACTCGACGTCATGGAGGTAAACAGTATCGAGGTAGTCTGTTTTCAAGCGTTGCAAGCTACGTTTGACACTTTCACGAATTGTTGTAGGCGAATAATCAAACGAGGAGACACCATATCGGCCACATTTGGTCATCTAAAGAATTGGGAAAGGCTTACAATCTGGAACTTGCAGAAAAGCATACCAGTTGATAGGAGGAACGAGGAAATTCTGCACGGAGAGTTTCCAAAATGTTTCCCAGGACAATTTCTGATGGCCCATAATACGCAGATGTGTCGAATGCGCATATTCCATACCTGACGGAAGGAACGAGTTCTAGGAAAGTTAAACCTTTAGACAACATTGAAATTTACCTCAGCGCTAACCGCACGGTGCGCAATGGCAGGGTACTTGCAACGTGGTCATCGGTATTGTACTGGGCGGAAAAAACACCTGCTCCAAACACGATGGCAGGTAAAACCATTGATCCACTTAAAAGAGGCTTCTCATGTTGTACATCAATAACAAACCTACTCGAATGGTTGTCAGGCTCACAACTGATGGCCCAGGGACGGGAAAATCCTCGCTATCCGGTAGTGGTGTTTGAGGATCGAGTTGTGAAGTCATCCTGTCTGGAAAAGGGGGACTCAGTGTCGCTGAAGGGAGAATTCCGCAAGGACAGTCGCGAAGGCGAGTTTTCTGCAACTGCAGTTGAATGGATCAGGTTAAGAACTTGATGCGCGAGTAGTCACAAGATTCGAGGTGTCACGGCTGAACGGACATTGGATTATAGGCTTAATGCAGGAGATCAGAGTAAGAGATGTCTCATGATTGATTTATAGGATGAGCAACGATACAAATAAAAAGCTCTCTACATTTTCTCGCGGGACCAGCTAGTGAGTTGGGGAGTCAGCTCTAACAGCGCGGAAACAGGAGATGCTACATACCTCTTCTCGAACTTCTGGTTGACAGCCATCAACTTTGTTCCCTCGTCGGGCTTGATGGTATTCCATGGGGTGGGGTTGTTCTTAGTCCAGACAACTGCAAGAAAATGAGCTGTCCGGGGCCCTCTCTGAGAAACGGGAAACGCACTAGTAGGACCGGTGGCCAGGCGCGCCATATACCAGGACGCGCCAACTAAAACTCCTCCAATAATCACATAACTGGGCCTTCACGTCAACAACCCCCAAACACAATCGCGAAAGCAAAATAATTTGCTCACATAGGAATGGCCTAACATTGGGTCAATGTCCGAGATCCAAATTTATGACAGAAAATATATACCTCAACAGCAAACCAGTTCTTCATAAAGGATCTGCGCAAAGGTGCGGGTGAAGGCATTGTAGTTATGGGTTGATTTGTGGTTGACCGTTGAACATTGAATACCGCATGCCAACACCTGAAGAAAATTCCCACGCTATGGCACGGGTGGTTTCGGAGTGCGATCATCATTCAAAAACTCAGACGATACAGGGACACCAGAACGAAGTAATATACAAAACGTATATTTGCTGATAATCATCAACGTATAAAAGACGTGCAAGAACGACAAGATAAATAAATAATACAATGTACACCTGAAAAGTGTCCTTCCTTGCAACGAGCAACATCAAGTCGCGGGACAAAATAAAGAAAATAAAAAACACGCAGAAACGTGGACTGCATAAATATGCCAGGAAAAGGCGGGGTAGGAAGAATGTAATGACAGGGAAGGACTTGAGCAGACGTCGAGGTGCTGGAAAGAGGTGTACGCGTATGTGGACTCGTGATGACGAGGGGAGGTCGGGTAAATTTTGAAAGGAGGTAGAGCGGATGGGGCATAGAAGACATAGAATATGCATGATGCTGGGTTGGATGTGTGGCGAGTCATAATGGGTATGTACAAAGCAAGTCCGATATGCGACAGGAATAAATGATGAATAAAGTCCAACTAGTTTGTTGGGGGGTTGTCTTCCAACAACCAATATCAAGGTCCTGTCTTGTCACATGAAAAAAAGCGGACTTCAGATAAGAACGAGGTCTCTATCACATCTCCTACACAGACCGTTGGTAAAACCCGTCGTCGCCACGACACGTTCTGCCTCCATCCTGGCTTTTAACCGCCGCAATTGTTTCTCGCGTGAAGCATATGCGCCAGCTCTCCGAGGCGGCATAACGTCCACAGGAACAACGGTATGATCACTGGCACTGTCTGTCGCACGATATGAATGAGACGGGGCGGCAGTACGAGATTCTTCGTTGACACGAGAAGACCAAGATAAAGGAATGAAGTTCGTCAAGGTTTGGAAGGATAGTCGTCCAGAAAGGGGTGAAGAAATGACGGAAGATAGAGAGGAAGAAGAGGTATTAGAGGAAACAGAAGACTGGGATCTGATATTACGGCCATGCGAAAGCTCCTTCATTTGCGCAGACGAGTAGGAAGTGTTGACGCGGCTATTGAGGAACGCGGCTGGGAGCGCGGCGTGATCGTCAGGGGATCTGCGGAAACAACGAGAGTTTATCGCGGCGTTCATGGCCGGAACTGAGTAGAGAAAAATCAGTAAGACCTACGAATGACGGTAGTTGGGAGAATCAAGGTCGAACCATTTGAACTTCCTGTACCATTTTGAGAGTTCGCGGGAACTGACGGTAGTAGTGGTTTCCGGACGGGTTGGCGAATGAATGTCGAAGATGGGATGACTCTGGGTTTAACCTGCGCAGGCATACTCCGAATCGGTGAAGGAGAAGAGACAGGTTGAGGAATAAATGAAGGCAGGGCACCACCACGTTTAGTTGGCGGGGTGATATAGGAGTTGGAAGAGAAGGTAGTGGAAGCACCGGCTCGCATAGCAGAAACCTTAGAAGGCGGCGACGAAAAAGAGTCCGACGAAGATGAAGACATCGACCTGGAAGAAACTGTTCGGGGTATTGAGGAGGGCGACGTGGGTCGGGGTATCATTGAAGGAGAGGTGGGTCGAGGAAGGGAGGCCGGGGGTGTGACGATGGTTGGGAAAGCAATAGAAGGTGGTGGCGAGGGTTCGCGCTCATCCATCAGAGGTCGACCAAAGTTGAACGGGATAACCTTGTGCAAATCGTCCTGCTCGTCCTCTTCGCCATCCTCGTCTTCGCCGAAGTTCAGAGCAGGAAGGACTGGAGGAGGCGAGATGCGCTTGACGGGAGACGACATCTGGATTTGCTTCCTCTCCTCTTTGGGTTCGGGGTCTTCTTGTGGAGGTGTAAAGGTGATACGGATACCTCCAATCTCTCCAAACATATCCTCCTCGTCTTCGACTTCGGTCTCACTCTCCGCCTCCTCTTCGATGGCCTCAGCAACTATGGACAACCGCTTCTCGTCGTCCTTTTCAGTATCGTCATCGGCGAGTTCGCCAACACCATCTGGGAGGAAGAACGATGCATTGTCATCTGGGGGAGCAAACTTGAAACCACTCGAAAAGAGACCCTTGCTCTTTTCGTAAGAGTATGCAGACGGGCTATTGGGGACTGAACTACTTGTGTCGCTGTCGAGGTCGTCCAAACACCCGAAGAAGCGATCAACCTCGTTTTCAACAGCTGCGGTCTGTTGTTGGCCACGGAAAGGGAAAGTCCATGTCCTGGAAAGAGTTGCCTTACGTACATGGCCCGAACGAGGAGGGGTAAAGACTTGAGGCTTGGGCGTCGTAGGCGATGGAGGAAGGCCTATGTTTTGGAGATGCGCAAGGGATCGTGGTAAATCCTCCTCTGAATCGAAAGAGGAAGACGATTGAAGGCTCGTGTCTGCGTCTCCTTCGTCCTCGTCCTCATAACCAATTAGAGCATTCTCTTCCTCGGAGTAGTCACCATCGTCGTTCTCTTCTTCTGTGACAACCTTGAGTCCAAAGCGGAAGTAGTCATCCGAAGAGTCAATATCCGTGGTTGAACATTCGGAATCGACGGACATGAAGCCAAGACCATGCTTGGAAGCCACTACAGGGCGAGAGTAGGGGTCAAAGGTATGGGGGGTAGGCGTAGCAAGTGGGTCGGCCACATCCTTGAGACGTTCAATCTCGAGTTCCTTCTTGACACCCTCAAGTTCGGACACAAGCTTTCCAATGCGGTTCTTGCACTCCACATTTTCTTCCTTGAGTACTTGCCTCTCCTGCTCCCATAGTCCTTTCTCCTTCTCAATTAACTCATCCACCGCCTCCATCTTCTTCATCAGAACACTCTTCTCCACTTCCAGTAAACCGACACGGGACCGCGCGACCCACGCATCCCGCCGCTCATTTTCCACCCGCTTGGCCAGCACACTCATCTGGTTCTCCATATCCCCCACACGCGTCCTCCATCCATCCACATCGCGCTTCAGTTCGTCCCGCTCAGCTTTGAGATCCGCAATCAAACGTAGCATTTCATCGCTCGGCTCGCTTCCAGCGGCACTATCCAGTGCCACACTGCCAGTCGAGGAGGCAACCGACAAGGGTCGCGAGCTGACGCCATTAGAATACCCACCCGACTCCCTCCGTCTCATCAACACGCGTTCGAGGTCGTTTATCCGCGCAAGAAGCGCATTATGCGACTTGTAGAGAAAATGTTGCTCACTTGCGCTGAGAGGCCTCGTTTGGGTCGGGGGGTTCGGAAAAAACTCGTCGTCTGCACCTGTGCTGCCCAAGGATTCGGTCGTGGAGTAACGGCGGCAAAAAGTAGGAGTCATCTCGGGCGTGGGCAAGCCCGCCATGTTCATCGTGACACCACCATGCGCCGAGGATCTCTTGTAAGATATGCTGCTTCTCCGTGGTTTGCGTTCATCGTTAGCGGACGGATTGGGAGAGTTCTCTAGTTGCTCAAGGGCAAGATTCAAAATTGGCCGCCTTGGAGCAGGAGATGGCGAAATGGCAAGAGAGCTCCGTCTGGATTGTTTTGTGTTGGCACTATTTGAGGGCTCATCGATAGATGAGGAAGGTGTCAAAGACAGCGAACGCAGACCGGTGCGTGGACTTGGAGTCGGGGAGGGGGAAGGTAGACTGGGAGTCATAGATATCAGATTCTCAGGGGTCAGGGACAGAGGTCGGAGGTTCAAATTGGATGGGCGATGTTTTGCGGGGGTTGCGTTTGTGATGGCGAGCGCGGGTGTTGGAGGGGGCACATTTTCTTTGATCGAGCTGGGGATATCTGCCAATGGCAACTCGACGGAGTCATCATCTTCCTCCTCCTCTTCGACAAGGGTATGGAGCTGGTCCTTGGCAGAAGAGGAAGGCCCAAGGAGCTTGAACGAATCCCGCTTATTTCCAATCAAAGGGTTGCCATAGGTTGAGGCAGGGCCTGATTGAAAAGATGACTTGTTGGCTATAATCGATGGCGTAAATAATTACGAAAAGGAAAAGGGTGGGGGGGATACGTACAAAAATCAAACATCGTTTTCTCGATGTCAGGTGTGGAGATATCAGGGATCTCGACCTTGTTGAAAGAAACGTCTGGCTTGCCCTCAAGGGCCCAGAGAGCACGACGTCTGATGGAATCCTTTTCACCCAGATTGATGTTATCATCAGAAGTGGATTGGGGAAGGTCAGGAAGGGCAACGCCCATCATTTCGGCAGACTCGTGGCGGGTGGAGACTGATGAGCGCCGACGATGATGGGAATTGCGTTTTGAAGGGGGGATGGGTTGGGAAAGGGCGGTTGGACTAGGAGATGGGGAGGCGATTGGGGTAGACAAAAGAGGTTGGGGAAAAGAAGAAAGGTCGTTTACAGTCGTGCTCTTTAGAAACGAAAAGGAAGAAACTGAGGTGTTGCGGGAATGCGAACGCGAATGGCGATGGGTCGATGCAGGACCATTGCCTAGCTTGAAGTTTTCGAACTGGAAAACAGAAAGTTGAGCAACGAGAAAATGAGAAGAGGTAAGCAAGTACCCGATTCCTGGCAGCAGCCTCGTCTCTATTTATTTCGAGGGAAGACATTTATAAAAGAACGGAAATCCAGGACTGGAAGTGAATAGAAAAGAGAGGAAGACCAACGGACGGACGGCAGTCGAGACACAGATGGCAGTAAGTAGCAGCAGTTCAACCACCCATCAATCCACTTTCACGCTCCGACCACCATGCCGAAACTCTCCCCCGCAGATACCCTCTTCCTCCTCTGTGATGTTCAGACAAAATTCAGTCAGCAGAACATTTGACCACATTTGATTCCTGCTCTGACACATTCTAGGCTCTGCGATATACGGATATGAGCATGTTATCGCTACCTCTAACAAGATGATCAGGCTCGCAAAAGTGCCGTAACCCTTCCAAGTATTCTACGCCACGTCACAAATATCCTCCCTCAGCTTCTAGAAATTCCCATCGTCTGCACGACGCAAAACACCAGAGGTGCTTCCCAGATCCGGTTAGAGTTTGCCGGATTCGCTGAGATTTTACCGTAAAAGCCCTGGGTCCCACAGATCCTGCCATCAACCTTGATTCCCTCGGTCCTCTTCTCCTCGGCACCTTTGACAAGTCTCTTTTTTCAATGATCACTCAACAAGTCAAATCCATTCTAGAGGCGCGTACCTTTACTTCGATCGTCATCTTCGGAATCGAGGTCCGTTTTTGTGTCGATCGTATTCAGCTCGGGCACTTACCTCATGTTAGTCGCATGTTTGCGTTCTGCAGACAGTTTTGTCCCTTCTCACTTTAGGAAAATATTCTGTTCATGTCGTTGCCGACGGGGTTTCATCATGCAACTCTTTCGAAATCCCTGTTGCTCTCGATCGAATGCGCACTGAAGGAGCGATCATTGGCACCAGTGAAAGCATTGCTTTCCAACTCGTGGGTGATGCAGGGGGGGATTCCTTCAAGGTGTTTAGTAAATTTATTAAAGAAGTCAAGGAGAGCACCAAGAGGGCTGGCGAGATGTTGCTCCAAGGTCGGGTAGCATCTGATGCTGGGCTTAAAAGTGTCATGTAGCTATTGTCACCAGAGGCAAAGACCAGGGCACTTACTGGGGCATGTGTTGTTTGAAAGGCCAGCCCATGTTATTTCTTTGAACAATCAGAGAGTGGCTCTTTGTACTTTATCCAGAGGTGTTTCAGCATTACTATTCGCTTCCCTTCTCCTCACCTTTTGCCTCATTAAGAATTTTTTAATAGACTTATTTAAATAATATAGAGGGCATTTGATAAATAGCTAATGCCTATCTAATCACACTTAAGGCATGTTAGGTTTTGGGATGTTGGAGCATGCATTCTTGCCCTGGATATCATATTTAGAAATAATGTGACATCATATGGGCACCCAACCCCAAAATGGTAACTGGGGCTCTTTCTTCTTTTCTTGTGTCATGAAATACTTACCCACGCGGCGCCTTCAACATGGTGTCCTAAAGCACCCGGGACGTGGTCCTTACCGTGATCGTATCCGAAGCAACCTTCCCTCTCCTGAGAATCTATTCCGCACCAGCTCCACCTCTCTTCCTCTTTCCCAAGTCGCTTCCAACAACTCAAGCACGACGATGACCCTCCACGATTTTGAACGAAGCGACATAAGCAAGGACGATTTGCTCGGCGTTCCTATCCATGAGAAGAATACCAAACCACGAATCCACTTCAAGGGTCTGGAAAATTCCCTGCCATACCCATATTCGCGTCAGGACTCGGACGCAGCGGGCTCGTTGTCCATTGCGACTGATGACGACGATTCCGACCGTTATGACTGGTCGGATGAGGAAGATCTCGTGGACGAGGAAACCAAGTTCCGTAGTCAGATGGGCCAAAAGCCGAAGAAAAATGGGTGGGGCTTCAAGAGGTCAGTATAACTTTAATACCCATTATGCTCTTATCAGTAACTGATCGTTGAGGCAATAACAGAGTCGTTTCATTGCTCTTCTCCACCCTTATTGGCTCCATTCTCCTTGCCTCTATCCTGGTCGCTCCAGGTGTACTCGTACAGGTTTACTGGTACAAACCACATCCAACGGAGCACCGACGATACGTCAAGGACAATGTCCAATCGTGGCTCTTCTGGTCTGCTTCAAACATTCTTATTTCCTGGAACCTAGCAATGATCATCGACATGGTTCCCATTTTCACCCACTACCTTATTTCGGCTATCTGGGGCCATGTATCGGAATCCGTCAAGACTCGCATCGAGATATACGACTCGGTCAAGGATACTGCCAAACCTGCCTTCTATGCGGCAACCGCCTACGCCAGCTGGAATATCATCTTCGGAGGTATCTACAACCTGTTCGATCACAAAGATAACGATCACAGTCGTGCCCAGTACACCAATCGCGTCGGTCCATCTTCTACTAGCGCGACATAATTCTCATTTTAAAATCCGCCATATAGCTGGCTCAGGTTGTCGAATTCTTTTTCTTCCTGATCCTTATCTGGTGCATACAGGGCATGCTGTCGCACTTCATTGGTGTGTCTCTTCCGCCGACTCCGATCTCGCCTCATTAATAAAGACTATCTCTAGCTTTCTCATTCCACCGTACAGCGTACAAGGAGCGAATAGACCACGTTGATAAATCCCTGGTCGTCATCGAGAAGCTTCGTCAATACCGCCCCAAACATTCTTCGCCCCACAAATCTGGCACACGCACCCCTGTGTTCGGCAACAATATGGGATTCACACCTGCGCCGTTATCTGACAAGCAGCACTCCAATCTTCTCAGGGGAGCTCTGAGGGATGCCCAACGCCAAAGACCCCAACGACGCCCGCAACACAGACATGAAGATGAGGATGATGCAGACGTGGACGATCCTGATAGGACTCTGGTCGACCCCTGGAACCACAAGGGGAAGAATTCGTCAGGGAAAATTTCCTGGTTTGATGCCAGTGCCGACCCTGCAAGGGAGGGTTTTCCACGATCGCCCGAGATAAAGAAGGCCCAAGGAGGCGCAACTATTGAAATCGAAACGATTCCTCATTCTCTAGCTAGGGGCCAGGTTTACAACGTCCCACCAACGTCTAGCAGTTTGAATCTACATCGCTATCCCCCATCTCACAGTCCAAGGACGAGTGTAGATGGTGTGGAAGCCACGGTCAAGCATGCTGCCAAGGTCATCAAACACGCAGTGCTCCATGACGCACGTAATCTTAGCGGAAAGAATGGTGAAGATCTGGGATCTTTATCGTGGAATGTGAATTCCGCGCAAGAAGCCAAGGTATTCCACGTCCTCATTACTTTCTGTCCACGTTTTTTAATTCACGTCGGGACTTCTCTTAGCGGCTGGCGCGCTCCATTTTCAATCGATTCAAAGATCACAGCCGGTCATGGTTGATCCCAGCGGACTTCTACCCAGCATTCCCAGACCACTCGACAGCTGAAGAAGCTTTCAAGGTTCTCGACAAAGATAATAACGGGGACCTCTCGCGTGCCGAGATGAAGACCGCTATGCTCAGGATATACAAAGAACGTCGATTCCTTTCACGGTCCATGCGAGATGTCGGCGAGGCATTGAAAACGCTTGATAGGATGCTCATGTTTTTCGCGGGTGTTATCGTGTTCTTCATCGCACTCAGTGTGTTTGGGGTTCAGATTGGTGATTCGCTGTCGAGTGTGTATACAATTGGTATTGCGGCGAGTTTTATCTTCAAGCATTCAGCAAGTTCGGCTTTCGACGCGATCATGTTCTTGTTTGTGACCCAGTGAGTTTTCTACCTTGGGGCACTTCCCACCTTCTCATTGAATTTTTTGTTCAGTCCATACGATACCGGTGATCGGGTGCTTATCGACAGTGAGTTTTTCTCTAAACGTCGCAGTTACCCGAGGCTATCTGGCCCACTCTATAGTGGAAAATTTGGTTGTCAAAAAAGTCGGCCTATTCGCGACCGTTTTTTCCCGTGCTGATGGAACAGAGAGTTACTATTTCAACAGCCAGCTTTTCAGCAAATTCATGTATGTTATAAATCATCTTTGCTTAAATTCTGAGGCTGATGGGTATTTACCACAGCCTGAACATGAGACGAAGCGGGAAAACTTTCGAGAATTTGAGCATGCAGGTCGCTTGGACGACGCCACTGACTAAACTAGACGCACTCGAGAAATGCCTAAACGATTGGTTATCTACTGAAGAAAACCGGTGGTATGAACCCAGCACCAATATTGTTCTCCAACACATATCTTTCCAGCGTTACCTTGAGCTCACAATTGGGATTGGGCACAATGGGTATTTCCTTACTTGATATCATCCTCCTACCGTATGCTCACCACCCAATTTGTATTGCAGAAATTGGCAAGATTGGGGCCTTCGCAATGCGCGTAAGACTGCATTCCATGCAGCAGTGCAATATTACTGCCATCAGCTCGACATCAAAGGCTACGAGGCCCCTTTGCCTATTGTTTACGCTAACCCGCATACCATGAAATACCAACCGCCCCAGGATCATCCCGAATTGACGTCCCCCATTGAAGGCGTAGCTCCAATGTCGGAGCAGCAAACACATAAAGAAGCCATCGAGACCGAAGTCGCCGCAAAGGCTATGCAGCCGACGCTTGGATTTTTGCCACCCCTTGCCGACCGCTCTTCCTATCTTACGAGGGCGAGGAAAAGTAGGAATAGAAAAGCAAAGCTGGGAGCTGGGGCTGGCAACGGCTGATAGTTGCCATACCTCTTGCATTCTGGAATCAATTTTGTCGCTGGTCGATGCCATTATTATAGATTATTTACATCATATCTCACGCCGAATTATCCCCCACCCTTACCACTCATCACCATGTCGCATTTTAGATAAACTTTAGACTACTTATAACCACTCACCGGCCCGGCGCGTTCTCATCGTATGCCTCCCGACCACCTTGGCCAGGATACCTACAATGATTTTGTCCTGAAAATCATCAACGTATATTCATCCTTTTCCTATGTGCCGCAGCATTCACAATGGACTATTCTTGCTTCGCTCTTTCTCGCCCGCCACCATGATGTGCTCTCTGGGTCTGGTGGCGAGATCAAAATTATCAGCCTCGCTACTGGAACGAAGTGCCTGCCTGTTCAACGACTTTCCTCGAGGGGCGAAGTAGTCCATGATAGCCATGCGGAGGTCCTGGCCCGCCGATGTGCGCTGAGATGGTTCTTTGAGGAGATATGCCGCATTCACTCCCAGGAAGGCTGTGGCACGTCAAGCTGGATTATTAGGAAATCCAATGGAAAATATGCACTACAAGAGGGTGTCGAACTAAATCTCTATATTTCCACTGTCCCATGTGAGTCTCCTCTCTTTTTTTTTTTCTTTCAAAATATTTAGAGCGATACCCTATTTTATTGTTTTTTTTTTGGATTATGTTGATGGTAGGCGGGGACGCGTCGATGCAATTCCTAGCATCTGTCCAAGATAAGGACATGGCCGCCCTCAAAAACTCTTCTGTCCCCCCTGACTTGTGCCCAACAGCCGCCTCCAGAGGACGAGATAATTATGCTCGACTAGGCGTGTTACGTACTAAACCTGGTCGCGCAGATTCACCACCCACATCTTGCATGTCCTGTAGCGATAAGATCGCGAGGTGGAATGTGCTGGGGATACAAGGGGCGCTGGGTTCCTGGTTTCTCGAATCTCTCTACATCAACACGGTTATTATCGGAGAAGTTCCGTTGGATGCTCAGCCATCTGTGAAAAGAGACTGTGAGCGCGCCCTCTGGGAAAGATTGGGTAACATTCAAGGTCTTATTCAGTGAATTCTCTAAACTATAAATAATTGACTTTCTACCGATTTTCCCCCGTAGGTCTTCCAGAGGGGTTCTCCGTCAATCAGCCAGAGATTCACTTCACTTCTGTCCCATTCGCTCATTCTAGATCGATGTTAGGTTCTTCGACCTCCTGCAATGAATGTCGGCCAAATTTTTCCCTCTAAAATCGTGTTTTTCATTGATTTATATATATATAAATAGCATTGTGCTGGACAAGCGATTCTCACAAATTTGAGGTCATCATCAACGGCTTCAAAAGAGGCGTATCTCCTAAACATAAATACAGAGAAAAGTCAAGGTTGGTCGTAAACCAGCTCTCCGCTTTTGGCGTTTCTCATTTAATTGGCTCATGCAGACCTCGCATCTCGAAGATGGCCATTTTACGATTGCACAAAGAAGTCTTACAATCGCTTGACAAGCAGACTCCGCTGTAGGACTGTTCGTGACCATCCCGAAAATTTAAACTAAATTGTTTATATAGCAACCACGATTCGTACCTTGATCTGAAGTTATTATCCAAGGAATATCAGAGCGCAAAGACAAAGCTTATGGGGAAAGGAGGTCCTTTTGAGGGCTGGGTTTTCACTGGGGCTGAGTGGCAAACATTCAACGTCAATGACGAAGCTCTTCCATAAAGATAACAAATATAATCCTAAGAGAAAATGTATGCACAGGTTTATGAGAGGTGTTTACCCTCTAAACCATTTGTAATCAATCCAAAGTAACAAATACAACATTAAGACCAAAAATGCAGACGTGGGAGTAGAGTACGTATAAATCATCTAAAAGAAGTTAGACAGAGGTATGTCGTGAATATTGCGTGTTGTATAAGCCAAGCCAAACATAAATCATAAAATAAGCGTTACGGAGGGGTTATGAATTTTTCTTGATCTGTGGCTCCGTCGTAAATTCTGGACCTGTATCAGACAGAACCGGTTCAAGTGAATCGGATGAGCTTGAGTCTTCGCCCAGGGCTTGCAGATCGGCGTGACTTGAACCGCGGCTTAGTGAACCCGGGGTGGAGGTCCCTGAAGTACCAGACGATTTCGCCGCGCTTTCCGCAATTTCCTTTCGCAAGGCTTCAAGTTCGCGCTCGAATCTGAAAGGGGGCATAGTCGAATCAAAAGGTTGAGGCAAACCAGACGGATGGTGACAGCTTACTTCCTGCCAAAGACTTCGATGTAGAACCCTCCTCCATTCCATACGCTGACAGAGAACACGACAAGCAAAAATACTGAGCTCCAGAATGGGCTGCTATACAGAAAGAATATAGCGGGAATTTCCGTCAAGAGTGCATAAACTACGACGTGGATTAATAACCTGTTGACCGTGGGGTTGGATGCATGCTCACCGAATTGTCCTGCCATGAATGAAGCCTCACGATACTGGGGAGGTACTGATGAGAGCATGCGACCGATGGCAGAGTGTTTGTCGTTCAGAAGAAAAGAGAAGGACGTTGTGCGTTGTCCAGACTCAATTTTGGCACGACGATCAACAAGAACGAACTAATGGGAAGGGTAAGGTAAGGATGGAGAGCTTGTTTCCTTGAGAAGATGAAACTAACCTTCCAGTAAAGGAATTGCCAAATAGCATCTGAAAGTATGATGAGTTGATACACACCAAGGGAGGATCCAACCAAGCTACAACTCACAAATACCACCGCTGAGTAACAGAGCGCGCCATGGATTCAATTGCGGGATTGCCCCAAGGGCAGGGAATCTTTGTTCTGCATTCGGGTAGTAGTGCCTAATTTTAGGAGTTAGAATGGTTGCACTGAAGGCAGGAAAGTCCATACCTGATAACCGTGAATGACAATGGCGCATATACATGGATAAACAAGGAGGTGACTTTGTCTTGATCATGGAAAACAAGACTGTTGCGCCAGGTTATAACAGCACTTGCCAGTGAGCCATGCGAGAGGGAGTAGCAAGCGACAAAGAGTCCGGGACTCGAAGGAAAAAACCAGATGAAGATGAAGTTGAGGATGGTCACGTAGTAGCAGAGGTCGAAGAGGAAATAATGCCAGGCGCGTTTCTTGTACTGATAGAAACGGAGAGGAAGAAGATATAGACCAATTGCGGTATAGGCTACATGTATCCACCTAGAAACGATGAAAAGGTTGAAAGCGGGAAGGACGAAAATGACGCACTCTGGGGAAATGCCAAATAGTAGAGCGGTGAATAGGAGGGTCATGACGCCGAAGAAGAAAGAAACTTTTTCACGCGTGCGAACCACCTTGGCAGACTGCCAGGAAGCAGACAGAGATGTAACACGGCTTGAAAGCTTGCACGTCGCGTCAGAACGCACGATACCCTGGTGACCTGGACACACACCTTGATCTTGAAGTTCTTGATCTCTCTCTCCAGGTTCTCGGCCAGAAGGTCGCCAGAGAGATCCTTGATCTTTAAATCCTTGATTTTGAGGTCCTTGATCTTGAAAGTTTCCTCTGCCTTCAACTTGAGCCTATCACTGTGCTTCTGCAATTTCCGTTGGAGGAGGTCGACATGTGAGTCAAAGTAGGTTTCGACGGTGTCTGAGGAGAAGTAAACCAGATGCCACATGGTGGATGGGGGATAGAGTGTGGGCCTACCGAGCAAAGTAAATGCCCCAGTTAACTGGTCGAACGTGTCATCGCGCACAAAGCGCTCGAATGGCACAGAAAAATAACTCTTGCCATATGGGGGAGAGGGGGGCCGGGATGCCATTGTTCGCCTGGCCTGAAGGTGGAAATTCAGACGAGGTATTGGCCCAGTGGAAGAGAATCAAGTGATATAGGCTTATGTCATCACCACGCTGGACAGAGTCTACTCAATTTGGCTCTGTTATAGTCAACTCTAATCATGCTAGGCAAACTCGGTCGGTCTTTGTGCTTGATATAATATCCCCCACACCCATTTCTTGACCATAGTGCACCTCGGC
>Ga0307509_10000925_pt1 | contig 50230 bp, 55 predicted proteins | sample 10_EM_MG_FD_202245 | JGI IMG/M metagenome (GOLD analysis project Ga0307509, IMG submission 202245) | Populus trichocarpa ectomycorrhiza microbial communities from riparian zone in the Pacific Northwest, United States - 10_EM | ecosystem: Host-associated > Plants > Roots > Unclassified | place... | reverse complement strand
TCAAACCACAAGTCAGCATAGATGTCTACAATAAGACCCATAGTGTAGAAAGGTGAAGGAGAAAATAAAGTAGGATTTGAATGGGCTATCAGGTCCTGAATTATTGGTATCTTTGCATATCAGTCCTGCTTTTACATCCAGTGCGATGAACTATGGTTACAAAATACCCCTCAGTGTGGTTGGGTTAGGGTTATTCAATTATAGAGTTTTGTGAAAAATTGGTTTTTTCTATTTTTTCAAAACCTCCATTTTGGACACATTATTGCAACTTGATTGTTGCCACTTGTGGTCAACCAGACACGACACTTTACCACAAAATGATGTTTTGACATAAAACTCTATAATCAGGGTCATTATTGAGGTTTCGGGTTGCAACCAGACGCACCCTAATATTTGAGCCTTTCTTTCCTCTTGTCTACCACCAAATCCTATCGCTTGCGGGAACCCCCGAACCCGCACGATGCCTAAAGCACTTCAATCTTCCTATGCTAGACGCTCAGTTAAAACACCGGTAACCCAAGCACAGTGCTGGAATCTCTCTAGAGAAATAGGGCTATCGTACTAAATTTGGGCAGCACGAGGAAGGAGCAATTAGATGAGTCGGGCGAGGCCACTCCAAGCCTACCAGTATGTCTGAAGGAGCGCCATCCTTTTCAACGTGTTACAGTATTGTAAATGCCCCAAAGGTTACGAATCCTTCCCTTTTTTCCTTTTTTTTCTTCTTCAGAGATTTCTGTTTAATTAGCACTGGGCAAGGCACTAAACTTGAGGATTCATATCACAATAGTTCCCAGTCTCCTCGCGGCCGAATTGAAGCCGAGAACCTCATTTTTAGCAGCGATCGACGGCCAAATAGCAAGCCTATGATACATCAGACCAGATTATTGCCGGCAACCCCTCAAACCAGCTATGCAGCCAAGACCGCCATGCATTGCGGTAACACAAGGACAGCGCGGGATTTTCCTCCCCCAGTCCGCCTCATCCCGGCACGGTCACTAAAGTACGTACCGTACTCGAGTAGTGAAGATTCCTCCTGAGAATGGGGCTCAAGGATTTTCCTGCTCCGATTGGCCAACTGCTCCTTGAGCAATGGCCTTGGCTGCATAGCGAGTTTGATCTGAATTGCATCACATAACTTGGCATTTCATCGCCCCCCGTCTTATTCGTTCGTCGATCACCAGCAAAAACTTCACAACGTCCCACCCCCTGGCAGAGCTGTTGCGCGGAAAACAAAAGTTCATTCAGGGACTGAGCTCCCTTTCCTAACCTTTAGGAAGTTTACAATACTGGTATGATATCATACCATATTTCGACATCGAATTACCCCTGCAGACCGCAGCATCAGCTCAGGATAGGTTTTGATTGGCGAATTAAGGCGATTGCGAAATCCAGCTAAGGAGACCCAGCAATATGGCCCAAGGCCTCAGGCTATACCATGTTGGGAAGGCACTAACCCTTCTCAAGAACTCTTGCTTCTGGATCCCGAGAGTGGCGGTCTGGCGGAGATAGCGAATCGAAAGGGTTTTTACGGCAATCCACGAATCCTGCATCCCGCCCACATGCGTGCTATCCACGCCTGGTTGAGTGACCTCTGTCGATCAAAAACATGGGCTCCTCATCAGCATCTTTTACTCTTATGGGCTACCACGGCAGGGTTCGACTAGGATTGACTGGCTGGGGATTCAGCGCAGTTAGCCCTTGATATTCTAATGAGAAATGGTTTAGAATGCCATCGATTGCAGGGGGGTAAGTTGAATATAATTATCACTGCATGCAAGCACTGTTGATAATGGGCCTCGTCTACACTAAGACATCGAAACAAGCGAATAATACTATGGGAAATGGGAGAGAAATAAAAATAAAAATAAAAACATAACAAATAATTACCGGGGCTCTTCTTGCTCTTATGATACCGGTATATTTCCTTCCATGCTTTTGGCTCAATTGTTGGGGGAGCTTTTGCGGTTATCTTGGGGGCTAGAATGTTTTCACCACAGTGCCTTGCCGGGAACACCCGAATGTCTCAGGTCACGACTGTAGCAGTTTTTGCTGCTCTCGGCACACCGTGCACACCGAAACCTTAGATTAGTCTACGGTTACTCAGGCTTTTTAGTGAGCAAAACCGACATTTGCAAATGTTAAAAACAAAAACAAGTACACCTAACTTAAGGATATTCTTTAATCGGAGCGGGTTGAGAAGACATGTTTCCAACAGCGGATGCGTCTTTTTGTTGGCGGGGTCCAGGTTTATCAACAGTACGGTATACGATGGTATGTGTTGAGAGCATATCCTGCACCCCTGCGATCGATGATAGCCTAAACCTTTCTTTCTTTTAGCATGTCTAAGACAAGCACTGCGTATGGTCCCCTCTGTCTTAGCTCTCGTTCGTGATTCTAGATAGTTTGGGCACAGCAACGTATCGAACCGGCTGGATTTTTGCTTTTACTCGAGTTTACGAGTCTCCGCGCTCGGTCGAGCGGTGTCAGGTGCAGCTAAGGGGAGAGATATGTCCCGAGACTCCCCCGGTCCCCCAGGAAACCAAAATTTCTCACGGGAAAAGGAGTTGGAACACACCACCCAGTCATAGTTCCCGTCAACAGCCTGTTCGCTCTCATACCGTGCGGAGATGTCGGAATGCAAGATCGGCCCCTGATTCCAGCCCACTCAAGCCGTTCCAATCTCAAATTGTAGGTATGCTTCCGGAGCAGAAGGCTCATTTGCAAGCAAAAACTCTAGAAAGTGATTGCCCGGAAACCCCGATGCCGTCTCGCACGTGGTCTATTTCTTGGTTCGTGGTGCTAGTTTCGGCGGCTATCCAGCCGGAACACTCATTGTTAGTTGTGAATGTCACCCCGTTATCCATTGCTCTCTCCTAAACTCGGGAGGGCCCGTCCTTGACCCACTGACCCTAACAATAGGAAAGCAGGCTCTGCCGGGATGCCTCACCAGGGTTGATCGTCGATCAAGCTAAAGTTCAAGGGCTCTTAGGAGCTCCTAGGGGATGAGACAGCAACAAGTTGCTTGGAAAATTAGCCATCGCATCGCACTAGTGGCCAAGCATAGCACTTGATAATTAGAATGCGGTATCGTGCTGTCCAATAGAGTGCCCGTGATGCCAATATCAGCACCGCAAGAACTAGAATAATTGCCAATACTTCCGGAATTCTCCCCTCTAGATAGCGAGGAGAAATCACCCCCAAGAAAGACCGACCCCCAGTCCCTGCTGAGACAAATAAAAGGTGGATAGTACCGTAGTCCGTAGTAGTGGCTCCAATCGTAACATCTCCAATGGACACGAATACCAGATCTGGTACTCTCAAGTGCTCCAGTAAGGTTACCGGCACTGTACTGTACTCGCACTGCACATTACAATGGTGGGCAAAATCCTGGTGCCTGTACTCGAGCATCTATCTGCGGCAACCATAAACATTCCTGCAGGCGCATCAAGAGGATGGTAAAAAAGTGATATTATATCCTCGCTATTTTGTTAAAGATGTCTGACAAATTATTACAATGCCTAGGAAATGATACATAACGCACCTCAATTTACTCTTCTTAAACACAGTAGCGCCCCGTTTTCCCGGATCTGTAGTTATATCATACTCTCTTCGGTGATTTTACAGCTGGGAGGTCAGGTAACCCTGCTACTCGAGTAGATGGGGGGGCGTTCAGCCTACTGTGCGTGAGGGCAATACGAGCACTTGTACGGTCGTAGCCTTAGTGGCCGCTTTTGCTTTCTAAGAAGAAGGAAGACGTTGGTGCGCCATTGCTCTGCTACGGGTAGGGCCCTGTGCTGCACCTGAACTCTGTGGATCGTTAAATCCGTGGATCATTAAGTTGAGGGAGGTTCAACCTCGCTTAGGGCTTCAAGTCCGCCATCCCGGGTGGGATCAACGCCACAGTTCCACAGCAACGCGATGACAGATACCGCACTCGTGCAGCCCCGGTATTGCACTCGAGCACAGCATGGCCTCGTTCATGCGGCGCTGCGTAATCCGCCTCCCTCGTTCAGACATTTCAGGGTTCTCTCACACACCGGCTGCACTGCGGTAAGTAGACCACCGTAGTTATAGGTTGGTTAAGGAAACCGATAAAGGGGTGTGGATGTATAAATTGGCGGATCCCCGTTGAGGAGTTTAGCAGTTAATTACTGTTTCAAGAAGTGGATAGCGTACGGTACAATACTTGTAGTTATATCTAATCGTGACCATCCTTAGTTGCTGGCGCTAAGTGCTAGCGCTACTAATAGATATCTTTTCCGCAGAATGACAGGTCAGCAGCAGCACAGCTCTCTTTTTACATTTTATTAAAAGATTTTAGTGACGATAATATTGGGCACTCAGTAGCAGATTATCACCTGTATTGTTAGTGCTCAACTTGTGTAGCCAGGAATCCTAATTTGAGCAGGGAACAAACTTGAAGGTAATGCGATATTGCCCTACTCAATTCTCCATCATTCTGCTATTATACAACTATTGCGCAAACTCATTCTTGCACCTAGGTCCACTTCCTATTAACCCCCATCTAGGTCCCCATGTGCAAACCCTCTGATGTTTGGGCCTCGGTAATTGGGGGCGCCAAATATGACCTGGATAAAGATTCGTGCCATAGATGCCAGTACAGCGGGGCAATGGAGATCCGCTTGCTAGCTGCTAGATATCCGTACCGATGCGGATATGCAAGACCGTTGTAACGTTGATCATTGGATTGGGGCCTTGAGGGGTTGTGAGTATGACATATGGGAGCCCCCACCCAAATACATGGTTGGAATCACACCGTTGGATTTTTTTCCCCGGGGATGCAGAGGCAAATCTACGGAAAAATGGATAACGTATCTTGATAATCGATCTGTAATATATCACCTATACAGGACGACGAGTAGAGGAAGGTGTCTTCAGCTCTATTCCCACGGTTTTGGAAAGACGGAAGTTTTTGTTCCCGGATGATACCCTGGGATGTTGAGGGTGCATGGGAGCCAATCTTGACAGCGAGGGACGACCTCGGGAATGGGATGGTTGCCATATCTCCCAGTCGATCAGATCAGCTCTGTTTTTTTCTCTCCGCTTTCAGGCACCGCGCAAGGAATATATTAGCGCGATCGTCTATACACGATACGACTTCTTAGCATATACTGTACACCGTATCATACATAACCTGTTGCACATGCCTACAGGAATTCCACAAGATAGGTACTGGAGAAACCGCCCGTCTCATGAGGGTTGGGGAACCTCGGTAACTATTGTTCAGGCGCCTCAGAGGGAGGCAGTCATCATCAAGGCACCTTCCCCCACCCTCAGCCCCTTCGTATCACCCACTGGTTGCAACACATAAGAACCGATGAGCGAGAAGGCTAGACGAAGGGAAGGTGCTGATACCGGTACCGGTTCTCCAGCCAGCAAATGATGTAAATAACCTAAGAGTATTCAGAGGGTTGCCACCCTGAACACCGGCAATACTGTTACGGTGGGTTAGTGGACCAAAATTCTTCCGGCTGTGCGTTAAGTCCGATTAATCCCAGTGATGGCCTTGAACTAAAGATAGAGAACCGAGGTTCAAAGAAGTGAATACCAAATTCACAAGCGGTTGTTCCATCGGCGTCAGTCCAAGTTGCTTAAGGCACGAGCATAGGATGCGCTGTGATGAGCCCCCCAAGTGAGATTAAGGCTATGGCAGCTCAAGTTGACCGTTGATAGTATACATCATTGGGCTCCCATATTCGCCTGCATTTGACAACATGTGTAGAACCGATTATTGGTATAACGTTGCAGCCATAGGAAGTTATGATGCCCCGTGATCACCAGAGTTCAACGGTACTGTGTCTAATAACGGTTGGAGTACCATACGCTGCCATGCCAGCCCAGGCACCACCAGTACCCTGCCGGTATCAAAACGAGCGCAAGAAACCCTCAGCATAGACTGAGCATTGTGCAGCCTATCCCTTCCATACCGGTATTCCAATTGGGAAGTGCGAACACGGCAACCAAGGTTCAAGGAGGTAGTTTTTTTTTTTTGTCTTCTTGGAAGAAAGACACCAAAAAAACATGGGTGATACCTGACTCTGATCTCCCATTTGTTCCTTGTTCATGTGGACATGAAAATCGCTCAGATAGTTGTGGTGGTCCCTTTGTTCCTGAAACTAGTGCCTGGCCACAAAAAGTTCGAATCTTTTGAGTTCCAATCATTTTCTTGGATAAAAACGACCCCGCCATTAAAAAGGCTAGAGCAAAAAGGATAAGCATTTGAGGAGAGTGTGGTGATACGGTGATATTGAGCTTGCCCGAGTCCCGAAGATCCCCCTGGGGCTCTTGGACTATCACGGAATTCCCTGCTTAGGTACGGATTGTGGAACCCCCACCCAGCGTTGGTTGCAGACATGTAAGCTAAGCTTGCCGTAGTAAAGCACAGACGAATCATGTAAACAACCACCACCACTTCTTATTCTCTAGCACGGTACCACTGTTGAGCGAGTCCGTGCGCTAATCAATACGCTAAAGCACAGCACCTCTTGAGCGCACAATTTTTGATCCATCTCTCATGGTTCCTCCTATTTGTTTGTTTATCTTGAGAGATCACAAGGCAGCTGAATTTAGTGGGACACAGTGGATCATTCGCTGATTATTAAAGCCTTTCTTACCCGATCGGGTCCTTCCATATTTCCACGGTCCGGGCCATCACGCTTACAAAAGACTGACGGAAACTCACCAGTTGCTGATCCCTTGCAGGGTTTTCAGTCCCTTCTCTAATGCGACAGGGGGTACTGTATATTCCTTAGCACAGCAGAGAGAAGTTACGAGGGACAGCAACCGTGGGGACCTCTGTTCAATTTTTCAGCCTGCCAATGCTTTTCTTTGCGAAATACTGCAGTATGCAATGCAGGCAGAAGTTGGGCATTTTTGGAGTTTGATCCTGATATATTATCCTAGTCACTCGAGTACTCGAGTACGAGTACCGGTACATCTATCCAACCCACTAGTTGGAGTGTGGGCACTCTCTACTAGTAGTGAGGGCGAACAACTACTTTGCTCGTCTCCACCCCCCTGCCCACTGCCCTCTCCTCTCACCATGCTCTCAGCGTTCTGCATGAAACATTATCACAAGTGTCTCTTTTCCTCATCTACTGAACCACCCAATCCTCCACTCGTCCATCCCTCCCCTTCATTGCAGCCTGTACCCCCCCCCCTTTTCTTTTGCATTTCCTTTTTTTCTTTTTACCCCCTTCTCTCCCTTCCTTCCTTCTCACATTCCCTGCAGCCCAATAGCAGTAGGATTTTCCCCGTTCACCCATCCAGCCGCTAGTAGAAAAAACGCGTTGTCTCGGACAGTCTTGGAAGCGATAGTGTTCTGTATAATACGATACCGGTAGACGCGATGCAGCGATAATATCCCCCACCCGTAGCACAGTTCCTGCAACCTGTGTCCCACTTGACCAAAACAACATATGTAGCTCAACCAAATAAATGCAAGAACAAATTAAAAAAAAAATGATATTTGGCAACTTGATGCTTCAATCTAATAGATATTATTATATTGTTTATGAGTTTTTAAAAGATATCTTGCATACGGAAACCACTGCCTCTCTCATGTTTCGGCATTTCCTGCACAAGGTTTCATTTGACGAAGCAGTTACCCCACAGAGCATGCAAACCCACTGGCAGAAGATGTTCAAAATCAGCAATAGGGTCAAGTAAGTATTCAGAACTCAATTTTGGTGTCAACGCAGTTCTCGATAATGGAAGGGTACGAGAAAATTGGGCGCCGGTGAGCGAGTGGGAACCTTGCCGATAGTTCTGCAAAGCAGATGTGTTATAGTATTTCTCGTCACAGCGCTCAAAATGTTAGCATTTCTTTACTGAAGGATGGTATGATATGAGTTAATAAATTCAGGCATTTCTCAGAGACACTTACCAAAATATATTGCAGAGGACCAGTGAGAGTCCTGTAGGGTTATCCTATTTGGTTATTATTATTATTATTATTATTATTATTTTTCCCAAATGGCTAAAAAGTATTGAGCTTTCACAGTTGTTATTTGAAGTGAAATGATCGAAATTTGCACCCATTCCCCCGAGAGGAGAGGCGCTCACCGGCCACATTTGTTGGACCCAATTGATGGCGTTAAGAACGTTCCTTGATTAGCCAGCCCCCTTTTTTTAAGACTTCGAACTATTCTTTTATCGTCTGGAGATATATCTTTAATTGTCCTCTACTCGAGTATCGCCCTCGTTTTGGCACTTTATACCGCTTTTTGTTTTAAAACGGTACGGCGGTCCAACAAGTCAATGTCCGAAAGTAGAAATAGTGGCTTTCAGGGTTGCCGAACGAGGATTGCTCGAGCAGATCGCTTTTGGCTTTCCTGAGCTCCACACTCTCTGGTTTGCTGATGAGAGAAAGATCTGCCTGCACCCGCACCCTGCACCTTGCAGCCCAGCCCCCACCTCCCTTCGATATTTTGGCGTCCTTTCGTGACGAAGAAGGTCAGCCAAATGTGCCCAAAACAAGTGCGCCTTGCTCGCCTCCGGCCAAACGATTGAAGCGATGACGAGGATATCCAGTGAGTAAGAGATTGGCTTCCTGCAAGATCTCATACTCAAGTAGGGCTGTCAACAGCCTTTAAAGCTCCTCTCCCTCTAAATCCGTGGCTGGTTTAAACTACAGCGTGTCCCCCCTCCACCCCTCCATCCCCATCGTCCCCATCCCTCTCCCGCGCAAGCGCATCACACCATAAACACCCCTCCATAAGTGCTTTTCAGCCCATCCTGGCACAACCTGAGCGCAAGACCACCAGCACCAACAGAAAAGAGCTCCGCATAGCTTCCTTGGTACTTTACCTACGCTACGCGTGTGAATTGATAAAGGTATCATTGTGCACTTGTATTCAAGTCTCTCATTTAGCAGACATCTCCCTCTATTCCTTTAAGCACTCATATCGATCTATCTGCCTGGTATTGCCCTGTATCCTGTCCAAGGCGTCTTCTCTATTCTGGCCCGTTTCGGTGCGTTTATGTTCGCCCATCACCACTTTAGGAGATGAGGAGGTGAAAAAGTAAAAAAAAAAAAAGGGAAAAATAATAATAAAAATAAATATACCACACACATTCTCTCTTCCGTCCTTATCCCTTCAACCCCCCTCCTCCTCCCCTACAGAAGGCACTTCGCCTCCTTCAAATCCTGGCAAGGCGACTTCCTATTCAGAGTCAACTTAACCATTTCATCCAGATTGTCAGTTGTTCGCCTCGGCCCAGTGCGTCACATTGATCTACGCGCAGGAACTCTTGCTGCAGATAGATCACGGGCACCACACGACTAGAGCTGGAGAGAGGTGGGGAATCTTGGGACTTTCTAACTAGTGGGTGGGTCTCGCTGGCTCAGAGAACGGTACTTATAACTGATCTCGAAAACAGCATTGTGGCCTTTCTCCCGCTTCCGCTTCCGCTCTCGAGTTGGCTGCTCCCTAAAAATTTGGCCCATCTGTTGTACAATTGCACATCCTTTTTGCTTCAGATTCACCGTTTCCTACCTTTGAACGCTTTGTGAGGAGAAAAAAAGAAAAAAAGAAAGGGGGGAGAGGGAAAGATAAAGATAAAGGGAGGGAGATATATATATCGTTTATTGTTAAGCGAAGTCCTTCTCTGGGATCGCAGCAACATACTCACGATATCCTTGACCACGTTCGCTGTCTATGTTAAGTCAACAGACACACGTTGATTCTGTCCCGCGGCGACTATTACCCCAGCAAGCAGTGAGCATGCAGCAAAGCATCAATCTTTCGCCGACCGATTTAGGCGGGGCAAGGGAGAATCATCGGAGTAAGTTCCCTTACCTTATTCTAGCAATCTATATTGATTTATTCCATGAATATATATAGATTATGTATTTGTTGATGAACATAACCGCCACAAAAGGCTCAAGGGTTAGTAGCGTGCAAGTTTTTTTCTTTCTCCTCCCCCATGGGTTGGTTGTGAGTTTCTTTGACTAAATGGACTCTAGTAATGCGGGCGTGCGAAGGGTGTCGACGCCGCAAGATCAAGTGCGATGCTGCGACCACGAATACCTGGCCATGTTCGGCCTGCGTCCGCCTTAAGCTTCATTGTGTGCCCCCTATGGTACAATATGATCGTGACTTTGCGCCAAGCCAGCCCCTGGAACAAGATGGAAACGGTGAATTTGACAACTCGAGCGGGAGTGGTGAAGAGGAGATGATTCCAGGTCATCTTGTGGCCAGGAAACAGGGCAGGAATACATTAAACTATCACCCTAGAGATGGCCATAGCGCTTATCGAAACATTTCGCCGCCTGAGCAGCATCACAGCACTTCTCATGGTGCTCCCCCCGCCATCGCTTTTTCAGGTATTCACTCTGGAGACGACATAGAGCCACCACTTTCAGGAATGCATTTCCCCTCTCCGGTCTACCAAACACAGACGGTGATGCGGCCTCAGGAGCAATGGCCAGGTGATACTGAATATGTATCCACTGCACATGTTAGTGGGGTCCTAGGACAGCTCAAAATAGACGATAGCGGTGTTGGTATGTTGGGCCGATTCGAATATTAGCATTGGGGTTGCTTTACTAAGTTGAGGGGATAGCAAACTACATTTCTGCTCAAGGCCGAAGGCTAGCCGAAACACCCGCATACGAGCCATGGACGGAGGAACTAGAGCCTAACCCATCATTCCTACCTGTGCAACATGATTTCGCGGTCAGAATCCACCATGAGGATATGCCAACAGAGGATGAAGCACAGGAAATGTTCGGCATCTTTTTCAACCACATACATCCTTACATACCTATTGTGAATAAGGCAGCCTTCTACCGGCAATGGAGCACTTCCCGTGACTCGATATCGCCGCTACTACTAGAAACCATTTTCGCTTGTTCCGGGCGACTGACGACTGATCCTTCAAAGGGGCTAAAGTGGATGGGCATGGCGACGAGTGAGGAGTTCTCATAAACCTACTAGGAGCTCAGGTATCTAACTTTGGACTAGGGCATGTTGATTGCTTTCTTGATGTGCCACGTTTGAGCACAGTACAAGCATTATTGCTGCTGTTAAAGGCACGGGAATCCGCGCCACAGAGGGGCTACTTTTTCCGTTCATGGATGAGCGTCGTCAGCATTATTGCGATGGCTCGCGACCTTGGTTTGGATAAACATCACGCGTTGCACAAACAAGGGATTGGATGTGGCGAGAGCACTTTAGATTGCATGACACGAACTAGGGTTTGGCAAGCATGTTTTGTATACGAGCTCATGATCTGTGCTCCGCAAGGTATTTTCATCATTCTTCAGGCTCCGGGGTTACCTGCCATACATTTGGTTGACATTTAGGGCAGGGCGTGACATAATGCAGTGCAACCCGGATAGCATCGATTTGCAGACACCAGTTGCGTCTCCTGATTGTGATGAAAGTGAAGTTGCTATTTATGAAAGTTTTGTTTACTTTGTTTGGCTTGTCAAAAACATTCGAAGGATGAACGACGTTCACGCTAAACTGAAGTCAACACCAAACTGGAGAAATGACCCGCAATTCTTAGACTCTGGATCTGGACTTGACGCCTGGGCTTATAAACTTCCAGCAAATTTACGGGTTAATGTTTCGACAGACCTTGCGCATCCGGGTCCTCAGGTGGACTCACATTTCGCGGGCAATCTCCAGATGTACTATCACCTGACTCGCATTATGCTCCATCGACCGGCCCTGGCTTACGGGAAAACATTTTCACTTGGCGGTGAATGGAAAACCCACATGACGATATGCACGAACTCGGCAAAATCTATATGCAGATTGGAGGAAACTGTCTTTGAGCAATATGGGATGTTGGGGTTACAGTGCATGTTGAGGGGCGTAAATTTCACTATCTATACATTGCTCACTTGCGCAATGATACATCTGGTAAATACACGCGCGACGAGGTGTCGCTCCTCCATATTCTAGTGCATTATACTGACAGGATACAGATTGCTGCTACGTGCCCCGATCCAGAATTTAATCATGATGCGAAAGAGTATTTTACAAGAACCATGCGGATATTAGAAAACTGTATTGACAGTTCAGCCTCATCTGAGGTAAAAGGACAGATTGAGACCCTACGTGAGGCATTCTCACTCGACGTTAACCGACCTTTCGTTCTTAACCCAAATTTTCCCTTCTATCCCGGTGTTTCCGGACCTGCTGATCCAAGTATTACTCGCGCTTACACCCAGGGGGAAAGCTCACACTCAACCCTTGCAACGGGTCCAGTCAATTATCCCACTCATCCTCTCTCACCCCCACATTCAGCAGGAGGCTCGGAACCAAAAGGAGAGTCACCGGCAGCCGTACAATCTTTGGTTATGTTAGCGGGTCAAGGAGCGCAAAGCTCAGCGCCGATTGTGGACACATTGGCATGGAACCCTTCGCGATTATTTGAGTTTGTACCCCTCTCACGTTTCATGAAACTGCACCCATACTGACAAGTGAACCTAGCAATTGGAATGCGGCATTTGGGGTTAATGGGACGGTATCAGCTGCAATGCCGCAAGCGCAGATGGCATCTCATGAGAGCGGACTGGTGGATCCGCTAGGCGGTGGGCGCCCACCTTCATCAAGCTCCTATATTCCTGCAACTGTAGGAGTTTCGCACTCATTTGTGTCCCCCGGCATGTGGCAAGACTCTGTTGCCGCTGCTGCTGTGTTTAGCGATTCCCACAAACGACCATTCCCATTCGGTGGAGAAACCGTCTGGCATCCTTCGCCGTCGACAGGTCGAGAACCTGTATCCCCGCCGGCCCTCCACACTGATGCCGGAAGAAGCAGTCGTTAATGGGGGTGGCGGAGAGACGGGAAGGGGGATGTGAAGACCACGGCGATATACAAGTATATCGTGTTCGAGTATCGTCCGGGCTCGGGATCGGCGACAGGGATTCTCCCGTTTGATCGGTGGGGGCTGTGGGATCGGATGAGGACGGTTACACAGGCGGTACGAGGGTTAAGTGAGATCTTGGTTCGCAGTTTTCGTTCCCCTCCCCCAGTGATCGCAGAGGGCAAAGAATAGTTTCATGGTTTTGTTTTGTTTTGAGGCCATTTTTCTACTTCACTGTGGGTTGGACTTGCTGACTCTTTCTTGATCTTTACTTCATGTTCACTTGATATCTGGCGCTATGGATCGTAGATATATTTGTATAGCTCGCCATTTTCTTTTCTTTCTTTTGTTTCTCAAGTGCGCCTGCCTCTTTCACTATACCATTTTCTTAATTTGCACCCCTTCCAAGTTTGTCATATCAATCTTTAACTTCGTTTATTTCATTTCTTATTAGGGACACGGTCAGGTTTAGGTTTTCGCACTATCGTTGTACTTTTCTCCTTGCGTTCTATTACACGATTTTGATAATATCATTATCACCAATACCATTAAATCTCGTCACATTCAGCTCTTTTTGGTTTTTTTTTGGGGGGGGAATAAAAGCAATAAAAAAATCGTAGCTCGGGCTAACAATATCACGATATCATGAACTGATATCCCATTTCTCTATTCTTCAGCATGGTTAATACAGCATCCTCCAGCCCATGTATCATCGTGACGAAAATCCACAATACCTAGCACAGCACGATATGCAAAGCCCACTCACGAGAACGTCCTCCCCCCTCCCTTTTTCCCTCCCCCCCCCCCTTCACATACCAAACTTTTGCTCGAGTACTATACAACACGTGTGCCCCCTTCCCCCCGCGTCCCCACTAACCTTAATACTCGTCCCAAGCAAAAAAAAAAAAAAGTACCGGAACCCGGGGGTAAATGCTACGTTGAGGAAGGGCGGAAAAAAAAAAACCCTGTTCACTCACCCCCCTTCCCTCTCACTCTAAATGTCTGGGTATGATATAGTATGACACTTTGTTTCTTGGGGACGAGTTAAATAAGTTAAAACCCGACAAATGTCGTGTCGATTTTACTGTACCGTACGGTATTACCCGCGTGTTGGTTGGCCGATGCAGGGACTACTCCGCACCTGGTAATATGGGCCGTGGGGGCTTCGGCGCCGCTTGCCTAAATTGGGATGCGTGCCGAGTTGAACGTCGCGGCCGAGAATGTGGGCGGTAGGGTAGGTGGGGTGCGGCACGGGGTGTCACTCGGGGGAGCCTGCCCTACTGGTCGGACTGGTGGTTTGGTCTGCTATGGCTTGTGGATTTTGGTGTGTAAAGTGGGAAATATGGGGGAGGTTCTAAGGGTGCTGTGCGCAGAGTACGGTACTTCGTGGGGAGGGTTTGATGTCTTGGTTGAGGCGACGCTACGTCTGGACAGATGGAGAAATTGCCCTGGGAAAGTTTGACTGCCGATATGGCAGATAGGGGATGATGGTAGAGGAAAGTAGAACAAAAAAAACTAGGTCATAATTTAGGGGTAATATGATACAAAATATGAGTAAGGATAACAAGTTCCCAAAAATCCGCCTTTGTACAGTGCCGTATATGATAGAGTTCACCTAAGCCTGTAAAGAATAAGACGGATTAGCAACCACTCGTTCCGCTAGGAGATCAAAAATAGGAGAAGAAAAAACATACCCAAGCACCAATAAGCGCCATCCCGAAACCCCCAGCAGCCACTGCTCCACAAGCCTGAAATCTTCTCTTCCCAGTAAGCACAACGTAACTCTCATCGCTGAGGAAGTCCTCCGCTAGTAGCTCGACAAGACCAGCAAACAAAAGCAGCCCACTCGAAATGGCGTTCATGATCCCAACCATTAACAAGCCAGTTTGAGACGCGGGATCGTATAACTTGCGGGTTGCGAGACCGATTGCTTGCCCAATGGGGGTTGTAGTGCCATACGCTAAGCACATTAACCAGGGCTTCCAGGAACCGCGTTCGAATGATTTTAGGCCCGCGATGCGAGAACCAAGCGCCAAACCCTCAAACGTTTCTGCGGGGAGATTGTGTTAGCAATGATTGAATGAGCATACATGAATACGGGGACCGACGATGAAAAGTAATAGCAATCAATAATACAACGAAGTTAGACCCAGTAGCAACGCTTAGCGCCATACCTATGAAGAGTAAGCTAGAATGTTCATATTGCAGTGTTTTTTTCTGGCGCGAGCGGTCGGTCACTCGGAGCACAATATGGGGACAACCATACCAATAAAAACACTATGAAACAAAATACCCGCCTCAAGTAACATTACCTGCAGCAGGTTTTTCTGCTGCAGCTGCGCTTCGGTTAAGCGACTGCCAGTATTAATATTATTATAACTATGCCTGCTGCTAGAGTTAGACTGAGCCCGAGCCCTCATATTTACAGTTCTGGTTTCCGGCTCATGGTTGCCTCCATCCTCAACTTCCGAATCGGATAAAGCCTTGTCGTAGCCTCCATCGTCATCCCGTAAGAGTTGGTCAGTGTCAGCTGAAAGATCCTCTGTTGAGGGGGAAAGGACGGCGTCCGGGTCCGCGCGGGCTCTTGCCTCCTCTATCCTTTGTAACTGAGTACCAATGCTAGCACTTCGTCGGTGACGGGCCCTCGTCAACATCATGATACTCTGCCCTCCCACCACTGCTCCAGGCAACCCTGTACCAATCTCCTCGTGTTCTCCAGTACCTCTCCTTTCCTCGGCGAGAGGTGGGGATTGGGCGAGAGGGTCATAAATTCCTCCGGGCCCGGAATGACATCCACCCATTGCGCCACCGTTCATCGATGAGAATATCATTTCAATTACAACAACTACGAAAACCGCTACCATGGCAATCAGACCCGCCATCGCAGGATACCCTTTGTTCCAGAAGGATGGCAGACATGGATCAGTCATAGAAGTGAAAGCGGTAGGTAGGAGCTGTGGGTGGCAGATAACACACATTAGCCTGACTGTGACAGCAAAGGAGAGTGTAATTTTTTTTCCGAGTAGCTTACATGGACAAAAGCCGTGGCGATAAGAACGCCGGTGCCGAAACTAATAGGTCAACAGAAGTCCAAGAAATCAGAGGTAGTCCGAAGCCAACAAATTAGGTAACGAGGAGGGGAGAAATCACTGTCTGGACAGAAATCTGCAAATTGTCAATACGGGACTATCTGACATCAAAGAGGGGCTAAGAGTCATACAGGAATTGTCGCGGGACCCGCAGCTGTGGGAACCTCTTCACAATCAACGGAAACGAGCATGCTGGATTTGTGATTAATCGTTAGCTATCATGTGAGCTCTCCCCCGGATACCGTAACTCCGGGACCAACGCTGTAGAGGGGCTCCCATCCAACACCTAAGAGTGAAACAATAGGGCTGGCAAAAGGATTGCGAAGAAGTTCGAAGGGTTTGAACGAACATAATATGCTTTGGAATAACACTATGAAAAGTGCAAACACATGTAGTGGCAGATTATAGGTTCCATCAGATTTACCGCCGCAGACCTTAACCCTCATTCTTAGCAGGCATTTAGGCTAGGGATGAAGCAAATATAACATACGAGGGACGATCTTGTAGTAAGCTCCGGCGCAAGGTAGGGTGGGTTTTGGTTGAATCCTTTTCGAAGTCGAAGTCAGCCAAGTCTTCGCAAAGACACATACTCTGCGTTGGATCGGGAGAGAGAGGTTCAACCGTCAAGATTCAAGGGGTTCGAATCACGAGTTGGACAATTCATGGTGAGGCCCCAGGGGGAAAGCTCTCGTCAGAAACACAGTATAACAATTATTATTATTATGCAGTATTGAGGGTTCGGCCGGCGAATAAGTGAGAGTAGAGGCGATCGTGAAGATCCAAGACGGGAGGGTAAGCTCAGGGTGCGAAAGGATTCGGACTGTTGCACACGGTTTCCCGGAAGAAAGCAGTAACCCTAACCTTTACTTAACGCTATGTGGCTGAGACGGCCCTTTCATCTCATATCATAACCCAAACCGTTGCGATAGCAAGAAAAAACGATCTCATTGATAGTGAATCATATAACGGCTCACCGAATGGCTGCAGCAAGTATTTTTTACTGTTGTTGTTTCACGCCTTTAGAATCGACTGGGCAGGAGTATTTATCACTGATTATTTTGACAAATCCTCACCGATACTACCAAAGAATTGGTGCTCAAAAAAAAAAGACAGGCGACGCACAGATAGTGTAGGTAGTCCGCTAGACATTTAGTGTGGTTTCTTTCGGGTTTCATTGCCACCGGACTGCACTTCTGGTTGGATTATAATGGGTAGAATATCACTCTGAGGGCTGATTGTAAATGGTCATAGAGAAAAAGTAGCATAACCCGACCATTCCCGAGAGAAATAGCCAGATATATGGATCAGTCAGAGTTTAATCATAATAGGAGGACAAAAAAACTCGTACCAGGAGCAAGGAAGAGGATGTCAATGCCCATCCAGACCACTGGCTTAAGGTGTCAGACCTCGGTGATATTGTACAGAATGAAATGAAAACAAAAAGAGCGCCTGTGCTAACTGTGGATAGAAAGAAAGAGTGGCCGCGTTCGGCATCAATCCGTTGCGTATGTCTACCGCACACGACTAGTTTATTCGCTCCAACGCCTAGATGGACGTTAGTCTGTAGACAAGAGCACTGGGAAGGGCGATGGTACCTCTAGCATGACAACTGAGTTTCCTCGAATCACCACCGTTCCGATGCGGACTTTCTCGCCTCCATCCTTCTCTTCGACAGCGTCATCGAGGACGATGTTTAGGAATACCTATAAGTTTTATAGTCAGTACCGCAAATATCCCGCAAGGGGCAATGAATAATGATTATGGGGTGCTAAAGGGACAGATAGAGCATACATCGTATCCTCTAAGCACGCCAATGACTTTGCGAGAGCCATTCAATTGAACGAAAAGGCGTTTATCAAGATACTATTCGAACGTTAGCAGCCATTCTTTGTGACACTCATTAAGATAAACCCGGCCGGGGTAAGTTACCTTTTTGAGTTCAGGTTGTGCTTGGGGCATCGTGACAATGTGGTAACTTAGGGGATGTGTGTTGAGGTTGAAGTGGAGGCTGGGCTGCATCCACTTTTGTCCCCAAACCTTGTGCTGGCTTGGCAACTCGTTGTTCGAAGGCATGAAGCAACCTAACAGCAACCGTACAATGTTCGATCCTTCGATCACCACAAATTGCTGAAATGCGCTCCACGTTTGTTTCTCGACGTTCAAAGGCAAAGGTGGTTGCACGAGATGACGAAAATGAGGAAGAGGAGGAGCGGACAAAAGTAGTCAAAGCTCCTCCAAAATCAACAGAACAAATCCAAGGTTTGCATTATTCTGACCCACAAACCCTTTACCATGCTAACTTTGGGAATCACGGGAAATCTAGCTCGCACAAAAGGGAAGAAGCGCTCCAATCTACGGTTATCCTTCGGCCCCGATGCTTCCACTGCCAACGACGAAGAAGGAGAGGTCTTTACTCCCAGAAAGTCGGCCTTGAGCCGGAAGGCGATCGAAAAAAATGCTGCCAGGAAGTCGGGCCTGTCAGCCGGAGTGATTGGCATGGAGCACCTTAATATTACGCCCAGTGTTGACAGGCCTACGTACTCGAAGGAATACCTGGAGGAGCTGCGGAGCAATACACCCACGATACCGCTGTCTCAGCAGGAAGACTTGAACGTTGAGGATGTCGATCTGGATGGAGCGGATGCCCCTGAGACAAGCAAGGACATAACATTGACCAAATACGGAGAATCGTCAAAACAAGGAACAATTATTCCGGATGAGGGTCTGGTAAGGGTCATGAAAGCTCGGCGGGCAGAGAGGGCAGCAAAAGCTAAAGCTGGAGACTACATTTCTCTAAATACCGGTAGCGAGGATGAGGGTGGGGAGATCCTTCTGAAAAGCAAAAGGAAGGAATCAAGGATACAGCGGGTAGACGACAACATGTACGACGAAGAGGAACTAGAAAAATACGTTGAAGACGACGGGATAGTACTGGGTGGCAAAGCCGCGCAACGAGCGCATGATCAGAAGAGACGGGAGAACATTCGAGACGCTATCCAGGAGGCAGAGGGTATCCACGACGATGCAATGGATATAGACTCGGATTCTCGAGACAGCTTGGCAGAAGAATGGGAAAGGGACCAAATAAAGAAGGGAGATTTCTCGAATTCCTCAGGCGGTGGGATAGCCAGGGATCTTGAGATGTTATCCAGACAGCCTCCGCATGTTACGCCATTACCCAACCTCGGTGATGTACTACAGAAGTTGGAAGAGACACTTGCCGCTATGGAATTCAGGAAGGCGCAGACGGTCCGACAGATGGAAGCGCTACAAGCCGAGAAGCAGGAAATATCAGGGAGGGAGACTATGGTTCAAGAGAGACTCCAGAAGGCTGGCGAGGAATACGAGAAGCTTAGGGGAAGCCTGGATATTGGCGGGAGTGCTGGTGGAGTTGGTGTTGTCAGCAGGGGATTGGAGAGCTTTGGGAATACTCCGATTAGGGCTACTGAGGAGACCTAATAATATTCCTCGAATGGTTTTCATAAGGCGTTTGGGATTTATATGTTCTCTGCTCTGTATAGGAAATATATAGACTTAAGATTAAATGCCACCTGTATTTTTAGCCTCATGCCACAAATGCAATACCGTTAGCAATACAAATTAAAGGTTACTGCAATAGTGGATCGTACCCTATTTTCCAAGTCAGGAAAGATACAGGTACGGTTCTCTCACCGGTATGATAACTATCCCTCCTAATATATCCCGCGTTTAGGGGCAACCGAGCCACACACAGATCCATGATAGTCCTAAGGTTCAAACCTAGAACAAGCCCGTCGCCATAAACAAAACCCCGGGTGAGCCATACTGACCGAGCCCGGGCTTCAGTATGTAGCCAGCAACTCAGACCTGGTTTGTCAGTCTGCTTAAGGTTAAGCCAGACTAACTCTATAACCCCAGGGCCTAAACAGGAATGGTACCGAGAGCTCAAGGCCAATCACTTGAATCACGATCAGCCTCTTCAGGTATACGGGAATCATCATTTTTCCTTAATGGCCACTTTCCAGGAAAACTTGAGTGCCGCAAGCAGGGGCATCTCCCACTTAGGGATATTATTATTTCCTGGAACCGCGGCTCGGGGCCCCGATAGGCACTGCATAATAGTACGGTAGGCGCAATACAGTCGCCTAGATCCGACCTTTGGCACGAATCAAGCCACCGATAATCTGTGGTACTTGTTACAGGCCATAAGTACCCGAAAATTGGGGGGGATCATTTGTATGGGCGCTCAGACACGCACAGATGTTTTGCCATATATTTCTTTAATCCCTGTTTTCGGGTACTTATGGCCTGGGACAAGTATATAATTCACAGTAGCACTGTATCGCCGATCCCGTTTTCCAACGACTGTATGCTACGGTACTTGTACCGTAACCCCCCCCCCCCACACACACACACACTGGAAAATGCCAGGGAACACAAAACGACGTTGAATACCTCTCGGGCCCCGAATAGCTCTTTTCCCCTTGCATGAGTTAGTGCCGGTACTTGCACCAGTACCCTACTATTCAAGCTCTCGAGTACGACACCTCCCGCCAGAACCTTGGAGGGGGGGGGATTCACAAATCCCCTCTCCCAAGCCACCGGCTTCATCCGCACTTCCATCAGGCTCGTGCTTGTAGAAGAAGAAGCAAAGAAAACCCCCTCACGCTACCACCGGTCCACCGCCGAGTGACAGCCAATGAAGAGACAACAACAAAAGCAAAGCGTATGATAGGGTGGGAGACCTTACCGGTATATAAAGAGACCGCAACAAAAAGCCACCTCAATAAGAATCGCATCAAGTTCTCGCAACAAAGAGCAAAAGGTTTACACAATCAAACGAGAATCAATAGAGAATTGATTGTAGAAGAACACCTCGTTGATTCCATTACGAAAATGGTTTGATGGAGCAAAAAGTATTCTCCGAATGGGCAGTTCTAAAGCCAGACTAATCTGCTAAGGCCGAAGCGAAATCGTATCCATGATACCGCAGACTAGTAGTAAAGGCACTATAATTATGCAATATACGGAACAAGTGCTTTCCCGTTTAGGGTTAACAATGGGGATCTTTTTTTTCCCTCTCTTAGGGATAATCCTAAGAGCCAGCAGCCAAGAAATGGCCTTTCTCAGTTGTGTCCCCCACAATATAATAAATCGAAAGCAAAATAAAAGCAAATAACCCTTCTCGCTTGTGCCATACTACCTCGCTCCTGGCTACAGATTAACTTAGAGAGCAGCGATTGTTTTGGGCGAAAACCAGCTCAAGTCCTAAGGGTGATTGTCCAATGGGATTAGGGCGCTGGTGGGTTGACCTGCCCACCACCACTTGGAAAACCTGCTCAATTGGGCTCATGGTCTTGGCGGGGAGGGTTGACAAGGTTCTGTGCAGTACTCGAGTACCGGTGCAGTACTAGTACAGCACGACGAAGGTACTACCGGTACCTACCGGTACTAGGCGGATAGACCACAGGATAGTGAGGGAGTTGGAGGGGTATTGGGCTGATTGCTATGATATTACGGTACTCCATAGAGCTATTTTGACCCTGGCTTCGGGGGTACAGTGCAGTGGGTTTTGCTAGGTGTTTGGGGATCTTACGATACCTGTAATATCCCATTGCTACGTACGGCAATAGTTGTATTGTCGATAACAATTACAGGCCGTACTGCAGGGTCACTAACATGCACTTACGGTTTATAACCTTGAGCTCTGACAAAACCGTATGATACGGGCGACCGAAGTTGCTTTTTGCTCGACCTCTTCTGTCTCGAGGCCCCTCTTTCACCATGGGGTAATGACAAGCACACGACTTGGCAAAGTCATAGTTTTCAATTGAGCAAGTTTTGCACCCTCCTCACCCTCTCCCCCACAGTCCACATACCTGTACCCCATCCCACGAGTTTGTGGGATGCCGCATGAGGCTGGGAATTAAGGTTGTGAGGGTTTCCAATCCATGCGCAAAAGATGTCGACCCTTCGCCCAGAACAAGTACTTAAATGTCGTGCCTACCCCTCCTCCTATACGTCTTCACTTTACGGCCAACAGAGTTCCCGCATTCCCTAGAGAGTCAGCTTTAATTCTCCGCTTCCTTATCAATCAACACACACATACGGAATAATTTAGCTCTAAATCTTCGACAATCACAATGCAATTCCTCTCTTTCCTGCTCACTGCCGCCGCCTCGGTCTCGACTGTTTCTGCGCATTTCTCTATTACTTATCCGTACTGGCGCGGGGATAGCTTTCCTACTCAATGGACTTATCCATGTATGTCCACCTTGTGTTCCGCCTTAAAGGAAGCTTTGCTGGCTTTTGCGCTGACTGGGAGGTATCTAGGCGGTGGTGTAAACCAGTCTATCTCCGACACAAACCGCACGGCCTGGCCACTCGATGGGGGGTCACTGGTCTTCATGCCAACCCATCCCAACGCTCAGACTTTCGTCAACCTAGGCATGGGAAACAATGTCACAAGACTCAACATCACCCTCGTTCGCACTTTTAACCAGACTGGTAACGGGACCTTTTGCTTCAAGAAAATCACCCTTCCGTCTGGCCTAGATATCCAGGAGGGCACCAATGCCAGTATTCAGGTTATCCAGTTGAGTGAGAATGGTGGCGCTTTGTACAACGTATGTCGAATTACCAGAAATTTTCAGGGTGGACGGGACTGAAGTGGCTAATGGAGGACATGTAGTGTGCGGACATCACCTTCAAGAAAGACGCTGCGGGGCCTCCTGATGGAATGTGTGTTAATTCCACTGGCGTCGGCGCTTCGCCTTTTTCATTTGCGAGCTCAGGACCTAGCTCTAGCTCGAGCAATCAAGAAAATAGTACCAAGAGTGGGAACGAGAGCAAGAGCGGAGCTTCGAAGGCTACTGTTGGCATGTTGAGCGCTGTCGGTCTTTTCGCTGCGGGACTTGTGTTGTTTTAATGATTTCTTTATATTCTTTGGCGTCTCAGTAATACCCGGTTCGGAGACTGTATTCTCACCCCTCTTCTTCCTAATGCTTTTTCCATAGTGTGGTGGGTGTATAAATATATGGTGAAGGACGAGAGTTGATGGTTATGATTCAGACCGCCATCTAATTTATTTCACAATGTCATAACGCTATGAGAGGAATTTTTCTAGTGGTGTCATTTGCGGAGTACGTTATAATCCAACGAGAGTCGATGGTTTAAGCTGCGGCGAGCCTCCTCTTCGGTTTCGTGTATTTTGTCCATTTGTGTCTCCGCTCTTCATACCCTGCGTCCGGCCCAGTGTGCGCTGTGCCCGTGTCAAAAAATGTTTCCAGAAACGATGCGAAATCATAATCTCTTACACTCATAAAGGCAACTGGCGCAATAAATATCATTTTCGCATCCGGAGCATTTATATTCTGCATCGTCGTTACATATACCTATGCGCAACATTAGCAACCTAAATCTGCTATATAAAGGAATGACTCACAACACCAAGTATCAGTCTCATCATCCTCAGGCTTCGCAAATGTGGGGTGTGGCTTTGGTTTAGCTCCAGGTTCAGCTTTGGGCACCGCTGGTAGCTCGAGCCCTCCCAGAGCTTCAAACCGTTTAAATAAGGACTCGTCTACCCCCGGAGCAGCCTCCCCTAGTTCGGCGGGCCCTGGGAGTTCGGGAGGTTCAGGCGGTAGGGTTATTCTGTTTGCGTTTTCGAAATCTATCTCGTCTCGTATTTGTTGTAGGATATTGGCCTCTTCTTCCTCTATGGTGTCTACGGGGCGTAGAGTATCCGAATGAAGCCAGTCAGGGAGAACCGGTGGATCCTCCTCCGATGTGCTTCTGGCGCCATTGATGCCTTCTAGAGCCTTGGGGGGAGAGGATACATCGTCTTTAGCTTCTGCCAGGAGAAGGCCTACTTGGTCCATCCCTTCGTGCAAATCTTCACCAGTATCCCACAGTTCCTGGTCGGAGGTTAAGGCATTGAATATTTCTTGTGTCTGAATTGCTATTTAGCGTCTGTCCCCACTTGGGAATGCAGGGATGGACGTTCTTCAACCTTTGATTCAGATAGAATGTCTTCATACTCTTTCTTTAATTCTTTAACAGATGATGGTTTCGTAGAACCCGGAGCAAGCCTGATCTTTTCGAACCGGGCTGTGAGTTCATCTTTCACTTCAGCCTTAGGAGTCTTAGGCGGTGGATTCGAGGCTTGCGGGATAGCGGGAGTCGGCGTGCTAGAGCTACTAAGCTGCTAGTTCAGTATTTATGCTACCAGTGAGCTTGGAGACAATGGTGCATTCCACGGGGAACTATAATTACCGACTCTCATACTCATTCCGCAGCGCAGCTAACCTACGAGCCAAATCATCATCCATAGTTTTTTGACAGCTTAAAGTTGTCGGGCGGCAAGTTTAAGGTTATCATCACCCCCACACCAGAGTTGAGCTATGATATCGTACATATCATAGCTCCAGAGAAGTAGGGTAACCAATTCAGACCAAGAACCTATTGCCAGTTGCGCCCAGTAGTCCGTTACCCGGCCACCCAGCTCCCTGCGCGTCAAGCAGAAGAGTCGCGTCTCCTCAGTGTGCTCTGTGTCGAGTGACAGCTCTTGCAAAAAGAAAAACAACGGGGGAGGGAAAACTTTATCGCCATGAAGATTTCCTTCGACTTCCTGGTCAGCGGTTTTACCGTTGGGTGTTCAGTGACTAGAGATAATTTCTCTTTCGCTGCCCTGGATAGCAGTTTGGTATCACCAAACACTTTACCTTCCGCAAATTCTTTGCTAGTCTCACTTGCTGGCGTTGTTTTTTCGTTCTTCGCTTTTCTGTGTTGGAGAGCTTCAAAGTTTGCTGCAGTCTCTTATACGGTGCCAACCCCGGAACAGTGCAAGGAGGGATGGAAGGGTGAGGTTCTTGAAGAACCTTCTATTCGGGTATGGCTATTGCAACTCCATAGAACTGTGTAATAGTTACTGATTCTGGAAACTACAACAGAATGAGTCTGATTACAATATTCAATGTTACTGTCCAGCGACCGGACGATTGCTTGGAAGGGTTAGGCCAGCGTACCCCGAGGATATTGATAAGGCAATCGCAAAGTCGGCAGCAGCACAAGTAGAATGGGCAAAGACGTCTTTCAACCAAAGAAAGAGGGTTTTGAGATCACTTCTTAAGTGCGTAGTTACATCTGGGTGCTATGAGGTAACCATCTAACGTCTTCCAGATATGTTCTCGCCAACCAGGATACAATTATCACCGCTGCTTGTCTCGACTCCGGAAAAACTCGTATTGATGCTGCCCTTGGGGAGATTTTGGTCGTCGTTGAGAAAATCAAGTGGGTTCTAAATAACGGGGAGCAGGCATTGAGGCCGGAGCAGAGGAGCGTCTCTTGGCCGTTGATGTTTTACAAAAAGGCGGAAGTGAGATATGAACCTTTGGGGGTTGTTTGTGCTTGTGTTTCCTGGAAGTGGGTAGATCCTTTATCATACTAATTGTTGTACGCTGACTTGAGTTTTTCACAGTTATCCAGTGAGATTTCCCTCTTGAGATCCTTGCTATACCGGGCAAGTATAGACTAACAAATCAATAGTTTCACAATCTCCTCTGCCCTATAATTAGTTCTATATTCGCAGGAAATGGAATCATCGGTAAGTTGAGAGATAGGCTCGGATATATTTGATTAGGGATACCTGTGCTAACGGTTGGCGCAGTTAAGGGAAGTGAAAACACAGCCTGGAGTTCTGATTACTTTGTTTCCACCATCAAGGGCGCTCTTGCTGCCTGTGGCCATAATCCAGACCTTGTTCAGGTAAGTCTGAAGCAATCATTAGAGACGGGGTTAGGTTGATAAAGATCGAATAGTCTATCACATGCTGGCCAGAAGTTGCACCTCATCTCACCTCTCATCCTGGGATCGCCCATATCACTTTTATTGGATCTCGCCCAGTTGCCCATCATGTTGCTGCGTCCGCTTCTAAATCATTGACCCCGTTATGTATTGAATTGGGTGGCAAAGACGCCGCTATCATTCTTGACGACGTCCCGAACATCAAAGCGTTATCATCACTACTTATGCGTGGAGTTTTCCAGAGCGCTTCTCAGAACTGCATCGGCATCGAAAGGATGGTGGTCCTCCCAAAAGTGTACTCCACCCTCGTCGAAATACTTGAAGAAAGGATCAGGAAAATCCGACCAGGATCCGTCCTCGATGGCGATGAAGTCGACTGTGGTGCCATTATTTCTGCCGCTGGATTTGACAAATTGGAATCTTGGATCGAGGATGCGGTCAAAAAAGGTGCTAGATGCTTGGTTGGTGGTAAAAGACTAATTCACCCAAAATACCCTCAGGGTCATTATTTCTCACCCACGCTCCTTGTCGACGTAACCGAAGATATGCTAATCGCCCAAAACGAAACATTCGCCCCTATATGCGTCCTCATGAGGGCCAAAGATGTTACACATGCTATTCACCTAGCAAACTCGACTGAGTACGGTCTTGGTGGTTCGGTTTTTGGAAGGAACAAACGAAATCTCGATCGTATCGTGAGAGAATTTAAGAGCGGCATGGTGTCTGTCAATGATTTTGGGGTATATTATCTGAACCAGTCATTGCCTTTTGGGGGAGTTAGAGGATCGGGATATGGCAGGTTCGCTGGTGTGGAGGGTATGAGAGCGGTCTGCAATGTGAAGGCGGTTTGTGAAGATCGGTTCCCCCGATTGATCAATACCGCTATTCCCCCAGTTGTTGATTATCCTATCAGAGACGGTAACAGAGGCTGGCGATTCACCCAAGGTAAGAATGCATGCGTCCGGAGCACTCGCGATCCAATTGGAGATGGTTCACTAATATACATGTGATGTAGGGTTGATTGAGCTAGCATACGGGGAAAGCTGGGGGAGGGTTGCGGGTGGTTTGTGGAAACTGCTCACGAATATGTAAACATGTGCTGGGCTCACTACGTAAAGTTCTTATCGAGACAGTGTGGTTATTTATCCAGACATCTTACTTGTACCAGTACTGTTATTGGAAATCTTCCTACACGCCAAAAGATGTTTTTGATTGATTGTTTGTCAAATTGTACGATACGGTACTTGCACTTGCATAGCGATGTTCATTTTCATGGTCAGAGGAAGTTGATATCATTTACCCTAATACAATTATCAAAGAATAATGGCTATTAAATTACCATCCCGTACCGGTATCAGGCACGACGGCCCCTGGGGTCAAAACATGTAACGGTACCGTACCGGACCAAAGATTAGGGGTGTGCCAGGATGCGCTGTATTAACAACTCAGACCCCCAGATGTTTGTATGGATGCTAAGGCGAAAGGAGGAGAGTGCTTAAAGCGGGGAAAGCCAGAACATAAATTTTGGGACGAATGAATCCGGTTCGATAGACTTCTGTACTGGTACTGTATGATACGGGTAGACATATTGCTGTGTGATCATGAAAGAGTTTGGGCTATCATACAGTCCTGGACTGGTGTCTACCTTAACCACGAAGACCTGCCCAATCCAAGGACATGATCTCAGGGGCATGAGTCCGTGCTGAAAATTTACGAAGTAAGGCGTGGGGGAAGGATTCCGAAGTCCAGCCCCTTGATGTGGCCGATGATAACAGGGCTCCGCCAGCCGCCCCTAAACAAGTTTTAACCCCATTCATGAAGGATCGTTTGAGAAGGGAAAACAATGCCTTTGTTCCCAGCTATTATATCACAACCCCTGTCCGTCCAACAAGAAACCCCCCGTCTACTTTAGACAGGAATCTTTGTCATTCCATCCACACATTCCCACCAAACTACCCAACTCGCTCCTTCTTTTCCTCTGCTGTTCTCTCGTCCCGAATTCTATCCCTTCCTTAGCCTTTGTTTCCACCAATTTCATCCTACTAGTTTCTTTTTCCGCAGTACTGCGTGCTGCCGCTGCCCCTTCTCTACCAGACCCCCGGCAGCCATCTACACCATGAATTCAACAAGACTAGCCTTCAATTCGGCCAAACAACGCTCGTTTGTAGCGTCATCAGGTAACACCCCCTTCCAAACAACCTGAACCTTCCGTTTAGGGTTACTAACACGAACTATAAAGCTCGGCGCACTGGTGCCCGCTCGTCACTTGGGCTGTGTTCTCGTAAAGGTCTTTTGCATTCTCAAATAGCTCGATATCAGCCAGCTATCGTCATCCTTGCTTCTCAGAGGTACCTGAGCACTGATACAGCAACAACTGGAGTTGGTGGTCCTGGTATTCCTCCTCCGGGTTTCGACCCCAAGAAAGCCAGTAAACCAGTTCCCCGCGGAACAACTATTGCAAAACCCTCCGCAAAGCCGGAAACCGTGGCTGCCCCCGTTGGTAGCAGTGCCAAAGCTCCCGCATCAGAGACGACGGGTCTAGAAGCCACACAAACTGAGAGCTCGACTGTTATTACCACGGCGAACGAGGGTGGCGCCGAGAAGAAGAAGGAGGAAAAGAAAGCTACTATTTGGCAGAAGGTTAAGCATGGTGTGCAACATTTCTGGGATGGAACAAAGCTGTTGGGTGTCGAGATAAAGATTTCTTCAAATCTGGCTTTGAAGATGGCTGCGGGATACGAGTTGAGTCGTCGTGAGCGCCGTCAGGTAAGAGCTTCAGATCATATATATTTCAACAGGCTGTGTCTAAAAGTGGTGTTATAGCTCGAGAGAACGGTCAGGGATTTGGGCCGTCTTGTTCCTTTCTCAGTCTTTATTATCGTCCCTGCCGGTGAACTCTTCCTGCCGATCGCCCTTAAGGTCTTTCCCAATCTGCTACCCAGTACCTACGAAGATCAGAAGGCAAAGGATTTGAAGTCCAGCAAACTCCGGTCCACCAGGCGGGACGTGTCCGATTTTCTCCGTAAGACTTTGCGAGAGAGTGGTATCCCGCTGAGTGCCAAAACCAGACAGCGGGAGGAATTCACGCAGTTCTTCAAGAAGGTAGTTAAACTTGAAGAGTTGTTCTACGAGTATCTACTAATTATTATATAGATCAGATCAAGCGGCGAATCCCCCAGCCGGGAAGATGTCATCAAAGTCTGCAAGATCTTCAGGGACGATATCACATTGGACAATCTTTCAAGGCCCCAGTTGGTCGGAATGTGCCGATACATGAATCTCAATACTTTCGGAACCGATGCTATGTTACGCTATAATATTAGGCACAGAATGCGACAGATTAAGCGGGACGACCGTGCCATCTCCTACGAAGGAGTGGATTCGCTTTCCGTTCCTGAGCTTCAAACTGCATGCGCCTCTCGTGGTATCCGCACCCATGGTGTCAGCCCCGGCCGTCTACGAGATGATCTCGACACGTGGCTCGAACTTAGATTGAAGCACGGTCTTCCGTCTACATTATTGGTATTGTCGAATGCATTTGTGTATGCTCAAGGCAAGGAGAGTGAGATAGACTCCCAGTTTGACGCACTTGTCGCAGTACTCAGTAGCATTCCCGAGGAGCTTTACCACGAAATTGAGCTCGAGGTCAATACCCTGGAGGGAGCTGCAACCAATAAGCAGAGACTTGAGGTATTGAGGGAACAGCAAGAGCTCATCGAGGAGGAGAACGAGCAGAGCTCTGAGTCAAGTTCTGAAGCCTCCAAGAAGGCCTCGAAGGATGACCAAGATATTGACGAGAAGGAGGCATCCGCTCCTGATGCTCCTGAGGGCGCCCAGGCCGAGATCGGGGCAAAAGAGCTCCAAACAGGAGCCGAGAAAGCTGCGAGCTCGGAGGCTAAGGGGAATAAGGAAGTTTAGAGGGTTAGTATGGAGGAATGGAATGAGAAAAAAGTTCCACACACTCTTTCGGTTTGGGCGGTGTTTTCCTTTGTTGGAGGGGTTTATACTGTCTTTTTTTTTTCCCCTTACCTTACATTACATGTTATCATATTAGATCGGAATCAGGGTTAGGGGTTTGAGTTGATAGACTACCGTACTACTAGCTGATTTTTTTAATATCCGGACACCTTGGCGCAGATTTGTATGTGTCTTGGCGCCAAGGTGTCCGGATACTTTTGAAATCGGCTAGTACTGCTGCTGCTGCTACTACACTACTACAATTACTATTTTTCTTCCATCACTTTAAGGGAAAACCGAAACTTAGAGACATAGGAACTCTGTATTTCAAGCTTGTACATTATGACCAAAGCCGTGTAGATAGTTTAAACGAACAATGGAACAAACCAATTTCATAGGAAACTTATATCAGTCCAGTCTACTTTATCCATCACTAGAGCTACCATATGGCACAGTGCCTCATACCCCACCACCTCCACCTTTCCCCTCAAACCTCTCGAGTATAGCCGCCACGCTCATCCGCTTGGCAATCAAGTCCTCATGCTCCCGCTGCTCAGCGCGTAACGCGAGAAACTCCTTCACACGCGTGAATTCCCGGTCCGTGGGCTCCTCATCAACAGCGTCCGCACCGTGCGAGCCCACGAGGGAGAGGGCGTCAGATGTGTTCTGAAAGGAAGGAAGGGCGGGGCAGAGGGGAGGGGGCTCTCGTCAGCACAAATAGAAAGGGAAGGGAGTTATGTCCGGAGGGTTAGGAGGGAGGGGGAGACTACGAGTGTTTTCAAGGATGTCAGGTCCACGAGGAGTTCTGCTAGAAGAACCATATTTGTCGGAGTGAGTGAGTGAGTGAGTGGAGTGAGTGAGTCGGATGCTGAAGGGTGGATGGATGGATGTGTGGGTGGTGATTGTGTTGTTTGGGGGGGGTATGAGAGGAGAGGAGAGATGGGTCGAGAGCACGTGATTGAAATGAGGTTCTCGGCTACCGATACGAATGATAACCTATGTGGAGGTGAGGCGGGAGATGATATGATACGAGTAATACTCGAGTACCATATGAGAATCCTTCAGGGGTCTTATTATAATGAGGTGGCGGAATTTCTTTTTCTTCTCCTTTCCTCTCCTTTCGTGAAACGGGGTTGTGGAGATTGCGGTTGATAGAGGTGTGTCACGATGTATCACTCGCTAGAGCTGTCGGCGGAATTTACGAAATACAAGTATGATACGATAAGCATGATACGATACCTTGCAACTACGTCTCCGGGCATGACAGACTCAGTCAGTCAGTTGGTCGGTCGGTCAATAATGTCCTTTTGGTCAGGAGCGGTCCGGGTCCGACCTATCTATCCTATCATACTTTTTTTCCTCCTGACAGATAGTCTCTTGCAGTCTCCAGCGCACACCCTCAGTCATTCCATCTTTTTATTTTTATTTTACGACGGGATGGTTATAGTCACCGGCGGAGCCCCTGGTACAGTACTTGTTTAATCGCTGAGGGGACAGGTATTGTTGCGGGGAATGAATGGTCGATGCACCGGATATGATGGTCTCGGCCACCATCATGTTGATGTGTGCCTGAGGGCGCGCATGGCTATTGGTATCATACCGGTAATTTTAATTCAAAGGATTGATATAATGAGAATTCCCCTTTTTGTTATTGGGGTAAAAGTGGAAGAAAAGAAAAATGCTTCTATGATGTACCCGAATCTCCACTAAATCGGGGACATATTCTCTTTTCCAATTCAGCAATCAGGATTTTACCAAGAGTCCCATAGCTCTAGAGTGCGTCCCGTAGCCAGGCAAAATACATTATTCATTGGAACGTTTTAGTCACATCCTATCACTCACCTATTCACCTTCTCCCACGACGAGGGTGTAAATTTATTTAAATTTACGTTACTACCGGGATGGAACATTTCTTATCGCGTCATGTGCTGTGCAAATCTACTGTTCGAACCCTAATATTGTCCCGAGTGATATCCCATGACAGTGCGTTCCTTGCGCACCGAGGACTTATGATAGAGAAATACACCAAGAGAATATCATACTTCCCAGCACATCGAAAGAAAGTGCAAAACGTACGTACGCTTCATGCCAGAGGGCTACGGTATATTATCTGCCTAAACCCTGGCGCCCCACACCCACCCTCCGCCTCCCGCTTGCCCTCCTTCCACCGAAATGTCAATCATGCAGGTGATGTAAAAACAAACTTTCCGCCCTGGAACCAAGCACTTTTTGTTGAAAACAAAATAATGTTGCCAGATGTGCCAAGTTTTTGCTAGCACGATTCAAACTACAAATCACAGGGCACCTAATCGCTCGAGCCCCTGTCGGAATTCCTTTATCGCGGTATCAATATCTTCGTAATCCAGTGCGCTAATCGCCCATTTCGCGTGCTTCTGAGCCCGGAGGATATCCTCTTCGTTCGGCAAATGATTTTTCGCGACTTGTTGGGACGGTGTTGGGATCGGTGGCTGTTGAGCAGGTACAGGTGGATGGGAGTAGTAACTTGCGGGTTGGTTGGTGTTGTAATTATATCCCTGGGGTGGTACTAGGGGCGCTGCACCAAGCGAGGGGGGTGGGTAGTGGGCGTTTAATGGGTGTTGGGCGTGCATTTCTGGGAACCCAGTATTCGCAGCGCTCATGGTTGAAGGGGAGAGACTTGGTGCGCTAGGCTCGTAGACAATGGGCACTTGTGGTGAGTACTCGTTGGATGTATCTGACGTGTGTATCTGTGGCAGTGAGGGCGGCGGGGCTTGAGACATTGGACGTGCTGGAGGGGGAGGAGTGAGGATCGACGGGGATTCGGAATGGTAAAATCGCCCGGGTCCTTGATCCCCTGGAGGTGATGAAGGCGCTTGTCTAGGCGCTTGCGAGGCATGGGGGGAAACCATGGGAGCCGGCGGAGAAGACGGGAACAATGGTGGAGCTTCATCCTCAACTGTTGGGGGTGGGGGTAATGAATTGTCGACTTCGGAAGTCTCCATCAGTTCAGGCGTGCTCGGATTAGGATCCTGACCAAGATTGATAGCTTTCCAAATCCGTGCTGCATGAAATTTTGCGAACTTGAGCTTTTGTTGGATCTACTTCTGTCAGCACTGCCTGCCACCCAACCGCGGAGTGTTACTGTGCAGCGAACCTCGGCATCCGGCTCCGCAAAGATCTTGATAAGTTCTAGAAAGCATACCGCCGCTAACAGCGTATCCCGTGTCGTACTTCCCACCCCTTGTTAGCTCAAAGGCAACAGCCAAGTCGAGCAAACAGTGCACACCTAGTAGCCTTCCCAGCAGCAACAACCTTCGCCCCGTTATCAAATACCTTTAACGCAAAGTTCTCCACATATGCCTGCGCCGCTATGTCATCGCCAATAATATCCTTATCTTTCAGTTCTTCCTTGCGCTACTCCCATTAGCCCCGTTCACAAAGCGCAGATAAGTGGGCAAGAGAATACCCTCTCCAGCTCGTCCATCAAATCTGCTGTCCATGTAGTGCACGCGGTACTGGCGTGATGTAGATTATTTGCGAGGATCTGCCTGACGGACCAGAAGTAGCCTGTATTTATCCACCTCCTCCCATTAGTGATGCCTTTCTCTCTCTCTCTTTTTTTTCTTTTTCGATTTGGGGAGCGGGGGGCAACAGTAATAAGCAATAACCGGGTCAATGCTCCTTAATTGATTCCCCCGTAGAACAAACTGCTTGATCAATTTTAATTCTGGTGGCGGCTCGCGCACAGGACTCGACTTATCGGCCATGGTGGATTGATCCAGGAAGCAGGTATCGTGATTGTTTGGTGGGATGAGGGAAACTGTGGGAGGAGGGGGCGTTGCCGGTGAGTTGAATGGAGGCTCTTACAATGTTTGTGGTTTAGGTTGATATGACGTTAGGAAAAGGCTGGTGGTTGCTCGCCCGCTTCAGCTGACTTATCGATAAGTGCGGGGGAGTGATCCTGGAACTATTGCGAAGTCAAAATCGTGTTACCGGTAACCTCACCCGTGGATCTGGAATCACTCAACCCAAGTAAACCACCGTACTCATACAGCAATGTCACGGCATTAAAGATGTTACATTACCATCACTCGCTGCCCGGCCTTCGTAGAATTAGGCAAGCCAATAATATTATGGTCTACAGCGTCTCCGCATCATCTTCCAGCCTGGGCGTCGACAATCAAATACTCAAAGCTTCCAAAGCACTAACCATTGACTACTATACCTCGTAGGAAATACGAGAATGAACCTATAGCACGAACCTGATCAAACAACCAGGAAACTCCCATGCCTTCTAATCCCTTGGTGTCCGGTGCCGGTGCCGACTACCCACGTTCCCAACACCGAAAGTACTGTAGATTCTACTACAAAGCAAAGATATGATACAGCCCCTCATAACCTCACTCCATAATCGTCAACTCGCTCCATCCAACCTCAACCCCTCAACCCACCAAACCCAACCCAACCAATCTATAATACCTTATATTACAAGCCATCATGGCCGTAGCTCCAAAATTCGCAGCTCACATCCTTGGCAGCATCGCACATCCCGTTCACACTCTCGAGATCTGTGCGTAAACATCCCCCCCTTCTCCAACACCCCTCACAAGAATAGAGAGCCATGATATATATATAATACTAACACCAACCAAAGACCTCGACTACGTCTGCCCGGTAAGGCACCCCCGAGCACTCCACCATTATTATTATTATTATTATACTAGGGTTTCAAGACCAAGTTTTTTTTCTTTCTCACAAAACCCCCCTTACTATATAACCCTAGTTTTCCGCAAAGCTCTTCAAGCGCGTGTACAACGATGTGAAGCCAATCCTCGACACTAGGTTCCCTAACAAAGTCCAAGTGCGTATCATACTATAAGACCCCCCCCCTCCAGTACCAATAGCTAAAAAGCTGATATGTAATATGGTATGTGAAATTACAAGATTGTCTTCAGACAACAAGTCCAACCATGGCATCCTAGTTCCACGCTCGGTGAGTGATTCCAGAGGAAAGAGGGGGAGAACCCTCGTTAGTATCTTCGAGAGAGGTGGCAATGGCTAATATGCCGCCGAAAGCCCACGAAGCAGCACTCGCTGTAGAACGAGTTGACCCAAGTTCCTTCTGGAAGTACTCTGCTGTTCGTAACGCTAAATTACCCAAGCCCCTCCTATACACAACCTAGGTATTATATATGATACATACCTTGCAATGCTAACTCATATTGAACCCAACCCTTGTATGATAGGCCATCTTCGAAAACCAGGTCGACTTCTTTGACGTCAATGTCGTTAACGAAACGAGGAACGCAGTATGTACCCTCCGACCCTAGCATACCCGCAGCTGACTCGGGCTAACAACCAACTATCTTATCACGCCAACATAGACTTACAAGCGCCTCTCCGCCCTAGCTGCTCCCTTGGGTGTCGACGAGCAACAAATCTACAAACTCCTGGCAGTCCCTGACAAACCCGTCGACGGCTCATATAACGTCGGTAACCAGATCACGAACGACTTAAAGCTGCACGTTAAAGCTGCCCGGTTGGTCGGAGTGCACGTCAGCCCTACCGTCATCTTTGATGGGATTGTGGATAATTCGATTTCGTCCGGCTGGGAGGCTGTGCAGTGGGAGGAGTGGTTGGCAAAGAATGTTGTCTGAGCGGCGGCCATACTGACGATGGATCATAGTGCTGGCGGCCTGTGGCAGTGTTGGGGTGCAAGTGTGCTGGATCGCACCGATCACAATCCTGGTTTGTTGATAGCACGCGCTCAATTGATGGAATAATATATGGCCCGCCCTTTTGATTTTTTTTGATATCGCGCACTCGTAAAACCCACTACGAGATAATCGTGTTCAAGACGCACAGAACGAAAGAAACAAGCCTTGCTCCCCCAATTAAAAGCAAACCCACTAATGAAGAACCTAAAGAAGTGAGGGATAGTGCCGTAATTGCACCAGCTGTCATATCAAAGGATGGAAACGAAGGAGAATGGAAAGAGAAAAGAATAGATTAACGCGAAGAGCAAAGAGAGGCAGATGTGAAAAAAAACCAAACAAAAACACCCTCTATTCCCCCCTACACAAAAAAGATAAAAAACACCCTGCCATAACTATGAGAAAAACTGACTTTTCTGAAAACTCTCGATGCTAATATCCCCCGGTTTGGTGTCCTTCATCAATTCCCCTGCGATCTCACTTGTCATCGTCTGTGTTCGGCTCTCATCACCACCTGCGGTGATCTGTTTGGTTGCTCCCTCTTTTCGTGTGATAATCTCCAAATATGGGCTTGGTAGGTATCCAACCCGTGAATCTCTAGCACGGCATCTCCACCACTGCGAGGGGTTGCCCATCGGATCCGCCTTGCTCAAGACAGCAACCAAATCACCCTTCTTGACCTCTAACTCAACCCCGTTACTCTGCTCGGGCGTAAAGTCGAACGTGACACGGCAAAATTCCAACTTTGTAGGATCCATCTGTGTTGCCATATCGCCCTCTGGGATCGTGCCCATAACCTTCTTCCGCTCCTCCTCCCGACGGGCGAGAGATCGGATGAGTTTACCCATCAGGTACGGTAAGCCGAAGACGGCAAATACAAAGAACAGGAATGGCTTCTTAGACGGGCGGGAAGCACCTCTCCCCCCACGGCCTTCAAAGGCGGCGAAATTGCTTGCAGTCAACTCGCCGGGTGACGCTGGCAGTGGACGGCCAGTCACCTTTGCTACGGCAATGCGCGCCCATCGCATCATTGTAAAAATACCAAGAATTGACCCGAGGGTGTTCCGAAGGTTGCCAAATTGCTCGGCGACTTGAACCATTGCTATCGTTGCAATAGACATCAGCACTGGCACGTGACATGACTCTGTAGACCCTCATATACGTACCAAAGAAGGAGGAATGGGTGGCCATATATGTTGATTCGAGCATCTGGGCGAAACCACCAAACGCTCCGACAATACTCTCAATCATCTGAAACGTAGCAGCAGTACTACTTTCCATCCCACGTGCAAAGCTATTCGGGTCATTTGGATCGCCAGGCATTCCTCCGAAACCTCCGTATCCCCCGAAGCCGCCCATCCCACCCATCCCACCGTACATACTCCCGCCGTATCCACCGAATCGCGAATACGGTGACATTCCAGCTCCATATGAGCCATATCCGCCCGCTAGGCCACCACCGAGACCATATCCTGGTCTGTTGTAGGCCGAGTAAGCTCCTGCAGCAGTTGTCGTCGCTCCCAGCCGATTCGCGGTCACGGCACTTGTGAGAGCTGACGGTCGGGCGGGGAGTGACGGTGGTGCGGAGGAGGCGGCCCCTGCTGGTGCCGTCGCTGGTGCTGCAGGAGCGGTCGTTGGAGCTGGTGAAGGGACAGAGGCGGCTGGAGTAGACATTATGCTCGATGATGATCCGAGAGCTAGAAGAAGCGGAACCGTAAGCGAAAGGGCTAGTGAGGAGAGGGCGAGAAGGAAGAAAAAAATGTGGAGCCGCGTAACGTAAGGAATTTTGATCGAGACAAAGACTTAGAGGAGAGAGGAGGAAAAACTTACAAGATTGTTGTGGACCGTTGACTTCCCACGGCTTAGGGGGGGAAATCTGGGACATGGTGTGGTGGAGGTGGAGCAGGGGGGAACAGGCCAAACGGGAGGCTGGCAATGAATAGCCAAGGATTGGTCTTCAAGATCAGTGGATCACCACCACGTCGCTCCAGTCTTAAATCTGCCTGCTAGAACCTAGAGAGGGAACTCGTGGGATGAAAAAAAATAAAGAAAGAGAAGATCCTGATAAAATAAGAATAAAAAGAGGGGTAGACCAAAGTATGAAGGAAAGGCAATATGGAGAGATATTAGAGCAAAACAAGCCTCGAGTAAGAGAATTTAGGGGGGGGGGCAGAGGAGAAAATGAGATTGAGGGTGGGAGCGAGGTGCTCAACCTGCTGTGGTGCAACCTCGGCAGTCGGCTGGCCACAGCTGAAGCCAAAAACTGAGTTTATGCATGTGTGCTAACGCAGCAGGATGAAAATAATGTCACGGTCCGTACGCACAATGCTTGCCCGGTCGAGTTGAGGCCGAGTTAAGATAGGACACTCTACCAGCGGAATACCCGTAGTGTCCTTGCGCAACGCTGTCTGAACTTCAATCGTAAAAAAAAAACCCCCCGATCCCAGGGACAATTTATTGGGACCTCAACAGGATTTTTTACACGGGAATGATTCAGTAGCAGAATAACGCAAACCTTCCCTTCCCAGAAATGGTAGCCAATTGATGCCAGATATTGCTTAGGAGGGTAGGATCTAAATGAAAAAAAGCTCAAGGAAATACCCAACCCAATCGTCGTTCCCCAAATGATGTTAATTAGGCTTCGACAGCACGATTGTCCCAATAATACTTTACCCCTGCCCCGAGAATGCCTGAGCAAAGTTCAAAAGGATCAGTATTTCTCCACCTCCCACCTGCCCTGGTCAGATATCACCGAGCGAGCAAGCAAGAGATTTACCATCCCTATCACTTGCAATTGGATCCTCCTCCTTCTTCTCCCCCACCTGCCCTTAACCGCTGATGGATTGTCACTAGAATACCGATTTCACTCCAAAAGATATCGTGGCCCAGTTCACCCGAGTAGATACTGTACGGTACAATTGGAGATATACACATCGGACGAAAAGTTTTGTCCCAGTACTGTAATACCAGGTCGTCCTCGTGAGGTGAGCTATGAACGACAATGACACACATGGGCAACATTCTCGAGCGTTACAGTAACTTGGGAAAAATATCCACGGCGAATTGTGAGAAATCCATTCGGCCTCACGCTAGTTATTGAACAGAAACGATAATGGTCGAGGATGTTATGTCAATTGCATCCTACTAAAGTACCAGTACACTAGCCTCGCAAAAAAAAAAAAAAAAAATAAAGAAGTAGCAGTTTCTAGCACTTCTAGCAAGCAAGCAAGCGGTATTTCGCCAACCACTTGATCTCTTGCCCTAGATTCGCTCGCCATGCCACATATATATGATATACCAGTACGCACTAAAGGCTATAACACTAATATTCGAGTAATTCACCCCGGAGTTAGAAAAATCAGTTTGTCGAGGGGATAGATCTAGCACAAACCCCGATTAAGAAAGTGATCACGCTCGTTAAATAAAATAAAAAATGTGAAGTTCGACTCGGAGTTCAATCTCTTGATATAATTCACCTGCATTTGCTATCATAGGAGCCATCGTAAACCTATAATTTATCAAGTATGATATCATACTTGGTGGAGGAAAAGAATAGGACCCCCATTAGGGAGGTTTTGCTAAGTCAGTTCACTACTGAACTTATCTTATCACCGCAGCAATGGCGCTATCCTTTCCGCCTCTGGTAAAGTGCGAAGTGGCCCAGCTTTGCACAGTACAATATTATGAATAGTTCATAGTTTGAACAGTTCAAACAGATTTTGTTGACATCATTGTTTATATGAAAGGAGGTGGGATTTTGTGTACCGGTATGTGATATTTGTCCTTGGGACAACACCAATTGATATTTTATGCATGATGTTGGCGGTGGATCAGTTGCACAGTTCAATCTGGCAAAACTCTGGGAAAAATCCTTCACACCACAGTTTTACTTCACTTAAATTAAGTTCAGTAGCGAACTGACTTGGCAAAACCTCCCTATTCATGAACAAGGGACTTGATATAACTTTTTCGAGTATTCGGTGACAAGATCACTAAGATTCTATTTCCATTCCATTCGCTCTGCATCACAAGGTATTCGAGTAGTAGTAGGAAAGTACTAGGTAAAGGAATACAAAAAATTACATCAATATAAAAAATTATCCAGACAAAAAAAGAACGCCCATGTACCAACTCTCTCCGAGACGACCAAGTGAAGGGCATATATATTCTACATAAGGTGGGGGGGGGGAACTAATTCGGGAGCTTGAACATGTTTTGAGTCTTCTTAGCGTTGGCAATCAGGTCATCACACTTGAAGCTTTTGTCGAAGGTAGTGTCATCGGGGAGCTTAGTGATGAAGAAGTCCCCACCGACAAGGATAACTGCAAGCTTCATGGTCTTGTCAAGAGGGCGATCGAAGTAGCCCTTGTTGCCACCACCACCGTATTTTCCACCCTGTGAGCAATGGATGTGGCTCTTCATCATGTCGACGGCGGACTGCCCAGCAGCGGGATTTCCAGGAAGAGCCTCGAAGATATCGAACTCGCCGCAATCCGGCCAACAGGCGCAGGGGCCACTCTTGATCCCATATTGGGCAGTTCGGGGAATCTGAGCATTCAAAGCCCAGATGGCCGGAACATTATAACCACCCTTTCCACCGGGGTCGCTTGTGTCGACGGGCATCATGAATTCGAAAGCGAAAACTCTAATGTCTCCAGCAAAGCCCTCTGTTTAAATGTTAGTAATGCATCCTATGACAGCCCTAGGTTCAACATACGGTAGGCCGGGATTCCGGGTCTGAAGAAGCCACATTCATTTCCTGTGCACTTCTTGTCCGAGAAGATTATGATTTCCTGGTCAGAGACGAGAGTGATATCACCCAGGGTCTCCGGCTCGGAGGAACCGGCATTGCCATCTTTACTGGCATAGGAGATTGATTGACCAAGGCAGCCCCTGTTAGATATTAGCCATCTTGTTAACTGGAATCAACTAAGCAAACCAACATGTCGAAATCACCAGATCCTTGCCCACCACGATGGTTCATGAAAACAAGACCTTCAGAAGCACCCTGCTTAGAGTTGTAGTACGCCTGGCGCTTGAATGTTCCCGCCGAAGAAAGATCAGGGGTATCAGGCTTAGGGGCGGCGGGGGTTGGTGAGCTCGCCGGAGCAGATGACTTATGGTTTTTGACATTCTTTGGAGCAGGGACATTGTTTGAAACGGGGGCATCGGTGGCCTCGACCTCGACTGTCGAGTAAACTGTGGTATGCTCAGTAACAATCTCATAATCCGGCTCAGCGACACGTCTGTGCTTGTGACCATGAGCATGACGACGTAGGTGCTCCTCTGAGCGCTTTGACTTCTTGCCATCTGCCGAATAGAAGGCAAACTGTTTCAATGTGATGGGGCCACGGAAGTGAAGGGAAAGCTAGCTTAAGTTAGCATTATGTCTTTGTGAAAGGATAAAAATAAAAAACTGGTTGAATGGTTGAGCTTACTGGTTCATCCAATGGAGCCCCAGGACCAGAAAACTTCTTAGGAGCATAGCTACAGGTGCAAGAGTCCTTGTCCATGCCGGTGACTTGTTGGTACTCCCCGTCATACCCAACATTGGTGTATCCAAGACCGTTAGCTGGGGGGCCGCAGTATGCGATCGAGTTGATAGTTGGACAGTCATCCGCGGCCGTGGAGCCAAACAGAACAGAGAGGGCAATGATGCCCCGGACGACGAGGCTAGAAGGGCGAGCAATTGTCATTGTGGTCGAATTCTGACAGTCCCCAAGAGATAGGAATCCTCCACTTAAAATACTATAAAAAACAGCCCTGGGGAAAACAAGTGGGATCGCGAGGACTCAAGTTAAAGAGCGTGATGGGAGACGAAGGACGGCAGGAGAGGGAATGGTGCGCCTGGAGGGGGAACAGGCTGATCATATAGGTAGGGACTCGGGATGGGAGGGACAAAGACCCATGGCTGGACTTGTCCCATACAGTGTAAACCGTTGACCATGGCGCGCGAACTGTGCAATCTCCTGAATTGGCGGCAAAAGTCTGAGAGCGTCTCTTGGCTATGGAGCGGTAATTTCCATACCGGTACCACCACCGACTCTGATCCTGGCCGACAGTTGCTGCTGGCGGCGAGGACAAGGGGGGCAGAGGCTGCAACATTCTGGAGATGACTGGGATGGCGCTTGGCACGGGCCATCCATCCCAACTGGTCGAGATGTACTCGTAGGAGAAATGTGGATTGCGGAGGATCTCGCACGAAGGATGGATAGTTACTTATTCATAACATTTTGTGCATGGCCGAATCCAATAGCGAACCAGAGAAGAACTCTGAATCAAACTGCTCAAGATGGTCTATGAAGTTCGTTTTGACAAAGTGAGTATTGGTTGAAAACGGTTAGAGGTGCACTTTGAAAGGGGTGAACGCACGTACTAGTACAAATTTATACCAAAGCGCGACTTTTGACGAGCATTACTAACCCTAAAGAAGTAGGTGAACAAGAGGGTCGGTTATTGGAGTGCGGCCCTGTGTCGGCGAAAAGTCAACCACAGATGGTTTGGGTGATGGAGGAGCGGAACCATAATGTGATGTCTGCTCTGGCAGATAATAGGGATGGTGGTTGTGGTGAGGTGTGGGGGAGATGAGATGAGAAGGGGGACACACGCACCAATGGCCAACCACAGCCCATCAATTCTGCATGTGGAATTTAGCCTTCGGGAGGGACCTGCATGGAGGAAATGGCAACGAACCCCAACACGCCAGCTCCTTGCCCGCACTGGCTTTGAGGTCGGCTCTGCGATAGTCAGGTTCACGGTACATATGACCTAAAAGGTACTAGTAATTGACTTCCACCAACCAGGATAGCGCATTTGGGTATTTTAATGAGCGGCTCGCTAGACTCGACGAAGGATGAAAAGGGTAACAAAATTGCTCTGTTCTTGTGTGGGTTAAAAAGTGACATTGGATGAAAATGGGGTTTCCCTATCATTGAGGGTGACTGAGACCTTCAAGCTCGAGTATCAGCTACTTAGGAGATTATTGCAGCGCAAGTGATACCGGTATGGAGCCCACTCCATCAGTGGCAGTGTGGATTCCATCGTTCGGCACTCGCCAGTCGGGGTGAATCAAAAGGGGAAGTCAGCTCAGGAGTCAAAGATTGAGCAAAACCGTCCTTGTCCTCGGGGATCCTCTTCACCCTGATCACGACCTGTCATACGGTGTACTATGACTATGATAGTACACACTCGTGCATGTACTTGTACCGGTACGCGAGTGCTGTGCGTGTGAGAGTCGCAGCATCGAGCGACCGGGAAAGAGCACCGGAAGTGTACGGTGGAATGCGCGTTAGACGCGTCCAGTCCCGGGTGGAAAATCTTTGGAGCAGGCTTTTGGAGTTGAAGAACCTTAGTTCGTGCAACCACTTTCTCGCATACCAGTATAGATCTAGAGGCTCTACCTGAAACTTGGCCTTTGGAAAAAAAGCTTTTTCAACTCCAGGATTGAATGCCGCGAGAAAAGGGATAGCAAGCAAGTGTAAGTACTCGTACCCTACTTACGCAAGTGCCAGTCATAAAGTATCTCGAAATGAGACAAGGTTTTTTTTTTTTCCACTGATTGCGTGGCCGTGTAACAACGGCCGTATTTCCAGATACTCGAGCACATATTACCAGATACAAGTACTGTACCGTATGTGATGCTTCATCAAGGCGGTAGAAATTTATTACAGAAGCGCAATGCGCACCAAAGAGAAAAGGGGGTACAGTATATCGCAAGAATTGGACCCCAGCCCCACCCGGAAGAGTGATGGTGACCATTAAGCCCAAACACGCTACTGCAGCGGTATAAGATTAAGGGATCGTCGATAATTAGATGGATTCAGAGTGAATTGAGGTGCCACACTTGGCGGTGACAAGAAAGGAGATTTTTCAAGAAAATAGGGACAGGAATGCGAAGAGATACGGTAAAGAATACGAGCAGAAAGAGGGGGAATGGAAGGGGAAGAACGGCACACGAGAGCTACAAAGGGGAAAAGGGAAGCGGAAGAGTGGTGGAGGGAATATGGCTAGGACAGTCCACGGCTGCCTTATGATACCAAAAGAAACAAAGTCGGCCCTCAGAAATGGACCCTCACCACGACCAAATTCAATAACGACTCCTGAACACTTGTGATATGTCATACCGGAATCTGGTCCAATCCAGTCGCTTGATGATTTTATCTTGCGATGACTTCGGGTCTTTCATTCAGACTCAGTTTTAATTGCGTTTTTTGTTTTTTGATATTTCAAAACAGCGCAAAGGGACGCAGGAACACAAACATTGGTACGAGTAGCGTGGGAGCCCGCCAGGAGCTTAGTCTAGAAACTTGGAAGAAGGAGTGCCAAGGTTCCTGCCGTACCATACGGTGTGCCTCACTGCTTAGCGGAGGATTTACCTCATCCAGGTGCGCTGAGAGGAAGATGTATATTTTGAGTTAGTTTGCACAGCAGCCACAGCAATTTTGAGAAAGGGGGCAAAAACAGTTGGCTTTTTGGCTTTTTTACAACAAAATTTAATTAATAATACTGCAAGAACCCAGCAGATCCTCGATGGGTGATCTTAACATAAATCACAGTAAGTTCACAGAGTAAGTTAACGAAATAACCAATGCAAGTTAATGAGATCCAGCAGGCTCGCCTGTCTGGGAAACACTATTCCTTCTCAGGGTGTGTCCCGCCTCCAATTGAGGCGATCCGAGGCTGATGGATGATAGCGATCTACTGAGTTTTCGCGGTACTCGAGTACTAGTACAGTACGGCACAAGTACGAGTACAGCTTTCTAACCAAAAACACATCAATAATTAAGCCAGCATAGGCCCAGTTTTAGTCTACTGTAATTGGTGTGTGTGTGTGCTTTCTTATCACAACGAGCTCAACAATCTTAACCTTTACTATTACACTTTCTACTATTCTACCCGAGTATCATTGGTCCTGGGTCTGGAGCAGCACTAAGGGAAGGCAAAAAATGTAGATCAATCATCTCTTTGTGGTCCCCCCTCCCTCTCCCCCTTACAATCATTCTGATTTGCTGACACCACTACTAATTGAACAAGTGGTACTAAATCCCCAAGATTCTATTCTATCCACTCACTCCGCCTATCATACGGTACTTCAGCCAACGCTTTTAGAATAGCCGTAAAATCGCCCGTCATTAACTATCTCTGCCCGGCCTCTAATCTCAATCGCCAACCCCTACCTACTTCAGCCAACCACTGTACTAGTACTACAGTATAGGTTTGGTTTGACTGGTTAACAGAATTGTGAATAGCAGTTTTATTGGGATAACCAACACACTCAGGACACTCAGACTTGACCATGTATATAAGGAAAACACTAACACTAATCCTTCTTGCCGGTAGGGGGGGGGTTTTGTCTCTGGATAGAGAGCATTGTGAGACTACCTCCTCCTCCTCTTCTGAGCTTTCAACCACCTCAGATATGACGGGCACGGTCATCAAACCTCAGCACTCGATGTCTACTCGACCCGCCGTAACTTGTTAAACGGGCAATTCTGAAACTGTCTCGTCGGGCCGAGTTCGTAGTTCCTTAGGGAATATTTCCTTGATCTTTTGTCATATATAACCCCTACCTTCTCCCACATTCCTTAACGCCCCCAACTACTGCCTTATTGTCTCTTAAACGCTTTTTCTACTAGCTAATTGTGGTAGCCCAAGCTTTTCGGGACTTTAACTACTGCATGGGATAGGCTAAGCATCTCGGAGCGCCCACAAATTACGTGTAGCCATTGATCTACCTCCTCAGATTCCGCCCCCGACAAATCACTCGGCATCAATCACGGATGACCGAACAAGAACAGCAAGGGCACTAACTACATCATTCATTCCATTGGGAGGCACCACAACCTCGATTCACTCTCCAATGGGGGAATAACAACGCCCCGAATAAGGCATCTGGGAGCTCCAAGAGGTTCTCTTATGAGCACTTAGACCTCGGTGCTCCTCATCCAGGGTTCTCTGATAACTTGGTTCTCTCCCTACAAGACCCCCTACACCCTCAAGCGCATGTATGCTACAGCCTCCGAGCTCTTTACTAACTACCCTACCAGCTCCTTTTCGTATGTCCTCTATTCCGCCCCCCTGAAAACTTTCACGGGCAGTCTCACAGCATGCTACCCCCTCCCCCGCCTTCCTTCTGAGAATTGTTCCATCCTCTATATGACTTCGTAGTTCCTGTGTTCCTTTGTCTACCCTGCTGCCGTAGTCTTCACTACCCGCGCAGGTTTGGTCTCCAGAATCCACTCCCGAATATGTCTGGACTGGGGTCCGCAGAATCAAATATGGAGTGGAGCCCCGCGTCGTCATCTGGAACCCCACAACTATAGGCGCAGTCCCGGCCCCCGCCGTACCTTGTTCGCACACCAGACTCCCCTAAACCCCCCGCTCCCGTGACATCAAAACCCTGGTGGAAATCTTGCGTTCCGTTGCTTTCATCTATATCGTCTCCAGTCCAACCCCCACCAATTATACCCGGTGACATGTCCGCAAATGATTCCTCAAGTTCTCCTGGTATGTATGCTTCTGCATCCACACCAAGCAGGCTTCGCGGGGGGCTTCCCTCTAGATATTCTGTGTCGAGGCATTCTGAGCTGGTGCTGTCCAGCCATTCTTCGAGAGACAGTGTGGTAGTGTCACATGCTGCGGGCTGTCCCACTATTGCCCCTCTCTCCCCAGCCATCTCCCCAATCTCTCTACTTGGTCCCTCATCAGAGATAGTCTCGCCATCGAATTCGTAACCACTCCATTGGTCTCCCATCCCATGTTGTATTTGCCCTTCCTCCCAGACATCAAATTTAGTTTTTTCGTTGCTCATCAGCTCTCGCGGTCCCTCAGACACTCTTCCTTCGTAATATCTCCTCTCATCACACCTCTGAAAGCCCCTTTGGTGTCTGGACTCACCGGGTTCTAAGAGTTCCTTGGCCCCTCGCGGCGGGATATTGGTTAATGATCCCAACACAAGAGGGGCCTCAGACTTCATCCCCCGCCCCCCATCTGACCTCTTCGGCGAAACCGAGCACACACGCAAGAGAGCGGAAAGCGGTGATGACGACTCCCTCTGTTACTAGTTAACACGAGAAACTCAGAGCCCTCTATGATCCTGTTCAAATGGAGTTTGTCAAACCTTCCTGTATTCCCCATCGCTTCTACCCTCTGCCACATTGTCAAGGTCGTCTTCGATTGGGAATTCCTCACCCTCTCCTTTGTGGGGTCCTCTTTTCCCCACTAACCCTCTTCCTGCTGGTGATTTCGACACCCGTGACTGCCCAGGAACGTAATCTCGTGGTTTCTCCTCTGCTAATATTCTTAGGCCCTGAGAGGTCGTAGTTACACTTGCCTTCACAGCCGATGACTTGGGCTCCTTGCTTGTCCTACCTGGCCTTGCTCGGCTGCTTGCAGGGCTGGCAGATGAAAGTAAAGCTTGCTGTGAAACGGGGCGACCATGATTATCGCGATCAGGACGGGGTACAGATTCTTCTGGAGTCAAGCTGCTCACGCGTAGAACATTAGAAATCCTACGACGAGCGTCAATCTTGTATCCTGGCTCCTCCCTGCCATGGGCCCGATTGTCAAGACAGGCAATATCAGAGGCCTTCTGTGCTCTATCCCGATGTGACACTTCCAACTCAGGAGGTCTGCACGAACGGCCCTCGCTCCGGGACACGATTCCTGCGGGATGCCTAGCCACCCGGTCTTCCCCAGGTTCGGCAAGAAACCTCATCTCTGAAAAAACTAAATCTGACACTATCCCACTTGGTTGTCAGCCAATAATACAGTTCTAGCAGTTTGCCGAACGAACATCCGGATTTTATTGGCCGTGAAGCCCGACCCTTTTTAAAAAGTCCCTCCCTATGAGTTGGTGGAAGCTGTCAATTGAACAAGTTAACGAACGAAAAACCCTCCCTGAGTTGGTATAGACCTACTGTGAGCCTATCCCGACGATTACCTCCCGGCGAAAGAACCCGTTTTAGCATATGCCCCTCAACTCGAGCTTCCTTAGGACGTCCCTTGCTAATATTCTCTTTTAATTCTCGTCTATTACGCTTGCGCTTTCGATCGCCTTCTGTACCACGCTTGACCTCTCTCATCTTTCTTCGTGGCTGCCTTTCGTAATTCCTTTCGTGCATAACGGGCGCAAATGGGCTTTCATCCTCTCTTGGTCCGCGGTGTTTCGGCGCTACATTAGCGCCGCTACGTTCCCGGGTGCGAGCGCGATCCCACGAGGAAGTCCCTGTAGCATACGGCTTCCCCAGCAAACCGGCTTTCGGTGTGCTTGGGGGGAAATCATTTTCTAGACGGTATAGTCATTACTGGTTAGGTAATCAAAATAAGAAAAGAAAAGAGGTGCAGAAGATATACGGACAGAGCAGTTTCATCGGGAATACCTTTTTCGCTCTGTCTTAGACAGAAGGTGTTTAAAAGACCACGTCTGGGAGAAGCCGGACTGTTCTGATAATCCATACGGGTTTCCATCTCCCTATTCGCTCGATACCCCGGCCGATTTATCCCTTTAGACACTGGTCAATCTGGATCGGGGGGTGGCTGCCGAAATACCAATTGCGAAATACGGTAGTGAGGATACCACAGGATATGTGGGAGGTGGTCGCGTCGTTGGCACTATTGCTCCGAGAAAACCGGTACAGTACCCGAGTGACGTCTCAGGATTATCCCGCCTCCCCGTGGTCTTGACATCTCATGAACTAACCCTAACCCAGTTTCCCAAATCTATCCCAACACAAGAAGCAAATCGCTCCTCGTTGGGTTGTTACAATTGACCAGGACCTACACTGACTTTACTCCAACTGCTGCACTTGGCTGCGGTTCTCTATCGCTTGTATGTATCATACTCGAGTAAGTATCATACCGCACTCTTGCATGACCTGTGCTCGTACTCTAGGACATTATTAAGGTATGATATGATATTATTATATTAACTCTTTCCTCCACACACACCCGCCGATCCCCGCACTCGTAACCAAGCAACGAGCCTCATTTTTGGACTCAAGTTTCATCTATGATATCATAATATTTATCATCACGATGGGTCGTATGGTTGCCTATCAACTAAGACCTACCTGCCCTCCGCTCAATGCCCTTGGAATATCCGTGCATAACTGAATTATCAGCATCCGAGAAAAGGCTTTAAAAACAATGCCTTCCGTAATCCTGTGGGGAACCCCGTGTAAAGCCTGTGGTTATCATACTTATTTTCTTATTTTTATTTCACTAGTGCCTCTAAAATCAATGGGCAGAATCATGTTGCATTGAGTTACAAGTACTCGAGTATTTGATAAAGCTGCAAAACATCTCCCTCCCTTTCTGGCTCCAACCACATCAACTTCTTGCATGACCTGAGGCGAAAGACAAAAGTGATAGGCCTGTTCAAATCAATTATTTAAATCATTTCACTAGGGGAAATTCTATTATCTCCTCAAGAAGAAGAAGATGCCGCTCCAAGTCCAGAAATCTTAGTCTATACTAGCTGCAAAGGCAGATTTTAGTTGTATAGAGCTATGCCGGTATTACCCGGGCTGTTCGTCTTCCAGTCCAATGCCAGTTCGATAAAGGCACTGGTCTGAAACAGTTAGATTTAGGGCTGGGTACCGTGTGCAAAGGCTAGGTTTGGCAACATTCGGCCGAACTTGGTTAGAAAATAGGATTTCCCGCCCGCCCTTTGTGTGCTTTGATGGCTCAGCACTCTCGGCTGGGTTAAATATTCCCCGCAAATCTCAAATATCAGATCCCTCCAGGACAGGCTTAACTTAATTTACCTAGCCAGAATCGTCCCGGGTGATGTGTCGCTTCGGGAGGTACTCGAGTATGTGAATGCTAAGAAATGCTTATCAACCCGACGTGATTAGATCCTTGGTTAGATCCTAATGAAGAGATTCACAATTACTTGAGCACTCTCTTTGCATTTACTTGAGACAACGAGATTCTATATTTTTATATTTTATACATCTATTTTTTAAAAAACAAAAACAAACAAAAACAAAACAATGCAGACCTGGGGTTCTGGGGGTTACCGGCAGCTCACTGCCGTATGAAATCTGTATCGTACCAGTACTTAGTATACACCATCTACCGGTATCATACATACCGCACCTAGGCTCCCGACATACCTGCCGGAGCGGGATAGCACCCGACACGGTCCCGCAAATTCGACTCTTGCCAGGGGTGACATGGCAATCATTCTCTTCTCACAATCCTAACGATAGGCGAATCAAGTGAATAGCTATGGTCCATAAACCCAATACCGTATCCCAAGAAACCAGTGCCTCTCGCAGTGCTGAGGGGTTATGAGGAGCAAGTGCAGCTCTTACAAGCATGGTATGTGATGGAGCCGCTGCCTCTGCTTGGTTAGGCTCGGGGAAAGACTTTTTGATTTTGGCGAGTGCTTGCACAGTACCGGCGCGGGGTTGTGGCGACCGGGAAAGCCTAATTTCGGCTATTCGTACAAAACAGGGTAGTCATTGGGGCAGGTGACCTCAATGATCCCACATCCGCGGATCGCATTAAACGCATGAAACTTAGTCCCACCACTCTTTGCGTCGATTGTGGGCCGAAAGGGCCTCAATACTCCACCGTGCATTTGTGTTACTATCCATGGCGACAACTGTTGGTGAGGTCCCCTACGGCTTTGCTGCAGAAGTACCGTCCAGCTTTTTAGATATGGAAAACCTGGAGTCCTTGACTGCGGCGCTGAGAATCCAGCAAGATTCCCGGTTATTAGCTTGTACCACTTTTGTTTTTTGTTAAATCCTTGGTATGATTTTAGGTACATGACTAGCACTCCCCAGGGTCCAACCACTGCATTCGGGAAAAATCCCATGGCAAATAAAAACCCAAAACAAAACATAACAAAAGAAA